>ERZ779894.2306-NODE-2306-length-17270-cov-5.329887_pt1 | contig 17270 bp, 22 predicted proteins | sample MGYA00511587_ERZ779894 | MGnify/ENA primary metagenome ERZ779894 (study PRJEB29588, sample SAMEA2160490) | human gut metagenome | biome: human gut; feature: human-associated habitat; material: faeces | place: Denmark | collected 2008/2010 ... | reverse complement strand
CGGCTCACAGGGAGCCGCGCGGCATTTGTTAATTGCGGTTTACCTCCGGGTTATCGGTGCGCCCCAGCAGATAGTCTATACTGACGTTATAGAAGTCGGCCAGCTTGACCAGCCTTTCTGCGGCCAGCTCAATAACGCCGTTTTCATACTGAGAGTAGGTGTTCTGGGATACGTGGAGGACACTGGCAAGATCGCACTGACGAAAATCGTGATCTTCCCGTAGACTTCGTATGTTCGGATATTCCATAGGTTGACTACCTCCTTACGATTATTATCGTTATCTTGGAGGCAGATATTGATATTTATCTGTAATACAGATATAATAGATTGCATAACAATAGGAAGAAACGATACGACGGAAAGTAAAGGGCGTTCTACGGCCCTTTGTCTGCCTGCGGGCGGGCTGCGTATGCGATTGCAGGAGTCCTTCTATGTTGTCAAACCATGAAATTGCACTTTTTGAGTATCGTCTCACGCCGACTGCGCGTTCAGCCAGCGGTGCAGCTCGTCCCGGATGGCGGCAAACGCGGCGGCGGTGTCCGGGTTATCAGTTTTAAAATCCAGCAGCCGCCACAGCCAGCCCTGCTCGTCCACGATGCGCAGGCTCTCGGGATAGCACAGCTCAAACACAAGCGACGCATGGCCGACGGCGTTGTCGGCGGGGTACTGCTTTAAGCTGTGCAGCACGCAGTGGTGGGCGTAAAAGGCGTCCAGCACGGCGGGCGTCACCGGGCTCCGGCGCAGCGCCGCGGTGCTGACGTTGTAAATTTCCTCCATCGGTGTCTCGACGTTGACCCGCAGAATATCGATCTTGTCGGCGTCGCGCAAAATCTGGCAGAACAGCCGCGTGCGGTCATCCAGCGCCTCCGGCAGACGGAACGCGCTGTGCCATTCCACAGCGGTGCGCAGCAGTGCGTCGGCACCGGCATCGTCCAGATAGTCCCGGATGCGTCCCTCGTCGAACAGCACCGCGACGCTCAGCGCGGCGTGGCTGACCGACTGTGCATCAATAAATGTGTTGTAGCGGCGCAGCTGCTCAAAGCGGCCTACATCGTGCAGGATGCCGGACAGCCAAGCCAGATCGACATCCTCCGGCGGCAGGGCCAGGCTTTGGGCAATGCGGGCGCAGAGCGCCGCTACGCGGTAGGTATGGTCGATTTTCAATTTGACCTTGGCGTCAGCGGCATTGTAGTGCGCGGTATAGTCGGCAAAGGCTTTTTGTGCGCGGGCACGGTCAATTTTCATACTATCACTTCCCTGTTTCAGTGTACCACATCCGGCAAAATGCGTAAACTGCAATATTTATAAAATTTACTCCACAACGAATGACATTTTTGGATAAATAGTTTAAAAATCCTTGACATCGGGGCAAAAAAACGCTATTCTTAAAGTAGTAAATCGCGAGGAAGGCGGTGCATACGATGAACGCCAAAGGGGACGCAAACCGCAGTGTGCGCATGACCAAGCAGCGGCTCTACCAGGCGCTTATTACGCTGTTGCAGCAGAAAAGTCTGCGGGAAATAACAGTCCGGGAGCTGACCGAGCTGGCAGGGATCAGCCGCGGCACATTCTATTTTCACTACGCGGACATTTATGCCCTGATGGACCAGATGGAGGCCGCCCAGCTGGCACGGCTGAACGACCTGATGGACACCCTGATCCCAAGCATCTCGCAGGAAGACGCGCCCCCCGCGCTGGTGGCGCTGTTCACCTACATGACCGAGAACCCTGACCTCTGTCAGGCCCTCTACGGCAAAAGCTGGGAGTCGGAGTTCACCCGCAACGCCAAAAAGCTGATTGCAGAGCGCTGCCTGGGCGAGTTTGCACCCGATGGCGGCACCGAGGAGCAGAAATATATGCTGGCCTTTGCGGTGAACGGCTGCTTTGGTACGATTGTAGCCTGGCAGGAGGCCGGTTTTCAGCCGCCCGCGGCGGAGATCGCCCGCATCACCTGGCAGGCCATCCGCGCTGTGAAGGGGCGGATGTGAGCGAAGCAAGTTTCCCTTGCCTGCCTTGCCTTTTGGGGCAAGGCGGGGTATAATATAATTACAAATACGCCCGCCTGACCGGGCTGATGAAGGAGAGCTTTACGATGGGTTTCTTTGATTTTCTGAAAAAGTCTGCCGAGCCTGCCGCCCCCGCGGCCCCAGCCTTCCCCGTGACCCTGGCTGCTGATGCCAAGGGTACCGTTGTGGCGATGGAGAACATCCCCGACGAGGTGTTTGCACAGGGCATCCTGGGCAAGTGCTGCGGCATCGACCCTACCGAGGGCAAAATTTACGCCCCCGCGGACGGTGAGATCACCCAGGCCCCCGACAGCGGCCACGCGCTGGGCATCCTGACCACTGCCGGTGTTGAGGTGCTGATCCATGTCGGCGTTGACACCGTCGAGATGAAGGGCGACGGCTTCAGCCCGAAGGTCAAGGAGGGCGACAAGGTCAAGAAGGGCGATCTGCTGCTCGAGATGGATCTGGACAAAATCGCGGCTGCCGCTCACCCCGCCGTGGTGATTACCGTTGTCACAAACACCGATGATTTCAAGGACGTCGAGGTCGTGGCCTCCGGCGCCGTGGAGCCGGGCGCGGATCTGATCAAGGTCAGCAAGTAAATTTTTACCGATAAAAAAGCGGGCACCCGATTGGGTGTCCGCTTTTTGGCTTCCCCCGAGGGGGAAGCTGTCACCGTAAGGTGACTGATGAGGGCAGAGCTTGCCATGACTGCCCGTTTGCGGTTCGCAATCGGTAGCTTACCCCTCATCCGGCCCTGCGGGGCCACCTTCCCCCACGGGGGAAGGCTTTAGGATTTTGCAGCCGCATACTCGCTGAAGCTGTCACTCACGCTGGCGCTGCTGTCGTCAACGGTGGCGGAATAGCCGGAAACGGTCATGGCGGCGGCCATAGCCCCGCAGAGAATACGCTTTTTCTTCCTATCGATCACTCCTGTCTGGGTGTTTTTTGAGTACAGCTGCAGTATACCTGGTACAGATGAAAGAACATTGAAGAAAGCGTGTAAAACCTGGGGGGAATCGTGTGGATAAAATTTGAAGGGCTTGACAATCAGCGGTGGACGTGTATAATAGGTTTGGACATAAAAACAGGGGCGCTGAGGGGCATCCTCGGCTGAGATCGAAACAAACCGCAGTTTCGGGTCGCCTTGAACCTGATCCGGGCAATGCCGGCGTAGGAAGTTTGACCCAACACGTCATAACGCTTTTGCGCCTGTAAGTCTACCTTGCGGGCGCTTTCCTGTTTTTACGTTACATTTTTTGAGGAGTGGATACCATGTCCAAAACCTATTCCAAGACCCGCACTCTCGTGGAGTGCGCCCTGATGATCGCCCTGGGCACCGTGCTGGCGAACATCAAGATTTTTGAGATGCCCAACGGCGGCTCCATCACCCTGCTGAGCATGCTGCCGTTCATTCTGGTCTCCTACCGCCACGGCACAAAATGGGGACTGTTCACGGGCTTTGTCAACAGCCTGCTGCAGATGCTGCTGGGCTTCTACGCGCCTCCGGCTCCCGGCCTGCTGCCGCTGGTGGGCATGATCCTGCTGGACTATGTGCTGGCCTTCACCCTGCTGGGCCTGGCCGGTGCGATTGCCAAGCCGTTCAAGAACCGTCTGGTCGGCGTGGCCGTCGGCACGGCAGCGGTGTGCGGCATCCGCTTCCTGTGCAGCTTCCTGTCCGGCGTGCTGATCTGGGGCAACCTGAGCGATGGTCTGCCCGCGTGGATCTACAGCCTGACTTACAACGGCTCCTACATGCTGCCGGAAGGTATTATGACCACCATTGCCGTGGTGCTGCTGTACAAGGCTGCGCCCCAGCTGTTCAGCGCCAACAACTGATTTTGCCATTTTCAACTCCGTTTGCCTGGGGTGCCGTTTTTACGGCGTCCCAGGATTTTTTATTTCCTTTTTTCTTGATTTGCCCGTACCTGCTGCACAAAAGTTTTACCATGGCAGACATCACATTTTCCGCCCCGCCCGCCAGCCGCACCGCACGTTTTTTGCCCTGCACCAGCAGCTGCCCGTTTCAGCTGCTAACTATTACAGAAATGCGTTTTTGTACAGTTTTTTCAAATGTATTTTTGTTGCAATATTTTAGCAAAAAACGCTCACTTTATGTTATCTTTATCTATCTCTTTGTTTCGTTAAAGCGCCGGGGCACCTGTCTTTCTTTCAAGTTTCGGTCAAAATGCGTTATATTTTTAGCAATATAACCAAAGTCACCTTTGTTTTTTCGGCATTGTGCTATTTTGACAAAATACATTTGCAATTTATTGAAAATATTTTTGAAAACTCCGATTTTGCTTCACCTGACAAAACGGTTGTACAGGGGGTTGTGCGGGCCGTACTCATCAGGTGCATCCTTCCACTGAAGTCTGTGCTTGATGACGTAGACGATGCCGCTGAGACACGCCTGTCATCCACACGGGGGGCACCGTGAGAACGGGGAAAGAACAGTTTACGCTCCAACTGACTTTCGGAAAGATAAAACAGGGTACGCATGGGACACCTCCGTGCCTCCTGCATACTCTGTTTTCCTTCCCTTGCTACGCATTATTACTTAAAATGCGAAGCGAGTAGCCGATAAAGTGCCGTCACATCAATGGGCTTGGCTATATGCCCGTTCATGCCCGCCGCCACAGCGGCAGCTACATCCTCGTTGAAGGCGTTGGCCGTCATGGCAAGAATGGGGATGGAGTTCGCGTCGGGGTGTACCGAAGCGCGAATGGCTCGTGTCGCCTCATAGCCATCCATGACCGGCATCTGCACATCCATCAGAATAATGTCGTATTGCCCGGTTTCCGAGGCCGTAAAAAGAGCTACTCCCTCTGATCCGTTTTCGGCACTTTCGACCGTGGCCCCTGTCATTTCAAGAAACTCTTGGGCGACTTCACGGTTGAATTCATTGTCTTCAACCAGCAGTATATGCTTCCCCGTAAAGTCATAATGCTGATGTGCAGTTTCCGTCTCTGATTCCGGGGGGGCGGAAACTTCTATTTCTCTCTTCGGAGCCGTGCGCCGTGTTAATGAAGTAAGCGTATTGTAAAGATTGGAAGCGAAAAAGGGCTTGGCGATGAATCCGTTAACTCCAATGGCACGGGCCTTTTCTTCTATCGCTCCCCAGTCATAGGCGCTGATAATGATGATAAGAGTTTCCGGCCCGACTTCATTACGGATACGGCGGACGGTTTCCATGCCATCCATGTCCGGCATTTTCCAGTCTATGAAGCATACGTCGTAACCATCACCACTGACATGGGATTCTTGCACAACCTTCACGGCTTCCGCACCGCTGAGCACCCATCGGGTACGAAGTCCCATTTTATCCAGCAACAGGCAGGCGTGCTCGCAGGTATCGTAGTCGTCATCCACTACGAGCACTTTGAGTGGCTCCAGCTCGCCTTTGCCTTTTTCTAACTGCCGTCCGCTCAGGCCAAAGGGGAGTTCCACAGTAAACTCGGTTCCCCTGCCTTCCTCGCTTTTCACGAATATCGTGCCGCCCAGCAAAGAAACAAGATTTTTGGTAATGGCCATGCCGAGCCCAGTACCACCAAATTTTGAAGCGGTGGAGGATGTGGCCTGTTCAAAGGGGGTATAAAGCCGCTTTATGAACTCTTGGCTCATACCAATGCCCGTATCACGGATAACAAAGCGGAATTGTACATTATTGTTCTTTTTATGGAGCTGGTGTACCTCCAGCCGTATAGAGCCCCCGACCGGGGTGAATTTGAGTGCATTGGACAGAATATTGATAAGAATCTGGTTAAGTCGCAGTGCGTCGCCGAGTAGCTCTTCTTCATCAACCCCGGACAGGGACACCTCAAAATCCAGTCCGCGTTCCAGCGCTTGAGGCTGGATAAGGTTGATAACTCCTTGTAGAGATATTTTAAAATTGAACGGCTCATGAGCAATGGTGAGCTTGCCTCCTTCGATTTTGGACATGTCCAACACGTCATTGATAAGGCCGAGCAGATGGCGTGAGGACAGAGCTATTTTGGTGAGGCAATCCTCCATGCGGGATCGATCGTCAAGCCGGGTCAGGGCAATGACCGTCATACCGATAATGGCGTTCATCGGCGTACGGATTTCATGAGACATGTGGGAGAGGAAATTACTTTTGGCGGTATTTGCGTTGCGGGCATTCTCAAGAGCGTCGCTCAGTGCCTGTCGATAGGCAAATTCCTTAGTTTGATCGAATAATACGATAATGCGCTGGCTCAGAACACCATTTAGGAATATGGGATACACCCGGATATTGAAGCGGCGTCCCTCTTCACCAAGCACGATGTCCCGTTCCTTCATATTTGAGGACGTATCGTCGAGCACTGCGCGCAACCAGTCGCTGTCCTTACACGCTAGAAGAGAATATAATTTTCTGTAATCATGAATAAATTTTTCAGGCGGTACGCCTATGACGCGTTCACTATTTGAGCTCACATATTCAAAAGATTTATCTTCGCGTGAAATGAAAAAGATTTCATCTATGTTGGCTGCAAGCAGATTGAGGAGTTTTTCGCGGTATGCGCTCTCCTTGTATTTATCCCATTCCAGTTTGCGGGTGTGGAGAATCAGCAAGATGATGCTTATTCCCATAAGCAGCGTAGCAATGATGGAAAAGGTTCTCAGCTTGTCCATTTCTGCCAAGATTACATTGCCACGGTGTTCGGCGGCATCGCCCAAGTTACCTAGCAGTTTATCCACCTTTTCAAAATGTGGGAGAACCTCACGGGCATAATAGGCATTGATGTACTGAAAATCCAGATTGCCCAATAGGTTATTGACCATATTTTTTCGGGCTTCCCGCAATTCAGCCATACATCTTTTCAGATAAGCCAGTTCTTTCTCATTCCCCCGGAACTTGAGCGTGATCTCTTCCAACGACTTGTCCTGCATAGCCCTCTGTTTTCGAAGGAGGTCATTAATTTGGGCAGCGGTGATGTCGGGCGTGGCTAGAAGAGATGACAGAGAGATTCGTATGCCATAGAGGGCGGTTTTCATTTCCTGCGCTTTGCGTGAGACAGTATAGGGATACTCATAGAGCTGCGTTGTTGAATCGCCTATTTTATACATGGAGAAACAGACGAACAAAATATAGAAAACAGTAATAAGACAGAGCCCAAGCAGCCATTTGGGTATTTTTATAAAACCAACAAGCTGTGTCTTTACATCGTCTGCGGCCTGTTTTCCCGTCGTATATGGTATTCCGCTGTAACTTTTCATTTAATTACCTAGTATTATGTAGATATACAGCAGTACGCAATATCCCTTTATACGTCCTTCTGCTCAATACCCTGTACGTTACGCCCGGATCACACCGCAAATATTCTCGTAGCTGTTGGATATCTCTGGCATCATACCAACGGCTTCTTTCCATTCTCCGGCGCGGATATGACGTTCCTGCAGAATCACAAGCTCCTGCATGGCCTCACATCCTATGGTACCACATATGCTTTTCAGCGTGTGCGCTGCTCTGCCAGCCGCTTCCCAATCGTTTGAGGCTAGAGAATCCCGCAGCATGGCATAGCTCTTTTCGCTGAGGAATTTCTGTAAATAGCGCTCAAGCATAGCCTCGTTTCCCATAAAGCGTTCAAGAGCTTCGTCCACCATAATTCCGCCCGCCTCAAGTCTTGCCTTTCTTGTCTGATCCATATTTTTTTGCCTCACTCGTACAATCGTTCCGGGCCGCTACCGTAGAGAGTGCGGAGCTTACCCTCAATTTCCCGAAAGCATGCCAATATGTTTGGATTGAACACGCCGCATTCGCCGCTGACAATCATGCCAAGGGCCACCTCAAAACTGAAAGCCTTCTTGTAACACCGTGGGCTGACCAGCGCGTCATATACGTCTGCAATGGAGACTATCTGTGCCCATAAAGGGATATCGTCGCCCTTGCGCCCCTCCGGGTATCCGCGTCCGTCCCATCTCTCATGATGGTATTTGGCAATATCGTAGGCATACGTGAAAAACGGCAGTTCCCTCATCTGCGGAATTCTCTCCAGAAGTTGTCCTCCTTGTGTCGTATGCGTCTTCATGATCTCAAACTCCTCGGGGGTAAGGCGTCCTGGCTTGCTCAATATGGCGTCAGGAATGGAAATCTTCCCAACGTCATGCATAATCGCGGCCAAAGAAATATGCTCAATTTCCTCCGTCGAAAAATCTCTGCCCAGTAGGGAATTTTCAAGGAACAGTTTAGTGATGTCATGTATTTTCCGGATGTGCTCACCGGACTCGCCACTGCGAAATTCAATGGCTGTTGAAAGAGACTCTATCATCCCCATGTTCAGCCTCAGGATTCTTTTGGCCTGTTTCAAAAGCTGATCCTTTTGCTGGCCCACCACACTGGAGAGTCGTTTACGTGCCGTAAACAATTCAATAACGGAATTAACCCGGCGTTGCACCATATACGAAGAAATAGGTTTAGAAATGACATCCATCACGCCGAGTTCATATGCTCGCTTGATGATTCTCGTATCTGTTTCTCCAGTAATAAGAAAGACGGGAATATGATCAACAACACCATCTCTGTTAAGTTTTTTCAATACTTCAATACAGCCCATTACAGGCATGACCACATCCAGAAGGACAGCACAAAATTTTTGTCCACATTTTAGTATTTTATTGAGACACTCTTTTCCATTTTCAGCCATTTCAATGGAATGAGACGCAGAAAAAATATTTCCCAACACATCACGGTTCATTTCATCATCATCGACAATAAGAATTGTGTTAGGAACAACTATTTTATGCATGAATGAATATTCCATAATTATTTGAAAAAATGTATAAAATATTTAATGATATATTGTCGCTTGTTTTATCAGCGAGACGAGGAATAAAATATTCCCAAGGTTGTCCCTGTTTTCTTATTTGAGAAAATATTAATAATTTTTTATAATTGATTTCGGTTTAATATAATAACACGAATAGTTACGTGTGTAAATAAAAATATCGAAATCAAGGACTGCTCATGTACAAATATTGCTATATAGAGCCAATTATATTTACTAGTTATTTAATATGATATACTGGGCGTATCTGGAACGGATACGTTGCTTCTAGGTTCAACCGAATCGGGGAAATAGCTGAGGTGCTGAACAGTTCCATGACGGAATTTTTCAAGAAAAATGACTCCGTAAGGGCGAGACCTGACTATCTTGCAGACAGCATCAATCCTCTTCCGCTAGGAAAATCCGATATGCGCCGGAACAGGCCATCCTGCAATGGTGTTCCGAACAAACAGATGTTACGGACTCGGCATCATGTGTTCGAACATCGCAACTTGCTGCCTCATGCCAGCCGCGTCATTGAGACGTTTCCACAGCTTGCTCCGGCACTGTTCGGACTGCTCGAAGGGGCCTTGAGAACGCATGGCGGATACCTGCTGACTGTGCCGATTGGGGCTTTTGACGAGGATGCCGCCGTGTCTCGGAAAACACGTCGAATGGGATTGCGGAACTGCACGCCAGTGCCGTTTGTCCCGTTTCATAGCCAGATAGGAAGGAAAAGATATGAGTCTCGGAAAATGGATACCTGTGGTGATTGCGATTCTGACCGTCATAGCGGATGAGATGGACGAGTAAAAAAGGTGGAGGCTGAAAAATCAGCCTCCACCTTTTATTTTTTTATTTCAAAACCTCATCCTGTACGGGCAGCGGACAGAAAAAAGAAAGATGAATCTTCCCAATCTATCTGAAAAATTCCCATTGGTTCATCTAAGAGAGCGGGATAAGAGCGGGATAAAAGGGCTTGCAAAAAGAAAAGCCCCTTAGAGTATCTCTCTAAGAGGCTGAATTTTCTGGTGCGCCCGACAAGAATCGAACTTGTGGCCTACAGCTTAGGAGGCTCTGCTGCAAAGTAAAAAAATAAAGTGCGTAGTGTTGCAGGAAGTATATCACGCTGTTATTAGTGGTGTTCTCTAACAGCTTCCTTGTATCTGAAAGAGCGGTTTTGGGGAGGTAGAAGAGAGAAACGGTGATCTTGGGGAGAAATAGGGGAGAAGGAAATACATGCCAAAGAACGCGGTAAAGACACGATTCGAGGGAGTCTACTCTATCGAGAGTACCAAAAAACGCTACGAAGGCAAACCGGATGTCTGCTTCTATTACGTGATCAAGGTTGATGGCAAAAAGCAGTGGCATAAGGCCGGCTGGCGTTCTGAAGGATATACGGCAACCGCTGCGCATGATCTGCGCAGCAAGCATGTACAGAGCCTGCGCCATGGCAATGTCTTGCCTACCAAAAAAGGGCAGGGATGTGGACTGACTTTCGATCAGGCATGGGAGGCATACGAAAAACGATACCTTTACACTCTCAAGAGTGCGCCCCATTTCCGATTGATCATGAACCGCTATTTGCTGCCTGTTTTTGGTGGCAGGCGTCTTGAAAACATTACTCCCTTGGATGTGGAGAAACTGAAGAAACAGCTTGATGATCATGGGCTCAGTCCCCAATCGATTGTGCACGCCCTTGGGTATCTCAACCGTATTTACAAGCAGACGTTCGCATGGGGTATGCATCAATTGCCCTCCCCTACGGTGGGAGTTTCCCGTCCCAGAGTTCAGAATGCCAGGACGCGTTATCTCACCAAAGAAGAGGCCTCGCGCCTGCTTGAAGATTTGATGCACCGCTCTCCACTTTGGCATGACATTGCCGCGCTTTCTCTTGCTACGGGGTGTCGTCTTTCCGAGATCCGCACACTTATCCGCGGAAAAGTAGATTTGATGGCCGGAGTTATGGAAGTTACCGGAAAGACGGGCCGCAGGATGGTGCAACTCTCGGAAAAGGCTCAGTCTATTTTGCGCCCCCGTATGAGTATCCCACATTCGGCGCTTGTGTTCCCCTCCCCACGAGGAGGGCTCGTCGATATATCCGCAAACAGTTTCAAACGGGCAGTTGAGGCTTGTAAGCTCAACTCCCCCGACACTCCGCGAGAAGAAAAGGTCGTTTTTCATACGCTCCGTCATACCTTTGCCAGTTGGTTGGCCATTGAAGGTGTACCGCTTCTTGTCATTGCCGAACTGCTCGGGCATTCGAGTCTGGAAATGACGAAACGGTATAGCCACCTGTGCCCCGATAACAAAAAACAGGCCGTAGATATCGTGAGTAGGGCACTTCAAGGCGTCATGTCCGCTTTTTGATATTTTCCAGATAGTTGATGATATCTTTGTGGGTGTATAGGACATTTCCTCTTTCCGGGCCTTGCCTGTATGCTGGTCCGCCACCCCTGGCTCGTTTGGTTCGAAGCGTATTTGCTGAGATGCCGTATAACGCTTCCACTTCTTTTTCGGTCAATGCTTCTTTCCGTTTGAGGAGTTCGAGGCTAACTACCGGGGCCAGCATGTTTTGCAGAACAACCTGAAATGATTCAGATACAACCGTTTCAAACATAACTTTTTGTTCTTCAGAGAGTTCCATGGTGCACCTACTGCCAAGTGATGTTCTTTTCTTCGGTTTCCGACTTCATTTCGACCATTGAAGGTGTGATGTCGTTCATTGATCCGGCGAGTTTGGCGAGGATATCCGCAACTTCAGGATGTCCAAGTTTTTTGGCGCTATCGGCCATGCCGCGGAGCATTTCGACGCCATCATGCAACCCCTGCGCGTACCCTTCTTTATAGCTTTCCATAGCAGAGCCCTTTTTGAATATGTTTTTTGCTTGAAAGCACTTCTTCAAGCTGTGCGAACATCAGGCTTTCCAGTTCGAAGAAATCCCGTAGCCTTTTGAGCAGGCTCCACGCTTCCTCTGGAGAAATGTTCCAATCTTTGACGGTTTCATGGCCTGTCTTTGCAAAATTTCCCATCAAGTCGAACATATCCGCCATCCCTTCCAGCAAAGCTTTAGGGTCCATCGGGGTCACTTTGCTCATCGGCATGTCCATGTTCTGGAGTACCCATTGCGGCAAGATGCTGTTGCCGAGCACTGTGCATAGCTTAGGGAACTGGGCGAAAGAGGGGAGTGCCTCTTGCGAGCTGAATATTTTCTTGGAGAAAGAGCAGCTCCAGCCCATTTCCTCCTGAATCTGACGGTTGGTCTTTCCGCTGTAGGCAATGGCCATTCGGAGAACTGCCTTTGGACTCATGTTTTTGAGAGATGGAATGTAGGTCATAGTAACTACTCCGCGTGTCAGTTACCTGTGTTCGAAAATGTCTCATGAGTCGTTAGTTTGACATGCGAGGAGAACGCCCCGGTTTTTTATACACTGGAGGCGGTAGAAGTGACTCCGGAAGCCCAATTTTAATCAATTGAGCGTGACGTATGGGGGAAATCGTCTCAGAAGTGAGGAGGTAGACAATGGATCTCCTTGTGAGGTGCATTTTTTTCGCAATAGTTACAAATGATTCTTGATTCCTTTTCATCCAGACGAGTAGCTTTTCTTCGCGGGTTAATTCTGATAGTTCGAACATATGTATACCCTTGTGGCAAATGATGTTGCTTTAGGGGGTTTATAAGTCAAAAAAATGACACAGTAAAGTCTATTTTGTGATCTAAGGATTATTTTATTGTAAATATGAGGTAATATTTTGACATATTTTGACATTATTTTTGATGCATTTATGCGTTCCAATGCCCCGGGCGAGGATAAAGCGCGCGGAATCGCTGGCATGGCGACATTTCTTGGACTGAAGCGCGGTAAAATAATGACGTGGAAGAGCGGTAACATGCCTTCCTACGAGGATTTGGTTATCCTCCACAGAAAACTGGGGTTGTCTTGCCAGTGGCTCATCACTCAAGAGGGCGATCCCTATGAAGCCAACTTCAAGCGCGAGGTTCCGCTCACGCGGCTAGTTGCCTGTGGAATCGAGAACTGGGACAAAGTGCTTACCCCGGAAGCCTTCATGTTTCCGGAGTTCAGCACGGGGATGATAGCGGTGGTGGCGTCTGGGGACAGTCTGATCCCCGCAGGAATACTGAGCGGGATGGTCTGTTTTTGCGACACGCGGAAAGAGCCCGGACTTGGCGATATCGTTTATGTCGAGCGAGCGGACGGCCTTGCCGGGCTCAAGGTTTATCTTGGTGCAGGAGTGCCGGAGAAGCACATGGCGAAAGAGGGGGCCGTATCTTTCCAGCAGTGGGCAACGGCGGCGGCCTCATGGACTCCCCAATATCTTGATCTGGATGCCGGGCAAATCAAGACTCTGGCTCCAGTAACACTGATTCGGCGTAACCTATAGTTTATGCACGGTTTTCAAGTTTTCAGTATCGCCAAAATTCGACATCGGCGAAAACCCTGCGCGGTACGCGACCCCTATGGAGTAGGGGGGCTGGAAGGACCCGCGGCGGGTTGAACGGCTCGGAGTCCGGCATTTAGGGTATCGCGGTTCTCTTAGGATAGGGGGGCGGGGGCGGGGCGGGGAAACTGGCCGCGCCGCCAGTCTTGAGAAGACCGCGAGGCGCGGCAGGTCGGGCGGCATCGGTTTACGCGGTCATATAGAGAGTGCTATGTGGACCGGAACAAGGAGGATGTTATGGCAGATGCCAAGGTATGCCCCGTATGCGGCAAAAAGGTGAGTGGGTTTCTCAGCGTAGAGACGATAGGCCCGAAGTCCATCGAAGCCATGAAGATAATCGGCATCGATGCTGAGGGGTGGTGCCTTCCATGCGCACAGGCGCGGCTTGATGAAGAGCGGACGAAGTGCCAGGCCGCTTTTCTGCCTGTTGCAGAGCGGCTCAAGGACCTGGAGGCGAGCATCCCTGACATGCTCATAGCCCAGACGACTCCACACTTTGAGAGCCAGCAAGAAAGCGTTGTAGGCATCGTGTCCGGACATTCGGTCATTGGCACGGGGCCGCTCTCCACGTTTGCCTCAGCGTTTACAGATTTCTTTGGTGAGGAATCGCTTGCCTATCAGCAGAAGATTCGTGACGCTGAGTCCAAGGCCATACTGATGGCCAAAATGCAGGCTGTGGAGATGGGGGCATCCCTCCACGGCATGATCATGGTGACATGCGTGGGGACAGCCATCAAAACCAAGAATCCATCTCCTTTATTCCAAGAATATTTGGATCTTATCAAGAAAAAACGCAACTTTGGACTTGTTCAGAGCGTCAAGATATCCATGTCGTAAAGACAGATAACTCCCCTTCGGAGGGGGACTTAATCGGATTAAGCCCCCCTCCTCTTGACAACTAGTCCGCCGCTGTGCTTTCCTGTCCTTGGAGCCTAGAAACTCCCCAAAGACGGAAAGCCAACCCGATAGCGTGGCGTTTTTTGTGCCCCTCTGCGCATGTACAAGTAGAGGTGCATCCTGTGGTCGTTTCAGGCCGGGAGTAGGCTAATACAATACCCTTCGGGGGAATAGGCCTGCCGTTTCTTTGGCGGTTTCTAGCTCCCGGCCTTTTTTGCGTTCAGCAGAGGCCGAATAGAAAAACCAAAGAGGTTCCCATGTCCAAGTCCATTCTTCTCTCCCGCTCCGCGCGGTTCTGCGCCGGGCGCGTGCCTCTGGCCCTGTTGCTGCAAAAGCTTGCCCGTCTCGGGGAAACCGCCGCCATCCGCGCGTTGCATGAGCTGCCGTTGTCTCCCCAGTCCCGCGTCCGCTGGATGCTGTGCGGAAACGCCCTGACCGTGGAGGTGGCGGCATGAGCCATCAGCAAGAATCCACGGCCCTTGTCCTGTCTCTGCTTCCCGAAGATGAAGCCCTCCACGTGCTGTTATCAGTTAATGGAGGCAATCGCCGCTGGTGCGCAATGCCGGAAGATGAAATCATCAACCGGGACATCCGCGTGTGGGATACGGTCATCGTCCGCACAAAGGCTGACGGCGGCATCGAAATCCTGCGCGTCGTGCTCGAAGAGCGCCCGTCGATGTCCCTCCCGTGGCGGAAAGGGGGGAAGGCATGAATGACGTCAAAACATTTTTCTTTAGAGGGGATGAGGTGCGAGTTTTTCCGGCTCCAAATGGAGAACCACTGTTTGTAGCCAAAGATATAGCCGTTGCCCTTGATTATGAATGGAGTGGTAATAAAACAGTGGGGCATATCCCTGAAGAGTGGAAGGTGGTGGAATCCGTTTCCACCACCTTCGGCCAAAAGGAAACCATCTGCCTCACCGAGCAGGGCCTCTACTTTTTCCTTTGCCGTTCCGACAAGCCGAAGGCCCGGCCTTTCCAGAAGTGGCTGGCGGGGATTGTGCTGCCCTCCATCCGCAGGACGGGCTCCTACAGCCTGCCGAAGGCCCCGCTTCCCGCTCCCGCAGCGCCGGACGCTCCGGATCTGCTTTCCCGCCTCGGGCTTCCCGAAGACGTGCTCATGCTAAACCGTTCCCTGCGGGTGCGGCTGCTGGGCATCGCCGCGCGCATCGCGCTCATGGACCCCGAGCAGGAGGAGCGGGCCTTTGCCATCTTCGGCAAGCTGTGCTCCATCGTGACGGCACGCGGGGAAGACGTGCAGACGGGTTCCCCGGCTGCCGAATTCGCTCGGGAACGCCTCGCCCCGAGCAAGGAACAGATACAGGCGCGCAACCTCTACGAGGCGTTCAAAGACTGGTGCTATAGCCGGGATATCCCGCCGTGCTCCATGCGGATGTTTTGCGCGAGCCTGCGGGAGGTTTTCCCGGTGCGCGAGTCGAACCGCACCTATTTCCAGTGCGCTTTCGTTACGGGGAACGCCCTCAGCGTTGAGGAGGCCGACCATGCCTGAAGAAGGAACCGTTATCGGTATCGTTCCCGTGCCCGAAACTAACTGCCACTGCGTTATATTTTGGTGCCCTTCCATTCCACAGCAACCTGATTTCCGTTATAGGCAAAAAGAAAGTCACCCGGAAATTCTGTTGATGGACGGAAAGGAAGTGCGGCGCCACGATATACGAGTGGGGGACGCCGTGCGCGTCACGCTGGGGGAGGCCGTGTCCCCCTCCAGCCTGTGCGCCGATATGCGCGGAGGAGCACATCCCGCCGCCCACGATCCAGCCGACAACCGTTTAGCAAGAGAGGGCAAACCTATGGAAACCCATATCCCCAACCGCATCTCAACCGCCTGTGAAGCCTTGAACTTCATCTCAAGCTACGGACGCATCTGCGAGGCCAACAACGTCAAAAAGCCGGAAATGGGAGGGCTTGCGGCGGTTGCCGACCTCGTGCGCGGACACCTCGAAGTCGTGGAACCCATCGCGGAAGGCATCGCCATCAATGGCAAGGAATGTACAAGCTGAGGGAGAAGCAATGAACGGTGAACAAAAGCCTCTGAAAAAAACACTGAGCCTGATGGGAATGGATATCCTTGATGATGAAACCCGCAAAAAACTGAATGGCATGATGCGGCAAGCGATACAGGCGGACGCCGCGGAAACGGCCCCCGCCAAGTATATGGTCGTGAGCGGCCTGACGTCTTATTGCGTGGGCGCGTGGCTCTTCAGCCTCTCGGGGGACTGGAACGCGCTCTTTGCCGTGGGCGGGGTCATGGCCGTGTTGTCGGCAGGGTTCATCTTGTATGATGAAAGAACCGCGAAAAAACGCGCCAAGGCAAAAGCGCAAGCGGAAATCGCACGGTGGGAACATACGGAAAAAATGATGGATTCCTGTTCGGAACTCCTGCGCGACATCAATACGCTCAACCGCCTTCTTGACGATGAGGTTGCCGTCAATAAGGAACTGAAAGAACGCCTGTACGCCCTCGAAGACAGCCTCCTTGACGATGCCGCCCTCGAAGGTGGGGCGCAAAAAGCCTAGCGGGGACATCCTCCCGTTGCCAAGGCCGCCTCCGGGCGGCCTTTTTTTGCGCCCGGTATCAGGAGGGCGGACAGGATAGGCTCCTCAAGCCCGGAAAGCAATGAAGTCGTTTACTGATAGTAAAATTTATTGATTTTGCATTTTTTCCTTGCCCTTTGGGGCTTCGTCTGGTTCATAACAACGCATGGAGTCTTTTTTTTGATTCATAAGTTCGTTTTTACGACACGAGGCTTTCCATGACGACGCTTGAAGAGCTCAAGGAAGAACTCAAGATGTACAAGGCGGCGGAACGCGCCATCTTGTGCGGGCACCAGCGCTACACCATCGAAGGCATGACTTTCGAGCGCGGCGATCTCGCCGCCATCCAGAAAAAAATCTCGGTGCTGGAAAACCGCGTCTCCTCAGTCGAAACGGGTTCGAACGGCTTCTCGTGCGTCGGGGTGGTGTTCTGATGAACGCTGCTCCGGCCCGCAAGCCGCCGCGAGATCTCGTCGGATCCGGCATAGCTTCCCTCCTTGGGCTGTTCTCCCCCCGGGCGGCCCTCTCCTACCTCCACGGCCGGGCCGCGCTGCTTTCGTATGCCGCTGCCCGGCGCGACGGG
>ERZ779894.2303-NODE-2303-length-17281-cov-5.003599_pt1 | contig 17281 bp, 15 predicted proteins | sample MGYA00511587_ERZ779894 | MGnify/ENA primary metagenome ERZ779894 (study PRJEB29588, sample SAMEA2160490) | human gut metagenome | biome: human gut; feature: human-associated habitat; material: faeces | place: Denmark | collected 2008/2010 ... | reverse complement strand
TTTTTCCTCCTTCTAAAAATCTATCTGGAATATAGCTTATAAATCAAAAAAAATCAAGTAAACGTGAATTTCCGAACAATATTCATAAAAAAATTCACAATTTAAGCAAAAGAGCAATTAACTAAATGTTAATTGCTCTTTTTTTGCGCTTTCCGGCCACAAAACAGCCGTTTACATATAAAAAAATAAACGCGCACCGGGTGCGCAGAAAGGAAAATGTTATGAAAAGAAAACTATCCAAAATGATTGCCGTTTTTCTCTCTTTTCTAATGCTGTTTTCAGGTGCATTACCTGCATATGCGCTATCTGTTGGCGACAAGGCATCATTCACCGAAAACCACACAGGCATACATTACCGTATCCCGCAGTGGACGATGAACGGACATACGCACAGTGCATACGGAGAAATAACGCTGAGAAACCTGAGTGACGGTACTCCCCTGTATTGCCTTGAGCCGTATCATAATACGGAAGGCACTTCAGCAACTGCAACTGACATCAGAAATACTGATGCTTGGCGTAATTTAGATAAAACTGCGCAAGACGGCATCACGAGAGTATCTATCTGGGGATATCCGAACCACAATTACGGCAAAAGTAATGAAGCCGCTCAGTTCGCGACACATGTACTGATATGGGAATTCGTTTCCGATTCAAGAAACGATTATACATCTCACGCAGCTGATTGGGCAACTGATGTACTTCATGATTACGGCACGTCAGCACTTGAAGCCTATGCAGAAATTCTTGAACATTGCAGCTCACATACCGAAACCCCGAATTTCGGCACTACATCCGTCACACTCCGCGGAGTGGGTGAAAACAATGCTGTAACACTAACGGACAGAAACGGCGTTTTATCCTATTTTAAAGCAGCAGCTTCAAACGGAAATATATCGTATAGAATAAGCGGCAACAGCATTAAGCTTTGGGCTGCAAAAAGCGGCAACCTCACAAGTGGAATCACGTTTACAAAAGAAGATACCGATACGAATTCGTGTCTCGCTCTGACCGGCGCGAACCAGACAATGCTTTATGGTACGATTGCAGACCCGGTAACATACAGGCTGGCTGTAAATATCGAATCCACTGCCACGCTGAAAGTACAGAAATCGTCTGAAGACGGAAAGATCGAAGGTTTGAAGTTCGTTCTTGGTACATCCGGTTACAGGCAGGAGGCAGTGACGGATAAAAACGGCATTGCAACCTTTACAAACATCCCAGTCAACGGATTGCAGTATTATCTAAGCGAAGAGTTCACAGACGAACAGGCTGTGTATCTTGCACCGTTTCCAAAACGGGAAATCGATATCACTGAGAGCAACAAAACATATACATATGACGCAGAAAACAAGCTGAAACGCGGCAGTGTAGAGTTTGTTAAAACCGATGAAAATACCGGCGAATCCATCCTTGCCGGAGACGGAATATTTGAAGTGCTGCAGTGGAGCAGCTCACAGAATACATATGTGGATTATGTGACTATGACATATGACGAAGAAAGCGGAAAATATGTAAGCGGTGATCTTGTCTGCACATCAGATAATCAGGCTAAATTCAGAGTATTGGAGGTAAAAGCACCGTCAGGATATAACCAGGACAGTACGCCATATGACTTTACGATCTATACTGACGGAGAAACCGTTCAGATAAATAACGGCGTTATTACAAATGAGCCGGCAACAGGGACTTTAATCTTTTCCAAACTCGGCGAAGTCTTTATCGGTTTTACAGAGGAAGAAGTTATTTTTGACGAAGCTCAGCCAGACGATGATGCTTCGCAGGAAACAGCTGAAAACACTTCCGATGAGAATTTACCGTCCGGCGATACGGATTCAGAAGATACAGACAGCTATACAGCATATAAAGCCATGTATGAAGAAAGGAATATACCCGGCGCCACATATGAACTCAGAGCAGCCGAGGACATCGTTCAAAACGGAGTCATTATCTATGAATCGGGAGAGTTAATAAGGGAGATTGTAACAGATTATACCCCCACTACGGTAACAGATCTTCCCGTAGGTAAATTTGAACTTCAAGAATCGGCTTCGCCGCCGGGGTATCTGCTTGATACAACAGTATATTCTTTTGAAATCACTCACGACAGCTATAATGCAGAAGTAGATGTTCAGACTGTAACGGTTTACGATACCAGACAGAAAGTAACCCTTGAGCTGATCAAGGAAATGATGATGCCCGGAGTAAACGCGGATGAAGATGCGTACAAGGATGTTATCTTTGCCATATATGCCGGCGAGGATATAACAAACTATGCAAACGAAGTGGTGCTTGCAGCTGATACCGTTATAGACTATATCACCATAGATGAAAACGGCAGCGGCGTCTGCTCAGCGGATCTGCCAACCGGGTTTGATTTCTATATCAAGGAGATCGCAACTGATGAAAAATATATACTTGACTCTGGAACATATGAATTTTCAACTTCACTTGATAATCAAGATCAGGAAATAAACGTTATTCAGATCAATGGCGGTGAACCAATCGTAAACAACTATGTCACCGGTTATGTTGAGTTTAAAAAGGTTGACGCAAGTGATGCAAGTATCGAGCTTGAGGCTGTTTACGGCGTGTTTACAGATGGCGGAATCCTTATTGACCAGAAAACAAGCAAGATCGGTGAATGGGTGAGATTTGATGGTCTCCCGGTTGGAAAATACTATCTTCAGGAGATCGCAGCAGCTGAGGGTTATTATCAGAATGATACGAAATATGGATTTGAGATCATACCTGAAGATAACGGCAAGGTGATACAGATCACGGCAACAGATACGAAGATTCCTGAAACACCTCAGGAGGACTCCCCTCATACAGGTACTAATAATACTTATCTTGCGGCAGCGATTCTTACAACCGTTGGCGGTCTTGGTGTAATAACGGTATTATCATTGAGAAAAAGAAGAATAAAAGTCAATAAGTAAAATGTAAAGCCGCTGTTTTTCAGCGGCTTTTATTTTATCAAGAAGGTATGCAAATGATAAACGATAATGTACTTACAGTCCGTTCATTTAAAAATGAACGGTACAAAACAAAGGAATACAGAAAAAAAGATTTTAAACCTTTTCTGTACTTATCAAAGTCTGAATTTAAAAAGTATTCCAAAGAAAACGATATTACCGTTGCCGGCTCTGTTAAGATCAATCAGAAGTATTATGAAGATATAGAAACCGCTGATGATCCGGAAAGGGTGCTTGGAAAAAAGTATAGAAAGCATATTATCGGTATCTTTCAGACAGAACTTGACGGAGTATATACCGTTCAATCTTTCAATGACGATTCGCTGGATCTGAGCAAGATGCAGAAATTCGATTTATACGAAAAACTTTCTTTCTATCACTGCATAGGTTATGCCTATGTCGGCGGCAAGAAATTTGTCAAGCTCTGCAAATTCTCGCTGCTCCCGTTTCTAATCCTGCTTTTACTTCTGCTCGGTCTGTTAATATGTCTGCTGTTCCCGGTGAACGATGGTCCGGCACAAACGCTGCCTATGGCAGATCAACAGCCATATTCCGATGCAGCTCCGGCTGAACCTGATCCGGGCAGCAACTTTGCTGTCGTGGTGAAAAGAGAATATCACGTATCAGCAGACAACCCCGCGATAGAACTGAAAAACTACATAAAGAATGAAAAAAGCATTTCATATAACGTATTCACTGACAGCGGCGTCTATATAGGAAGTACCGGGCTGATCGAGCCGGGAAACAAGGCGGACTTAAATGTATATTCCGTGCTCAGTTCACCCGGTGAGTACCGATTAAGACTGAACGCTGTCAGTTACAACGAGGACGGGAGCGAAAACCCGATTGACGGAAATATTTTCACTACCGTAATCGTTGAATAAATTTTAAGGAGACAAAGCTATGAAAAAAACAATCCAATCTATTTTATGTACCGTGATGGCATTTGCCATCATATGCTGCACGTCGGCATTTCAGGTATTCGCCGCTGTTGAAAATTCAGAAGGCTCAAGCTCATCTGATTATACTACAGAATCAAATATGACGCCGCATTCAGATTTTCTTGAGGAAAGTAAATCCTATTCCGTTGATGTCTATGCGTCACAGGCAAGCGGATCTGACTATTATGACGAAAACGGAGACCTCGTCGAAGGCGATATTATCGTTTGGCTACCGACTGAGGTTACGCTTGAGAAGCAGGAAAGCGGCGAATACAAGTGCACCGTGCCGGTTAAGGTACAGGGAAACATCGCCGGCAATGAAAAGGTCTCGGTTGTCCCGGACAGTACGGTTACGCTCACACAGCCCGGTAAAGCTGATGTAACCGGTACGGTAACACAGCTTAAGACAGAGTTCACATATTCTGATTTGAAAGATGGTGCTATAGCCCAGACTACCACGGATATCAGCGCAACAGAACTCAGCGCCGGTGAATGGACGGGCAGCTACAGCTACGCTGTATCGCTTGTCGAGGCTTAAGCAACAAATATTAGTCCGCCAATAATAAAATGAAAGGAATCTAACGATATGAAGAAACTTATAAATAAAATAATTGCCGGAACGATGGCAGCAGCCATTGCCTTATCAACCGGCGTGACTGCCTTTGCCGCCGACACGCAACAGATCACCCCGGGCAATACCGGCAGCACGACCGTTAAAGCAAATGTTGAAAGCGAAGCGGTTGTCTGGCTCCCGACCAATATAACAATATCGGGCACTCCTGATGAGAATAATCAGTATACCGGTGAGGGTGCTGTTATTGTTGAGGGCGATATTGCCGGCAATGAGTTTATTTCGGTAACGCCCGAAAGCAGCATTTCCCTCAAGCAATCCGGCAAAGATGATATTATTGCACAGGTAACACAAGAAAAAACCACGTTTACATACGATGATCTTCAAAATTCAAACAGCGCGATAACATCCATATCCACCGATACCCTCAGCGCCGGCGAATGGAGCAGCGTATTGCATTATAATGTGTCTCTTGACGAAAATCCTCTGCCGCCCGGTTATACCACTTTATATGAATATGACTTATCCGCTACGGCAGCTGATGATGTAAAGGCATATTATATGGTGCCTAACAAAAACACATCACCTATTGAAGTGGAAAAACAGGCAAACAAGATCAAAAGCCGAACTGCTGCAACCTCCGATCAAACTGAGGCGGATAACATAATCGAATACAACGGTATTCGTTATGTGCTTTCGGATGAAGACACTTTTGTTATTTCAGGTGAAGGCGACATGAAACCGGACATTCAAAAAGAACTTATAGATTACGAAGGAATCAAAAATTTAGTTCTTGAGACTTTCCCGAATGTTGGAATTTGCAGCAACGGATATGCACAATTGGATAGCATAACCGGTAATCCGATATATGCAGACGGTCGCGTTGTATTTGATGTTTTTACAAAAGATAAGGATAAAGAATACTTTATAGAATGGGAAGAAAACTCTATTTTTCCCAACAAGCAAATGTTTGTTAAAAATTCTATAGATTCTGATAGTGAAATATCAGTATGCGGATTTGGCGTTACTTATGATGAGGAAACATCAGACGAAAAATACTTCAAATACGATCCTTATTGTGCTGAAATTATGCAATTTATCGAAGATAATTATACGGATTATGTTGTCTCTATGCCAAAACACGTGATCATTCAAGAAGGTATTACATCTGTTTCCGAGAAGGCGTTTTATAAATGCAACTCTTTGCAAACGGTTGAGCTTTCTGATAGTGTTGTAAGTATAGGTGACTATGCTTTTTCCAATTGTCCGAATCTGGAAGCTTTTGATCTGAAAAACGTTAAAGCACTTGGCAGATATGCTTTTTCTTCTTCTACATTTGAAAGTATTGATATAAGCAACATCGAAGATATTGGAAATGGTGCTTTTGCAGAATCTTCTTTGACTAAAATCGTTCTTCCTAACGGTATAACTTCAACCGGCGCGAACACTTTCACAAATTGCACCGCGTTAAAAGAAATCGTAATTCCGGACAGCGTAACTTTAATAGGAAGTTATGCATTCAAAGGCTGTAACAGTCTGCAATCTATCCAGATCCCCGACAATGTCTCCTATATAGGAGACAGCGCATTCAACAGTTGTGAAAACTTACAGTCTGTGTATATCCCGGACAGCGTGACATATATAGGAAGAGCTGCATTTAGTTGGATCAAAGATGATGCAACCATTTATTGTGAAACACAGCGTGTAGCTAATATGCTGAGTTCCGGTACACACTATATGCCCGGTTCAATAGATGTAGTTGTGGATGCGTCTATGTTTTTATAAAATTCAAAATAAAAACTGCTTTCAAACAAATTACCTTTCAATTATTTATATAAATTCAATATCTTTTTTCTAACTTAAACAGGTGCGCACTGAGTGCGCACCCTTTTCATTTACGGAGCAATAAATATGGGAAAAACAATAGACCGAATTCTTGCGAATATAGATTTGCTCGAATATATGAAAGACTGCGGCTATACTCCCTACCCTATTGGAAACGGCACCTATTACGGATTACGTGAGCATGGAAGCGTAAGGATATATCCGGAAACGAACACATATTTCCATCCAGGAACAGGTGATAACCGCCGATTGAACGTAATTAACTTTGCACAATGGCATTATGGTATAAGCAACGGTGAAGCAATCAAAATGCTTGCAAAAGAACTAAACGATTCTCCCGACTACAAAGTAAGTAAAGTAAAACGAGATTACAAACCGCCGGAAAAGAAACCATTTGAACTGCCGGAAAAATGTATCGGAAGGTATAAACACGTTTTCGCCTATCTTACTCAAACAAGACGTATCAGCCGCACAGTTGTTTCCGATATGGTAAAGCGCAACTATCTTTATGAGGATATAAGAGGAAATGCATCTTTTGTAGGCTACCATGACGGCAAAGAATGCTTTTGTTTCCAGAGAGGCTGCAGCGACAAGATTCCTGCAGGCAGAGAACGGGCATATACTCACATTGTTTCGGGGAGTGATTTTGAATATGCATGGTCTGTGTGCAATAATTCCAACAAATTGTTTGTAACAGAAGCCGCTATCGATAGTATGTCCGTTATGACGATGTTTGAGATGCACAATTTTGATCCCAAAGATTATGATTATGTTGCTACCTTTGGGCCATCAATGAGACCTCTTACAAGCTATATTTCATCACATAAAAATATCGACACAATCTATCTCGGCTTCGATAATGATGAAGCTGGAAACAAATACAGAGCAAGGGCAAGAGAAACATTAAGGAATGCCGGATATGAAGGTAAAATAATTGATAAAACTCCTCATACTAAGGATTTTAATGAGGATCTGAAGATTCTTTCAAATCAAAACAACGCTATTTCCCAAAACACCTCTCTTACTCAATCAATAGAAAGGATGATTCCAAGATGACTTTTTTTTCAGAAAAGATACTACCGGTACTGCTTGACGTTCAGTCCGGTTTAACTGCTGCTAAAAACGAGATTATGGACACAGTAAAATTCGGGGTAAATTCTATTGCGATACCTATCATATGCGCCGTACTTGCGGGTGTCTTGATCTTCGCAATAGCAAGCGCAGTTAAATTGCACAGAAATGGCGAGGACTACAGCAATAAGATAACAACGATCGTTGTTGTTGTTATAATTATTGCCGTGGTAGCTTCCTCACCTGCATGGATATGGCAGGTAGTAGGTGTATGATATGGTTGAAAGCATTGTTTTTCAATTTCTGTCAGGACTGCTCGATTGGCTGAATGCTAAACTTATAGGGGTAGCTGCTTTTGCCATAAATTTTGTAAACAATTATGTACTTTCTTTTTTTGAAGTTCAGGCAATTGAGTTGTTTATGAATTTTTCAATGTGGATAAATCTTCTTGTTTTCGGCGTTTGCTTTATAGTAGTCGCCGTGGATATTGCGGAAGAAAAAGTATCAGGAAAACCGGTTTATTATTCTGTTGCTTTTTCCAACATAGCCAAATCATTTGTGTTTGCTCTTTGTGCTAGGTGGATAGGAATATGGAGCATGGAGCTTGCATATAGGATTACAAGCTATTTTGGGATTTCTTTATCTGCAGATCAGCTTAATCAGTCTGCCGGAGAGATCATAGCTTCAATCGTCGGCAGTGATACGAACGCAGCTGACCTGTTAAATCTTATTTTTGTAATAGTCATACTGTTTGCAGTTCTGGTATTTGCTGTAAGCTCCATAAAGCGCTCAGGAGAAATGTTCGTTCATATTTTCACTTCGGCTTTATACGTCGGTGATATAATGCGCGGTGATACATCTAAAATGGGCGACTGGCTCAGGCAGATGCTCTCAATAACACTCACCTACTTATTTATTTATATCTTGTTTTTTCTCGGTTGTGGATTTTTCAACGCGGACAACATCATCTTCTGCCTTGCCTGCTGGCTGACTATGCCGGCCGTTTCCAAAATACTCAATAAATACGGCTGGAGCAGCGGAAGTCAGGGCAACTTCGGAGCAATGGCGATTCAAACCGGTGCAATGATGATAAGATAGAAAGGATATATTACACATGAAAAAATTTCTTATTCCTCCACGGCTGAATCAAAAATATACGATGTGGGGGCTTTCAATAACCGAACTGCTGATTATTGTATTTTCTTTTTTGCTTGCTGTTTTTTCAGCAAAATTTTATCTGTTTGTAATCCCGGCGTTTGTTTTTGCAACCTGCGTCAGATTTATTAACGGTGAGGAAAACATTTGGCAATATGGAAGAAAAGTATATAATTACTTTTTCAAACCACAGGACTTCAGTCTGATCGGAGGTGACGAATAGTGGCAAAAAAGGATAAAATGGAAAATCTTATCTCATTTAAGATTCGAGATGACTTCGTTCAGGTTGGCGAAAATAAATTCTACTTTTATCGTTTTTATCCTCCTAATACATCTATTCTGACTGAGAGAGAAATGGATATCGAAATATCCTCTTTGTGTCAGTTCTTTGAATCCGCTAACAGACCTATCGATACTTTTGCAATGGACAAAGTAGAGGATCTGTCACGTAACAAGGAATTCTTTTCAAATATGAGCGAGACATACAAGGAATACACTGATCAGATCGTTGAACAGATATCTTCATATGATGCCAACGATAAAAAATCGAATTCCATTCAAAGAGCATATTACTTTATCATCAGCGTAAAAGCCGATGATGAAAGGCAGTCATTTGAAGAAGCCCTGCAGAGTCAGAATATGAGATATTCAAAAGTAAAAAAACAGGAACTCATCACTGTATTCAGAAATTACTATCTGCGTGAATTTTCAACTTTTGACATTTATTTCTTCGGGAAGGAGCTGATGAACAAATATGATAACGCAGCCAAACGAACCAAATAAAAAAGCTATAAGACATATGTCTTATACTGATTATGAAGATACAATGCTTGCACGGCGGCTTACTCCGCACAGGATCAACTTTCTGCCGCGTCATACCTGGCAGAACGACTTTATGCGGCGAACGATAATGATAAAGAACTTTCCTTCAAGCATCAGCGCAAGCTGTGTTTTGAGCGCAGTCTCAAGAATAAAATCAACAACTTTTTCTATGAGAACTCAGCCGCTTGTTGACGGAAAAGCTCAGACGCTTATAAACAATCAGATAAATAACAAAACTGCAAAGCGGAGAAACTCATCAAAAATAACCGAACAGCTTGATGCCGAAGCCGATGAGGATAACATAATTGAGTTCTATAAGGAACTGCAAAAAGGGCGCAATAAAATATTCCTGACAAATATCTTTATTGAGTTCTATGGCAGAACCGAAGAAGACCTCAACAGCAAGGAACGGGAGATAAAAAACATTCTGCTCGGATATAAAATATCATACGATATTTTGAGATTTGAGCAGAAGGAAGGATTTACAGCAATTAATCCCCTGGGAAAAGATCTGTTTCTAAAAACAGCAAACAATATACCGTCCAGTACTCTTGCAAATCTCTATCCTTTCTCCTTTTCCAACAGAAATGATGCTCATGGCTTGTGGCTTGGCGAAACCATAGACGGCGGAAATGTGTTTCTCGACTTTGATGCAAGAAACGAAGAAATCACAAACGGAAACTTTTCTATAGTAGGCCAGTCGGGTCAAGGAAAAACATATCTTGTGAAAAAGATATCCTCTCAAATGATATTCTCCGGTCATTCCGTATTCTTGCTTGATCCGGACAAAGATTATGTGGAAATGATTCCTAGACTGAAAGGAACAGTTATAAACTGCGCCTCAGGACGTATTAAAATCAATCCATTTGAAGTGAGAAGGATTATGACAGACGAACTGATTGAACAATCAGTTTTTCAGGAAGATCCGGACGATTTTGAAAACAGGGCTGATGCTTTCAAGCATAAAAATATTTTCTTTCAGCACCTGTCCTGGCTCAAAGAATTTTTCACTGTCCTTTATCCCGAAATCAATGCAAAGGAGCTCAACGCTCTTATGATTTTCACACAGAATATGTATGCTGAAAACTGCATAACAGAGAATTCAAATTTCGATATTCTCAAATCTGAAGACTATCCGACCTTTACAAATCTGTATGAGTATATCGAAAACTGTTTTAATGAGAGTAACTATGAAGAGATGCATATTTCCGAAGAACTCATAAATAACATTCTTCTTATGCTTCGTGATACATATGACGGATCTTTGGGTTATATCTTTAACGGTCATACAAACGTAAGTAACAGCCACATAATAGATTTTGACATCAACACACTTCTAATGGGTTCAAGGAGCAGAATGCAGGCAGTTATATTCAATATAATGACATATGTGTGGAACAGGATTGCCCAACGGCGTGAAAAAATTGTTTTTGCGGTTGATGAATTATCGTTATTGCTTGACAGAAAAAATCCCGTTATAGCCCAATATCTGCGTGACTTTTCCAAGCGCGCAAGAAAATACGGAGCGGTAATCGGCACAGCCACGCAGCAGATACAAGACGTCGACGATCCGGAAATCAGACACATTACACGTCCGATACTTGCAAATACAAGCTTCAAATTTCTTTTCTATCCTGATCACAGCGGAATAGATACTGTCAAAGATATGCTTAAACTCACAGACGGTGAAGTAAAGTGTATTTCAAAGCCGAAAATGGGGCACTGTCTTCTCAAGGCAGGTGATGATAAATATTATATTCATATCGGAGAGCTGCCGTATGAGAAGAAGCTTTTCGGCAAACTCAGTGGGTGATCTGATTGACAAGAGTTATAAGAACCGTTCTCTTTCTTGTTTCAACTAAACAAGGACGAGAGGCATTAACAAGAACGATTGCAATTACGATATGCGCATTTATATTACCTGTAATTATTATTACAGGATTTATGTATTCCTTTTTTACCTTTTATGGCGGTCTGGGCGGCGCTGATGATGTTTTTTCACAAGCTGTTTTGGAAGTTAAGAATGAGCTTAAAATCGAGAATAATCTTGAGCCTGCGGTTCTAAGAGCTGTATATTCCAAGCTTTACGGAAATCTTGAAACAGACAAAACAGATGTTAAAAACACTGTAACAACTTATTTCGTAAAATCAGAGGAAAAAGAGCATACGGTTACTCAGGAAGACATCAACGCTTTAAATGAACAGATATTACAGATTCAGGAACAGATCAACATATTAAATTCTTCATTAAATAAAGACGAAGAGCTGATCTCTCAGCTTACAGAAAAGCTGAATGAATTAAAAGTTCAGGCTGACGAATTGCAAATACAGTTTGACAGTGAACAGGAATTATCTTATAGATTTCTTGAAATTCAGGAGATAAAAGATGTTCTCAGAGCCCCTCCGTTCTCTTTCGATGAGAACTATATTACCGAACTTGAAAACTATATTATATATATCGGAAACAACTCTGACATAGATTTCAGTCACATCAACTTCGACGATGAAACAGCAAACGATACGCAAAAAAAGATCGTTGCTGTGGCATTATCTGCTGCCGACTACGGTATCAACGCTACTGAAGGCGGATGTCAGAAATGGGTGGCTGATATTTATCTTGAAGTCTTGGGAACCCGAGGTCACGCTGCATCGGCAGTTGACGCAGGCCGCCGTTGGAGTGTATCGACTGACTGGAGCTCCATACAAATAGGCGCCACAGTTTACGGAACGGCAAGTCAACAATACGGACACTGCGGTATTTATATAGGTAACGGTATGGTTATACATAATCTTGACGGATATGTAAAAAAGCAGAGTCTTGAGAGTTGGGTCAAACAATACAACGGTAAATGCTGGGGATGGGAAAACGGTAAAAACCTAACTGAAAACGCAGCCTATGACTGTGTGGGAGGTATGATTTAAGCTGAAAGGTGTGGTGTCACAATAAATGGCTTAATTATGCCATTTTTCTAACCCGATGGTGTCATTCGTGGTGTCATTAAATTTGGCTTAACCAAGCCGTATTTTAAGAATTATGGTGTCAAATGAAATTTTGATAAAATCAAAATGGTGTCACAAATGGTGTCATAAAAAATCAGCCTGCTTTGCCGGCTGATGTACTCGGGTGGTGTCACTTTTGACACCACCCTTTATCCTGCATAGCCTTGAAAAGGCTATGATTTTAGGCGAAAGCCGTATTTTCTAACCGAAAGGAGTGCTCACTATCAGAATAACATTAAGGCTTCCGGATGATCTCTATAATGACGCTGCGGAGATCGCAAAGGAAACAGGTTCAAGTGTCAATTCGATTATTGAACAGGCTGTCAAACATTACCGCGACAAGCGATATATGGAAGATAAAGCCACTATCATCAATGAGGAGATATTAAAAATAATTCAAGGCAACAACGCGCTGCTGCTTCAGCAAATCAATAATAAAACGAACCGCGTAATAAGCGAGCTTGCGATTCAGACTGCAATACAAAATTTAATCCTGGCAAGTGAGCTTGATGTTGATGCAGTCAGACTTGATAATTACAGAAAACAGGCAATTGAGTTCCTGAAAACAAATAACAGAGTCTTCAGGATTGATGAACTTATCGAATAATTCCAAAGAGGAGGATGATTAAAATGAATACTTTAGGAGAACACATGCGCCGTTATCGCTCGCAGAACAAAATGACATGCGCTCAGCTGGCTGAAAAGATCAACTGCTCCAGTTCACTTATTTCGTATATTGAAAATGGATGGGTAGAAAAATGCTCCCTGAGAAAATTCTGTGAAATCGTAAAGATGCTGCAGCTCAGTCCTGAAGAAGTTTACAAAAGCACTATGGATATTGCCGGTGATATGAATGGCGAATGTAATAGTTAACAGCTGCTATATAAGAAATTCACAGCACTTCATTAACTATCTTGAATACGCCGGAGAAAAACTCGAAGCTCAAACGCTCGTGCTCAATTCCGGTGAGAGGATCGACCTTGATCCTGACGAGCTGCTTGACGTTTCTGAAACGCCTGATTTCCGTTATATTCAGATCGAAACTAAGGACGGCACTATTCGCCGCCTCGGTTTTCAAAAATACCAGGAATATGTACTGAATCAAACGGAACGATATGATGAAGTTGAAGTCAAAAACGATGAAGAATTTTCCGATGAGGAAAAACGGCAGCACAGACGCGCGCCGGACAAATACCTTGATTATATTGCTTACCGTCCTTCAGTTGAGCATAACCCAAATCTAAGCCACGGCCTGTTCACTATAGACGGAGCGGCAGATATGGAGAAAGCGCGCCGCGCCGTGTTAGAAAATGAAAACTCAATCAAATGGTCGCACATCATATCTCTAACAAGAGAAGGAGCTGAAAGGACCGGCTTCGACAACAGACAGGCATGGGAAAATCTGATAAGGGCAAAGGCATATGATATTGGCAAGCTCTATAACATTCCCCCGGAACACTTGGAAATCTACGCTGCCTATCATGATAAGGCTCACCATCCGCACTGCCATCTTTTCTTCTTTTCTAATGCTAACACAACGTCTGAAGGCTGTGCCGGGTTCGGAAAAAATGACTTGACCCGAAAAAGCCAAAAACTGAGAAGTATTTTTAATAATCAAATATTCAAAGACGATACGGCTTATCTGAAGGAAGAAAAGCAACAACTAAGACGTGATCTCTCACAGGAAGTAAACAAATACGTTATGAACATCGGCAAAGCCGGCTATACACCTGACAAAGAGATCGTCAATGCGTTTTCAGAACTGTCCGAGTCACTTGTTGAGCACACCGGAAGAGCCTATTATAGCTATCTGTCTCCTGAGAACAAGCAAAAAGTTTGTGATTTTTTACGGTCTGCCGTATCATCAGACGAAAATCTCAATCAGATCTATGCTAAAGTTCTTGAAAATCAGCGCAAATTTATATCTATGTATAACGATAATGATGATATTATACAAAAAAAGCTGAAACACTTTGAGGATCATTTTTTCCATCCTAACGGTAGAAATGATATGAAGACATTACATAATATCATTATTAAAAGCGCTATGGAATTCAACCAAAGCATAGCGTCCGAAACCGGCAGCCGTGTTAGAAAAGAAAAAAATTTTTTGAGAAATGAAGAACAGCAATCTAAACATAATGTAAGCAAACCAAACCATACAAATAAACAATCGTATAATTCATACGGTACCGCTTTGGTATTAAGCCGAATAGCCTATGCATTAGCCGGTATGGCAATGCAGCATGCCGAGCAAGAACACAATAATAACCGAGAAAATAGGCGTCGTGCAAAATTCACTGCCAAAAACAGACAAATTCACCATGAACCGAATAAGCTTAACCTCGAGCTGGTTCAATACTAAACAGTAAAGGAGAAGAAAAATGCTGTTAGAAAATGAAAACCTGATGAATTATGAAAATGAGCGGAAATTAATAACATCGCCGTACAACAAATCATCATATTACATTCCGGGAAAAGGAATAACCGTTGATGAAGATAATAATATCAGATTCTATCCCCTTGAGGAGATGGATGAATTTGTTTACGGTCAGGATATTGAACCTGAGTATCTTTTTGACGACTATCTGTTGACAACCAAAGAAAAGGATCAAATAAAGGAATTGAAAAGATATGATGAACTATTGAACCGCCAAGGCTGCTCGGCAGTCTATCTTAGGAAAGAAAAGAATATTTTATATCTTTTCTTAACATCAGAAACTGATCCTGAAGCTTTTTATAAGATCCGGGCTGATAAGGTCGACAACCTCAAAAAAGATGATCTGCCGCAAACTCAGGCAAATACTCTTGATAAAGCTTTAAATATAGAAATCTGAAAAGGTGTGCACCTGGTGCGCACCTTTATTTTATGAAAGGAATTTTAATATGGATGAAATCAAAAAAAATTACATATTAACTCCAAGCAGAGAATTTGATGAAAATTCTCTTGCCGAATTTTTCGAAAACAATCCAGCGGACAAATACGGTTTTGTAAACTGCCGATTTAACGGAATTACTTTTAATAATCAAAACATCAGTATGATGTCAGACTGCCGCTTAAACAATTGCAAATTTGAAAGTTTTAACGGAGCAAGTATTGAAATGAGTCATTCCGTTTTAACGGACTGCGTAATAGAGCGATCCGATTTCAGCAATGCTAACTTCACATCTGCTGAATATTATGGTACGCACATTCCAGACAGTAATTTTAATCATTCAAATTTTACGCTTGCCCGTCTCAAAAACGCTTCTTTTAATCGTACTGATTTGTCATCTTCCTTTTTTGGGGGAACCGCTCTTGACGGAACATATTTTCATAATGTAATTGTAAATGATCCGATAAAAGGGCTGACAAGAGATACGATAACAAAGGGCGGAGCAACAAAACAAGAGGTATCAGCTTATCAGGACAGAGTCTTAGACACGCTCGGGATTGAACCTCTTAAAGAATTGAATCCCACCCGATATGAAATCCAACTTGTTTCGCAATATGAAAATACATTTAATATCCCGGAAGCGGAAAGAGTAACGGAGTGGTTTGGTGACTACAGTATGTATGAAGTTAAATCAAGCATTACCGAACCTATTTTTACAAAACAGCTCGACTATGTTCTGGAGCAAACGGATCTTACTCTTGAAGAAGTAAATTCCGGTCTTTTATCCGACCAGGATATTAAGACGGCTGTTGAAAGGAGCCGTTCTTCTTTTCAAACTGAGGAAACGATCGTTGCTCAATATAAAGATCCATATAATAACCTTAATGTCATAAAGCAATACCCTAATGGCAAGTTTTACAACCACTACGGTTATGATATGGAAAACGGAATCAGCAACAGCCGCGCAGGTGCTTTTGATTCGTTAGAAGAAGCAAAAACGGCAATGATAAAGCACCGCAGTAATTCAATTGAAATTAACGAGTCATCAAATTCAATTGAAAAAAAGAATAAAGACATAAGCAAACGACCGCTGACAAAAGAAGAATTTGATCAGCTGACATCTGAAATTAAAGATATAGCCAAAAATTATGAAAGTGATCCAAATCTGCTTTCAGATTACATTGCTTTCAAAGCCCAGTTTTATCAGTATTCCCCTACTAATACAATGCTTATCTATCTTCAAAATCCTAACGCAACATTTGTTGCATCATTCACAAAATGGAAACAGCTTGGCTACAGCGTAAAGAGCGGTCAGCATCATATTAAAATCAGCAGACCGATAGAAGTATCAAAATTCCCAAAAGAAATAAACGGAAAAACGGTATGGACTGATACAAAGTATGCCTCGCCTGAAGAAAAAGCACAAATCGCCAAAGGTGAACTGGAAGTAAGAAAAGAAACCAAATTTATTCCGCATCAGGTGTTTGATATTTCACAAACAACATGCCCGGTTGAAGACTATCCTAAATTTTATAATATGGGGCACCCGGATATGGAGCAACAGCAACTTTACGAATGTGTAAAACAATATGCCAAAGAAAGCGGTTTTACGGTAACAGAAGAAGATCTATCCTCTATATCTCTTCACGGATATTATGATCCGGCTAACGACAGCATACACATAAACTCTCTGCTCAAAGATTCAAAGCGCTTGGAAGTTATGTGCCACGAACTGGCTCACGGCGTTCTACATAAAACATCAACACAGCCTACGGAGATTAAAGAGTTTGAGGCGGAGTCCTTCAGTGCCATGCTCAAGCGTAAAATGGGCTTCCCGGTAAGTGAAGAATCAAAGCGTTATATCAAACAGTACGCTACTAAGTGCACATCTTTGAAAAGCGCAAAATTTGATATGAGTAAAACACTTGACCGCCTTTCCAAAACTTTTAATCACATATCAAAAGGAATTGATGAAACAATCTCCAATATGGGCTTCAGTCCGGAAAGAGAAATGGCGCACAA
>ERZ779894.2298-NODE-2298-length-17301-cov-7.439058_pt1 | contig 17301 bp, 34 predicted proteins | sample MGYA00511587_ERZ779894 | MGnify/ENA primary metagenome ERZ779894 (study PRJEB29588, sample SAMEA2160490) | human gut metagenome | biome: human gut; feature: human-associated habitat; material: faeces | place: Denmark | collected 2008/2010 ... | reverse complement strand
TTTATTTAATTTAAAATATTATACTTTCTTGAAATAGTATTCTTTTGAGTGAAAAGAATATAAAGAGATCCATTTTCAAGGGAAAGAAAAAAGAAAATTATATCAAAAGAGATATTTTTTTAAAGGGAAAAAAGAAAGTAGTATATAGCAGGGGCGCAAGGCGGGCGGGGAAAGGCAAAAGGCAGGGAAAGCGGAAACGGGGGAAAGGACGGGCGGAGACTTTCGCCGCTTGTATGCCCTTTTAAAGGGCGAAAAAAAACGGGGGAAAATCCCCCCGCCTTTTAGTCTGTGCAATCTTCAAAGTCGTTGTAGTTATCGATAAACGTTTCGTTTTTGAGCTCCCAAGAGGTCACAAGCTCGTCCCAAACGCCTTTATTATCTTTTTCCTCTTGCAAATGGCTCACGAGCGAATAGACGCTCAATTTTAACTCCCCGCTAATTTCCAAAATTTCGCCATGTGGGGGATTTTTAAAAATAATCATTTTGTATTTATTGTTTCGAAGCGCAAAAAGTTGAATGTAATAATAACCCGGCTCCCCGTTGCTTTCAGGCTTAAAAATGGCAAAGGGGCATATGTGATTATTTTCAAAATAATCATAATCGGTTCCGTTTTTGCCGTTCATGTAATAAATGCCCTCGCAAGTCTCAATGCCTTTGCTCGTGAAGTGCTCCTCGCGAGCAGCCTCCATTATATCCCTGATTTCCTCGAAGTTTATCATATTTTAATCTCCTTGCTAAAATTATATCCTTTATTTTGGCAAATGTCAAAGCATTAACGCCAACAGCATCCCCACCGAGGCGGCAAGCGTGGCAAAGCTAATCACGTATGACATAATCAGCGCGAAATTGTCCGTTTTCCGTTGCCGTTCTAACTGTTGCCGCCGGCGCTCCTGTCTCGACTCTTTTTCCCGCAATTCTCTTTCGGCTAACTCTATGCGCCGCCTTGCAATGTCGTTCCTAGCCCGAGCGAGCTCGTTTTTTTCTCTTTGCAGCTCTTGCCGCGCTTGGTCAAGCTCTATTCGCGCAAGCTCGTTTTCGTTCTCCTCCTGCTCCCGGAATATCTCGTTAAAGTCTCTCGGGGATAAGTTTATCGCCATGTTTCTGCCTCCTTTTAATCTAAAAAACAAACAAGCGTTCTAATCGCTTCATCGACTGTTTCATTTACATCGCCGCCGCCTTGCTCGGCTTGCTCGTACATCTCATTGCTTAACGTGTACAGCAAGTTTAATAAATTGCACTTATCTATTAACTTCATTACCCCCGCGCCTCCTCGTGCGCCGCGTTGAAATCTTCTTCAAAGTCGGGCAAGACTTCATCTATTGCCGCGGGCAAAAGATAACATCTGATTAACACATCTGCACTTTCCGCGCCATTTTTAACCTTTTCGCCCATGTCCGCGCCAAACTCCGCGCAAGCCTCTTCGAGTACGTCCCAATTATGCGCCAAGTACTCTTCCGCCTGCCAGGTCGAAAAGGTGTAAGACCCCGACGCGTTCCCGGTCACGTGGTCGCATACCCACAACTCATCGTTTAACGCTTCGCGCAGCTCGTCAAGGGTTTCAAAATTAGCGAACCTATCTGCCCAGCTCTCCGCTATCACTTCGCGCACGTCATCGCATACGGCTTCAAAATAATTATAATCCATTTTTTACTCTCCTTTTTTCCTTTAATTTAGTTGACTTTTTTTTCGCCCCCCGTTAGAATTAAAGGCGGCAGAGGGGCGGAGGCACCTCCCCCCTGCGCCTATTCTTTTTTGACCGCTCCCGCGTGGGGCGGTCGTTGCTTTTATTTGGCTACTTCTTTTTTAATCGCCCGAACCATTGCCGCCGCGCTCCGGCTGTCCTTCGCGCCCTCTTCAATCAGGCGCGCGAGCAGCTCCAGAACGGCGGCGAATTGTTTATTCGTCATGAAATCAACTCCCTTAATCATTCGTTCTTGCCTCCCTTTTAATATTTGCGACGGTCAGGCGTTCCCCGACCTTCGCATGCTTATTTTACCATTTTTCTGCCCCTCCGGCAAGCGTTCTACCATACAACTTTTTTATGGTGACCATAATCACAACGCACAGCGGTCACCCTACCAACATTTACCTATATAGGCAAAAAAATCACAAATTCCAAAATTTATTTTTCCGGCAATGAAAATCCCCCCTTGAAAAACGAGGGGGGTCATTTTTTTGAGCGTCAAATATTTTCATCTCGGAGGGGGGTATTATGCCCCCTTCTTTATTCCTGTGTAGCAACAAGAAGTTGTTTATAAATTGGTTTGGCGACTACGGAGCTTGCTCCATATAACACCACGACTGCGGCGGACGGGTTAAAGACGGTTTTCATCGTCTTGCTCCTGTATTTCCTTCTCGGGCGGCTTATAACCGTCCTCGCATTCCTTTATTTCGGGATACTCATACGGTATGTAGCAATCGTTGTGCGACACAAACTCTTCGCGCGGACACATGCAGTATTCGTTGCATGAAGACAGCTCGTTACAATCGTCGCAAAAAACAACGTCTCCGCGCCACTCGCAGTCAATTAAGCAACTCTCGCAAAAGTTCTTCATTTCAGTACCTCCTTCATCGGCTCGTCAATTTTACCATTTTTTATGCCCCTTATAGCCCCGCGCAGCTCGTCCACGCTCGCGCAGTTCCCGACATTTATTCCTCGCGCAGCAGCAACCGTTCTGAGCAGCTCGGGTGACGACAGCAACGCTTTGTACTTCCCGTAAGTCAAGCCGAGCGCAGCCGCTTCTCCCGTCAACTCGTCCAACGCCGTATGCGCCCTTTTTACCTGCCCGCTGTAAGCCCGTGACGCGGTCAGACTGTCCGTTATTGTTTTTTTACGCATTTTCGTCTCCTCTCTCAATTTCGGCTATTACCTCGAAAAGCGGGTAAATTTGCGCCGGGACTACCATATTGCCTAAACCTCTAAGTCTGTCCACCCTATGGGGACACCTTGTAACCACTCTACCCACGTCGGGTTCAGTTTGCCACCACCGCCCGATTGCATTTTCTTTCGCTCGTCTTCGCTTGTTATCTTCTCGTCTTCTAACTTTTTCAATTTCTTTCTGCTCCCCGAATTGCTCCACCCCGTAGCCATTGGCGTCGGGAATAACGCCACATATTCGCTCAAATTGCACCCCGCTTTCTTGTACTCGCCCTGCGTCCTCCTCATTCCGACTTTCTTTAAACTCTCCTCGTCGTATCTTACTCGAATAGCGTCGCTCGCCAGCGGCGTCGGGAAAGTTTCGGCTATCTCCGCCGGAGTCGGGGTTCTCCCCTTTGCAAACTTCGCACTGCGTTTCGTCATGCGTGCCGTCGGCGTTCCTACCGACAATGAACACCCGCTTTCGCTGATGAGGCGCTCCGACGTCGCAAGCTCCCCATATTCCCCATGACACGCTATACCCCAGCGCGGCAAGGTCGGCAAGTATTCGCTTGAAGTATCTCTGATTAGCTCGGGCAAACAAACCGGGCGTATTTTCACCGACGAACCAGCGCGGTTTAATCTCGCCGATACATCTTGCAACCTCTCCCCACAAGTCACGCTCGTCACCATCGCCCTTACCCTTTCCCGCAAGACTGTAAGGCTGGCAGGGAAACCCCGCCGACAACACCGTAATTGCTCCTCTGTCGATTCCGTACTCGGCAAGCCGCTCATTTCCAACTGTTCGTATGTCATGTAAATTAGGCACTCCTTTGAAATTTTTTGCCAACACCTTGCTTGCGTACTCGTCCGTCTCGCATTGGGCTATCGTCCTGAACCCCGCCCACTCCGCCGCAAGGTCTATCCCGCCTATGCCACTGCACAGGCTCATGTGCGTAAGCTCCATTTTTCAAAATCCTCTCTTCGCGTTTCACGCCTTTATTTGCCGCTATTTCCGTCAAAACCGTTTTCCTCGATACATTTATCGAAAAAGACGTTTTCGCCGCTCTCATGTCCGTTTCTGCCCGCCAAACACGATTGTATGTACTTTTCCCGCACCGACCTTATTATCCCGCTCACCGTCTGCGGGCTTTTCCCAATGCGCCGCGCCACCCTGCTCTTACTGTGCCCCGCAAGCAGTCTTATGACTACCCCGCGCTCCTCCACGTCGCAGCACTCCAATATCCGTTTGACGCGCAACCTTGCGTCCGCCCGCCTCTCCGTCGCGTCCGCCTCCGTGCTCGGAAGCTCGCTCGTGTCCTCGTCCTGCGCTACCGTCCGCGCCCTATCCGCTTTCTCACGCCTGATATACTTCACCACGTAATACTTGACGTTCGTATACGCATACGTTTCCCACTTGCCCCGCTCCGGCTCATATCTCTCCAAGCACTTACACATGTACAACATTGCCGCCTGTCTTAAATCGTTGTCATACCCTACGCCGTAGTATTTGAGAACGTCGTTCACTATCCATTGCGATTTTTCTATAAGCCCCTGTTGCTCGGCAGTCAGTCTCATGCGCTTGCGCCCTTCTCCCCTCTCGCTATATCTTTACGTCGTCAAGGTTATCAAACAGCGCGTTCAATTCCGCGCTGCTGTACTCCCTCTCCGTTCCCGTCTTTCGTGCACGCTTACCGTCGCTCTTCTCCGCGCGTCCGTTCCCGCCCGCTGCTCTGTCCTGCTCCTTACCCAGCCACGAAGTCACGAACCTCATCATGCCGTGCTCCGTCTTCCTGTTGCGCGGATTCCCCAACAGCCACCCCTGCATTTTACGCAGCTCCTGCTCGATGTCCACTGCCGGGTATAGCGGCGCAAGCTCGTCCACCATGTCCTGCGTCACACTAAAATTTCGTCCGTTACACATAATGAGATTTTGCACCGTTTTTGCCGGCGTCGGCGTTTCGGACGACGCATATATATTTCTTTTATTTTCTTTTATTTTCTTTTCTTTTCTTTTGTCGCATTCTGCATACAGACTGTCTGCATTTTTGAAAAAAATGTTTACATTTTTGCCGTTTTTGTCTGCATTTTGGATAAAAGTGTATACAACGTCAAGGGCGTAGTCTTTATTAAAAACGACCTCTGTGTTTCTCTTCGTTGCGGTCAGGAACGTTTCTTGAATCCGCCTGCTTGTTAATATTCGATACTTCTCGAACATCGTCGATTCGAATACTCCACGCCTTATGCAACAAGATACTATTTCGGACAGGAGCGACCGACCCACCGCAGATAAGCAGTAATCTCGCATGAACAAGAGCTCCGTGTCTATATCCCATATCATGTAGTAGCCGCGCGCATATATCGCTTGGTGCAGTTTTATAACTACCGCAAATCCTTCTATACCGAACTCGGCTTCTACAAGTTTTACACTATCGTCCAAATCAACAGGCAACGGAAATGTTCTTAATCCATGCTTCATTTCGCGTTTGCACTCCCGATTGTGTAAATTTTTGTTTATTTTCGTCCTTTAAAAAGGCAACTCAGTGTCGTCGTCAAGCAACGGCAGCTTGTCTATTGGCGACCTCTTTTTCGACTGCCCTATGGGCTTTATTTTGTCGCCCTCTTCGTTCTCGTCTTCGCCCGGTCCCGAACCCGCAAACTCGAAGTCCTCTATGGTAAGCTCCCACACCGTGCGCTTTTTCCCGTCGCCGTCCTCGTATTGGCGGCTGTGCATTGACCCCGACGCTATTATCTGGCTTCCCTTGCCCGTGTACTTGGCAAGCATTTCCGCCTTTTCGCGCCATGCCGTACAGAGAAAAAAATCCGTCGTATAATTGCCGTCCCTGTCTTTCATTTTCGAGCGGGACGCAAGCCTGAATTTACAAAAAGTAAGCCCGCTTGCCGTTTCGCCCATTTCCACGTCGGCAGTCAGCCTGCCCAAAACCGCTATCTTATTCATTTGACGCTCCTAAGAAGACGCTTAGCGCCGCCCTGCATGGTTAGGTCGCGAGGGCTTGTCCCCGTCGCCTCTGTGTAGTTCTTTACGTCCCACAGCGTTTTAAGCCCCAACCTGCGGCACGTCTCGCAAAATCTCAAAAACTCCGTATATGTCATTTCTTTTCTCCCAATAACTCCAATACGTATTGCCCCGCTTCTTCGGGAGCACAGAACAGGAATATTACGCCGTACCGGCTTTCCATTGTCCGCATAGCCTTGCCGAGCGGCTCGCCCTTGACCAGCGTTCTCGGCTCGCCCCGCTTTGCGCCGTAGCGGAACTTCGGAGCTTCCCAATGCCGCAAGTCTTCGGGACAGGCAATCGATTTGCCGCTGCACTCGTTTTGTTGGATTAGAACGTACAATTGCGTCCCCGTCTCCTGCGCCCGTCTCAGCTCCTCCCGAAACCGCGCATGCTCCGCTCCGCATATGTTTCCGGCTATCTCTACTACGTCCTGCTTTATGTCAATGCTTACGCGCCTGTCGGTCGGCAGCGTGTAGTCGCCGACGTACACCTTATCCCGGATTATCTTCACGCCGCTTTGGCGCAAGTATTCCTCGATGTTCCTGTGCTTCCCGCGTTTCTCGCGCGTGTCCTGCACTACGTGCGTTATTTTCATGATTCAATCTTCTTTAATATCTTGGATAAGAATTCGTCGAAAAGCTCTTTAAGGTCCTTTTCTGGCTCTTTTTCGCTGGTTTTTGACGTTTCTTCTGCTTTCGCTTTTTCAAACATGTCGCTTACCGCATCCCTCGCCCTAGAAATTGCGATAGTGGGATTCCTTACTGACAGCTCGTACTCCAATAACTGCAAGTCCGTATATGTGGATAAAAGCGTTGTACGGTCGCAATCTATTAAAACTATGCGACTTGATTGCAGCATTTTTTTGTCGTTGATTGCGGCAAAAACACAGTTGGTCTCCGCGTCCATCATCACTTCGTCTGTGTCAAGGTTGACAATCTTGATTCTATATGCCATTTTCCTCTTCTCCTTTTGTCTCGTCTTGCAACCCAAAATGTATTTTTGCAAGCTCTATTAAGAGCTTATATTCTTTGCCAAAGATATTTTCCCCATGCTCCTTTTCCACTCTCTCGGCAAATTCTTCAAGCGTCCCCATAAAGCAACCGCAAGTCACGGTAATACCGTTATCCTTATTTCGGAACATTGTCGTAGTGGCATGTCTGGAACCAATACTCGAACACCAAAAAATATTAGCGTTGTCGCATACCTTAGCGTCGCCGCACACCTCAGCGTTGCCGTACACCTTAGCGTTGTCGCACACCCTAGCGTTGCCGTACACCCTAGCGTTGTTGCATACCTTAGCGTCGCCGCACACCCATGCGTCGCCGCACACCCATGCGTTGTCGCGCACCCATGCGTTGTCGCGCACCCTAGCGTCGCCGTACACCCTAGCGTCGCCGTACACCCTAGCGTTGTCGTACACCTCAGCGTTGTCGCACACCCTAGCGTTGTCGCACACCCTAGCGTTGTCGTACACCTCAGCGTTGCCGTACACCCATGCGTTGCCCATATTTGAAAGATTTTGCTTCGTTTCAACAAATCCCCCCAAATCTCCTATTTTCACATCGGCAAACGCCCTAAGAGCACGTATGCGGTACACCTTTATCTTTTGCAACCAGCCTTCTCTCAAAGTTTCTATTTCTTTAAACTCTTCGGTCAATTCATACTTTTCGTTCACTGCTCGTCTCCTCCCGCTCTGTCGTATACTCTCACATACGCCTTTTTCTGAACGCACTTCGCGTACTTCTCGAAAAGCGCGGGCTGCTCCCGCCTCAGCTTCGTTCCGTCAACCTGAAAGCTCGTCGTCGCAGGTACATAGCTTACCTTGATTAAGCCGTTGGGCGAAGTCCACGAGTTTATGCCCTGCGCCTCGAAAGCGGCACACAACACCTCTCTCAACGCCCTCGCTTCCGCCATAGCAGCCTCTTCCTGCCGTTTAAGGGCAATCAGCTGCGCCTCGACTTTCTCCGCCCTAAGGGCTGTTTCCGCGTCTATAACGAGCAGTGGGCGCATGTAGCGTTCGCCCTTGAACTCCGCTTCCAACAGCTTCTCTATCTCGCCGTCGGGCACGCGCTCAATTTCTACAACGCTCATTTCCTGCGTCTTTTTGTCGTAATGCCAGCAGTAGAATTTTGCAGCCCCTTTCCAATTGAGCGGACGGTCGTTCACAGTCTCTTTCCCCAACTTTCGCGCCATGTAGTCCAACAGCGACACCTGCCACGACACGCTTTCCTTGTTAAGCGACGTTGTCGTCTTGTGGTCGCCCATTATGGGCGTTCCGTCTTTCAGGTAGCCGAGCAGGTCGCACGTCCCCGCAATCACAAGGTCTTTCGCGTACTCATACGCTACCATTTGCTCAGCTACCGCACAATCGAGGTTGGTTCTCGCCCATTCGGCAAATTCTTCTCCCGCCGGCGTTATAGGCTCGTAAGCGGGGTTGTTTACAAAGTTCTCGATGTCTTTATGGATTGTTTTCCCGTATTCCGCCGCGTCGGTCAGCGTCGCCTTATCTACGCCGTCGTATTTGGGCGACAGTCCGTGCTTAGCCAGCAGCTCCGTCACGGAGATATGGGCGATGTCGCCGTTCACCGCATATGTATGGGTTTGCTTGTCGAAGGTGATTATCATGACTTCCCGCCCCCTTCTTCTATTACTCTGTTCCTGAGCGATTCCGTCATTTCAAAGGCTGTTCCGAGCCTTATTTCGCCGCTCGCATACCGCGCTTCTATCTCTTTAAGCTCCTGCAATTCCGCGTCCGTCGCGCCTAATCTCTTTAAATCCCAATACGTCAAGGTTTCAGTCTCGCCCATTATGCCGTCGCCGCCTCCTCTTTCTTTTGCGCGTTCTTGGCGAGCGCGGTTTCCTTTGACTTAATCACGAACTCCGCTTGTTTTGCAGTAAGGGCTTCGAGTTCGTTGACTCCGAACTGCACTTTAATGCCCGACAGCTTCACGCCAAGCTCGTTCATGCGCGCCACCTGCTCGGGAGTGCAAAGCTCTTCAATCTCGGCGGGCAAGTCCTCGCCCGCATAAATATACAATCCAAGCCCGAACATCGCGATATTCTTAACAAGGCAGCGCATTATGGTCTTGTTGATGTCAAACGCCGTTGCCGCCTCTACCGTCTTATCTATCATTCCTTTAAAGACTTTTTTCTTTTTGATTTCGTCCCATTCGTATTCCTTGACTTGATATGTGTAAGGCTCTTTTTTCATCGCCTTGTTCGCGCCGTCCATTACCGGCAACCACATTTCATACGTCTGTCCCAACGCCGTTATGCTCGTCCAACATATATAGCCCAAGTCGTCGCCGCAGTCCATATAGGGGCGCAGCTGTCCGTTCTCGTTGGGGAATTTCTTAATTTCATAAGCCGCGTCGGGACATATACGCTTAAACTCCTGCCATGCCCATGCCCACGACAGGTAGGTTAGCCCGTTCTTGGTCTCCGTGCGGCTGTTCACGTTCATCTGGACAAGCTCGTTAAACAGCTCTTCCGATGTTTGGGGGATTGTTTTGCTCATCTTTTATCTCCTTTGGCGCCTCGCGCCTCTTGATTTTCTGTTACTGCTACTCCGCAAGAGTGTAAACCGCAAAGCTCGTAGGCTTGTTATAGCGGTTTTTCGCCGTCCTCATTGTCGTTTTTATGGCGTAGCCCTTTCTCTTCAACTCCGACACCCGCGACGCAAGACGCATTATTCCCAAGTCCTTTAACGCGTCAAGCTGCGTTATTTCTCCAAAATCTTTTAAGTAGTCCAATATCATGTCGCATTGGGTAGGATTACTGTTGTTCTGCATTTTTCCTGTGCCTCTCGATTTTTTCTTCAAGCAGCTGCGCAAGCAGCTTGTTCGCCTCTTCCGCGCGTCCGTTCTTGTACAGCGTCATCTCGTTACGCTCGCACAGAAGCTCGATTACCACGCTTACGGAGGCTTCCACCATGCCCTTACACCGACTTGCAATCCCCGTCTCGTTGTCCGTCGGGTACTTCTTGCGCAAGTCCTCGTAAAACTCCGACATCAGCTTTGGCAGATACGTCCGCGCCGTTTCGTCGAACATTGTGGCGACCGCCTCGTTTAGCTTTATTCGCGCTTGGTCTCTCGCCCTCTTCTCCTCTTTCAGCTCCGCTATTATCTGCTCTCTGAGGGCTGCATATTCTTCTTTGCTTATCATGGGGTTTCCTCCTTTATTTATGCGTTTCGCATAATTACTTTCTCATTATATTATGCGTTTCGCATAAAGTCAACTAAAATTTATGCAATTCGCATAAAATATTCTTTATGGATTGGTTTGAAAAATTAAAAGCATTCCGTCTGGAAAGAAATTTAACCTTGAAAGAGGTCGCCGCCGCTTTATCTATTCCTCTTCAAACTTACGCCGCTTACGAACACGGCACTCGCGAACCGTCATTTGCCATGCTTAAAGAGCTTTGCAAGTTCTTTGATGTGTCGGCGGATTATATTTTGGGGTTATCCGACGGCTATTGAGTTTAACTGTGCCTCTATTACCTCTCGTTCCGAAACTCCCAACAGCTCGGCTAACGGGATTATTTTGTCAAGCCCTATTTGCCGCGCTCCCTGCTCATAGTTATACAAAGTGGAAACCGCCACGCCTAATTTGTTTGCTACCTCTATGCAGCTCTTTCCTGCTTGCAACCGCAACTCTCTTAGCGTTGTTGCTTTGCCTGCATATTCTTCTTTGCTTATCATGGGTTTTCCTCCTTTATTTGGCTCTTATCATTTAAAGTATGAACACTTTGTTCTATTTAATTATAGGAACACTTTGTTCGACAGTCAAGTGTTTAAGCACATTTTGTTCTATAATTTTTAATTATGAATAATCGACTTAGACAATTAAGAATTGAGCGAGGTCTTAAATTAAAAGACGTAGCCGAAAAACTCAATGTAACAATTAGAACTATTAGCCATTACGAGGCTGGCGACCGCGAACCGTCAATCGACGTTTTAATCAAGCTTTGCGACCTTTACGATGTTTCCGCAGATTATCTCATAGGTCGCACCGATTACTAAATGCTTATTGCTGCTTCTACAATTTCATCGAGCGTCGCACCGTAAAGCAGGGCAAGAGGTAAAAGTTGCTCTACATTGAGCCGCCTTTCGCCGTTTTCGTAGTAACTAATCGTTCTTTCGCACACATTCAATTTGCTTGCTACTTCGGCTCGGCTCTTTCCTGCCGATACTCTCAATTCTTTCAGTGTCATAATCTAACTTCCTTCGAGGTAAAAAATGAAATTGCAAATGCCCCAAAAATGCCCTTATTGCGGGAAAGATTTTTCTTTTTCAAGAACTTCCCACTTTGCAAAAAACAAAAACGGAGCCATTTATTTTAGAATTGACGAACTACTTTGCAATCATTGTGGCGAAATTTCTATTGCAGTCTCCGACAAAGTAGATAATCCAAATGTTTTCGTCAATTTTTATCCCAACCAGACAAAATCCCCGCTCTTTAAAGAGATTAACGAGTTCTCCCCAGAAACTGCCAACGTATATATGCAAGTTTTATCAGCTCGGAACAACGGTCTGACTAGACTTATGGGAATAGGATTGAGAATTGCCTTAGAAACTCTTGTTACCGATTATCTCTTAAAAATTAAGAAAATGTCCGAAAGCGAGGTTTCTAAATTAACGCTAAGCAAACGCATTGCGTTATTAGAAAATTGGTACTACTTAGTCGATTACGCCAATATAGCCAGAAAATTTGGTAATGATGAAATTCATTTTTTCAAAAACACTCACATTGATTTTGAAGAGGCGCATGACGCTTTTATAAAAGTCTGTGTCGGCATTATGTTTTTACTGCTACACGACAAAGAGCAAAAAATTGAAACGCCTCCCAACATAGACTTTAATTAACACTCCGCCACGTAGTGCCACCACCCCTCGTTTGTGTTGCACTTGGAGGGCGGGTAGTCTTTCATGTTAATCTCCCACCTCGACGCTAAGCCCGTATACGGTAGCTTGGCGTCTACTTCCTCTTTACGCCGCTTCATCTCATCGGGCGAAAGATTGCAGCATATCCGCATTTGGCACAGCCATTCTTCCATTAGCTCTATCTTGATTTCTTTTTCTTCGTTCACGGCTTACTCCTCGTCGGCGATTTTGCAAATCTTAAATTCATACCCTAGCGCGTTCAGAACCCGCTCTGCCTTGTCTACCGTCGGCATGTGCCCGTAATAAAGCCAATTCTCAATCGTCCTCACTTTTATTCCGGACGCTTTTGAAAGTTTGACGTGCGTCATTTTCGCGTTCCTGATACGCTCGATTATTAAATCCTGTATTTTCATTTCCATTTTCATTGACCTGCCACTTTTTGTGGTGCTATAATGGTTATTGCCCCATGCCCAACAGGCGGAATAATCACCTGCTGGGCAAAATGCTTGGGGCAAAGGAGCTGATTGCATGCGAAGCAATTTTTTCTTTGCCCGTTCCGAAACGTCTCATCGGACGCGTTGTAGCTAATGGGCTAACAAGCAAAAGCGGAACCCTGAACCGCTTATAAGTACAACGCTACTTCAAGAAAAAGTGTTCTTTGAGCAACACTTCCCACTAAATGGACGCCCTGATACAAATACGCGAAAGGTGGAGACACCTTTCCAAGGGGCACCCCATGTTGGGCGCAGAGTAGTTTCGGGGCAAACCGTCGCAGTCGCTCAAAGGGCTGCGGCGTTTTGTTTTAGGCGCCTGATTGACACCCACGCCCGACAATAGAACCAAAAATTATTGATTGCCCCTTTGGCTCGTAATGAGCCGCATTCAAACACATCAAGGAGGATAGTGTAATGACGAGTTTAAAAACGCTCTATTGTCGGGGGTGTGCGGCAATCCTTCGCCCGCACTTGACTTTTACAAGCAATCCATTGCATAATAGAAAATGTATTGCCTTTTAGTTATTGTGGACAGTCAATAGACTGTATTTGCCTACATGATACACAGTCTTTTGACTGTTGTCAAGCATTTTCAAGGAGATTTTTATGACAAATAAAATTGCCGAATATCGAAAAAAACGGAACTTAACTCAACCGCAACTTGCCACCGTGTTAGGTTTTAAGACTTATCAATCAATCCAGCAATTAGAAAACGGCAGGCGTATTCCGTCCGTAGAGGTCGCTATTCGCATTGCACGGGCACTAAACACTACCGTCGAGGAAATCTTCGTCGTTGACGACTAATCGCCGTACAAGCCTTCTACGGTCGTTTTAAGCGTATTTGCAATCTTTATTGCCAACAGCACATTGGGTAGTTTCTTGCCGTATTCATACTGCTGATAAACTTGCCATTTTATGCCTAGCATTTCCGCCACCTGCTTTTGCGTAAGCCCCAGTTCCTTACGCCGAGCTTTCAGTCTGTTCATTTCTTTAATCCACTAAATCGCTTATCTTGCAGTTAAGCGCAGTCGCTATTTTAGTTAGCGTCTCGCGCGTCGGATTGCCTATGCCGTTTTCAAGCCGCGTCAAATATGCTCTTCCGACTTTTGCCCTTTTTGCTAATTCCTCTTGCGTTAGTTTTGCTTCTATTCTCAAATCTCTTAATTTGTTCATATTACCGCCCGTGTCTTTTTAGGCACATCATATCTAAAAAAATATCTGTGTCTATTCTGACACATCAAAAACAAACTGTCAAGCGTTTTTGTGTCACTTGCGACACTTTTTCTGAAATTTTTTATGATATAATTTAATTAATAAATTACGGAGATTCTATGGGAACAATAATTGTCGCACTAATTGCAGCTATATCCGCTATTGTAGCTCCTATCATTACTGCTTGTATCAATAATTCGCACTCTTTAAAAGCTATACAGCTTAATAACTTTTATAAAGAAAAATTTAAATTATACACTTCTTTCGTTAGAGTATATTTTTATTGGAAAGAAGAAAAAACCAACCAAAACTATTATAACTTTGTGGCAACTTCCTATCAAGTCATGGCTGTTTCTAATTATTTTGCAATAGATGAAATAACAAAATTACTGAGGATGTCTGAAACATTTATTTCTCACAAACCATATATCGAAGATGGACACCCAGTCACCGAAATAGCCTTAGACCAACAATTAGTTGAATGCATTTCTCAACTTAATGAAGATATTTATCAAACTATAAAAATTACAAAAAGTAAATAATACGCAAAAAGTAGGCAGAAGCCTACTTTTCTTATAATTTTTATTTTAAGATTTTATTTTCGGATTTTTCTTTTTATATCTTTTTTAAATTTATTCCCTTGTTTCGTAGTCAATAATCTGGCTATCAATCTGTTTTAGGCGCGCTGTAATAGTGCTTTCTTTTGCTTTATAAAATACAAGCATGGCTGACATACGTTTTGTCGTATCTTGCAGTGTCTGGATATCAGCCCTTATCTGCTGTATCTTAGCCCATAACCGCCCCCTCTCTTTCTTTATTTTGTCAACGCTTTTTCTACGGCGGACTGTACGTTCCGCTTTGAAACATTTATCATAGGTCAAACTAAAAATAATCAATGCCCCCGACAATCCTACTGCAAGAACAAACGCAATCCACAGACTTATTATCTCTTCACTCATTATTTTATCAATCCCCTGTCTTTCAACGCTTTAAACATTTCTTCATTTTGCTCAGGTGATTGCACAATAAATCCTGAAACTCCCCTAAAAACATCTGAGATAATTTCCGAGAGAAGCAAAATTGTGCTCAATCCCCCAGTATAAGGTTGCGAATTTATAAACTTTCGCAATAGTCTTTCTAGTTCCCGAAAATCCTCGTCATTCTTTCTGTATTTGTCCAGAAGCGCGTTGGCTCCTTTCGGAGTTGTAAACTTGTACCCGCCCACGACAAAAATTGAGTTACCATTTTCGTCTTGCATGGGATATTCTTCTACGTTTATTACTTGTTCCTTAGTCATCTGTTTTTGTCCTCCTCTTCCATGAAAGGCTCAGCTTTTAAGAGATAATCTGACACAGAAAAAGAATTATATATAACTGCCATTGTTCTCAAAAATTCGGAGTTCATTTTATCCCTTGCCTTTAATTTCTTGAACTCTTTAAAGAAGTCCTCTAACTCCATGCTTTTGCCTTTACTTTCGCTTTCGCCTGTTTTATCTGCTCTCGTTCTACACCATTCTCTTAGATAAAAATTTAATTGACGTTGAAGAGTATGTATTATATCTTCCTGATATTTTAACCTGCTTTCGTAATGACGCTTTAATCCCGGACTTCTTATTATTAACACAATGTTCAGGACTATCGTAACTGCGAAAACTATGCTTAATGCGATAAAAATTGCTTGCATAAATATCTCCTGTAATTTTTACTTTATCAATCAATTTTAATTGATTTCTCCCTCGCTGTGCCTATATTATCACGTTCGTTTTTTCCTTGTCAAGTAATTAGTGCCACTTGTGACACTGTTTTTTTATTTTCTTTTATTTGTTTTTTTGAAACTTAAATTATAATGTTTCTCAAAAGGCACAAGAGGAGATGTTTATGGCTTACGGTGAAATAATTAAAAAAATTAGAACTGACAGGAAAATGAGTTTAAGGGCTTTTTCCGATTTGGTTGACATCAGTTTTGCACATATTCGGCGACTCGAAAACGAATTTTCCAACAAAGGAAAAGAAAAGTTACGTCCGCCGATTGACTTGCTTAAACAAATATGCGACAAAACCAATTATCCTTTTCGCCAATTCCTTGAAGAAGCAGGATATATTGCCCCCGTCCCTGCGCCCGAACCGTCCCCTCTCCAACAGATTTATGACGCGCTGGACGCAAATCGCAAAGATATTCTTATGCACACCGCAGAATTGTTACTAAATCAAATGGGGGAAGTCACAGAATTTCCCGATAATGATAAAATTGTTGACAACATTGGGAAAATTAACTGAATTTATGCTATAATTCCCCACTACACACAGGGGGAAATGTTATGGCATACGTTAAGGATAATTTATTAAACGACCTTTATGAAACTGTTTTAAAATTACTCAGCTCGAAAAAAGATTACGACGATTTTATTTATAAGTCGCCGTTTTCGCTCATTGCGCCTGACAGCGAAATAATTTATAGCGACGACAACCCGTTCCCGCGCAAAATGACCGTTGAGGATTTAATGGAATCGCACGTGCAAGAAGTCGTCGCCGCGCCCGCGCCTGAAACTGAGGTTAAAGAAGTTGATAATTTAGAATCTGAAAATGGGCTTTTGGCATTCACCGAAAAGGAGATTATCCAAATGCCTAAAAACATAAGAAAAACATTTCGCATTCAGGGCAACGCCGTCCATGTGCGAAAAAGGACTGACGGGAGGTATAAATGTTCCTATGAAATAAGGTACTCCAAAAAACCATACGACAAAAACCCCATATCCGTAAGTGCAACGACGTTGGAAGCGGTAAAAGCGCGGTTTATAGAAAAGCTCAACTCTTACATACCACAGAAAACTCCCGCCGCTCCCGTCATTCCGTCCACTTTCGAGGGCTTCGCCGTCTATTGGTTTGATAACTTCCACAAAAGAAAAGTTTGCGTTCGCACTTTCGACCATGACATCAAGCTGTACAAACGCCACGTAAGCAAGCATTTCGGGAAATTTAAAATCAAGGACGTCAACGCTGTCATGCTGCAAACCTTTTTAGACGGCTTTTCCGACCGCCCTAAAACGGCAAAAGACTTGTTCAACCTGCTCAATCAGATATTGACCTACGCTTTAAAACACGGCTTGATTAAGCTAAACCCGTTGGGTATGTGCATAATTAACGGCTACAACCAAAAGCACGGAACGCTAATCACAAAGGCGGAAGAAAAAAGTCTGTTTGACGCGTACAAAGGGACGGCGTGGGAACTGCCGCTTGCTATCGCCTGCTATTGCGGGCTGCGCCCCAATGAATACACCACCGCCACGATTGACGGCGATTTCATTAAGTCGCAAAACAGCAAGCACGGTAAAAATGGCGAGATTGTCTATAAGCGCATTCCCATTACGCCCATGCTGCGCCCGTACTTACAGGGCGTTACCGAATTGAAAATGCCTAAGCCGGAGGCGCTCACAAAACGCTTTAAAGCTGTGCTACCTCACCACAAGCTCTATGATATGCGCACAACCTTTCAAACGCGCTGCACAGAGTGCGGCATAAATGAAACCGCCATAGGGCTTTTCATGGGCAACTCAATAGGCAAACTCAAAGCGGCGTACACAGATTTTTCGGACGAGTTCCTGCTTAAAGAGGGAGAAAAATTCAGCTACTGAGTGGGCTGTACCCCAAAATTTTGAGGTTGTACCCCAAAAAATACCCCAAAATTTTCCTATTGCTCATCGCTCGTAATACTACATATTGTACTTTACTGTATCGCGGAAACACAACATATTGCGGTTTACGCCCCAACACGGGTAATGGGATTGGGTTCGAATCCCACCGTCTCCGCCAAAAATTTGGGGTAAAACGCTAAGTTTTG
>ERZ779894.2290-NODE-2290-length-17351-cov-16.105111_pt1 | contig 17351 bp, 13 predicted proteins | sample MGYA00511587_ERZ779894 | MGnify/ENA primary metagenome ERZ779894 (study PRJEB29588, sample SAMEA2160490) | human gut metagenome | biome: human gut; feature: human-associated habitat; material: faeces | place: Denmark | collected 2008/2010 ... | reverse complement strand
GCTGGACGGCTCCGCCAAGCCTGTTCCCGGCATGGTTATCTTCTTCGACTGGGACAACAAGGGCGGCTCCGGCCCCCAGGATGGGGAGGCTGACCATGTGGGCATCGTCCAGAAGGTGGAGGACGGAATCATCTACACCGTAGAGGGCAATTCCGGAAACCTCTGCCGGGTGAACCGCTATCCCATAGGACATTACGAGATTCTGGGATATGGTGTTCTGTGCCCGTAACAAAGAAAATGGTGTCACCCCATCGGGTGGCACCATTTTTCTGAAAAGCAACGCAACAAACGAATTGACGATAATGTGCTAAATAGTATAATGAATTTGTAGTAAACTCACGGAAAAGGAAAGCGTCTGTAGATTTCGTAAATTTACCCCATTTGCGATAGCGCTGCCAAAAGCTGTTGATATTGGAGCGTTTCCGGAAAAACTGACGGAGACGGTGACGGCGCAAATTCTGCGGCCAGCGCCGGAGCAAGGAAGCAAATGCTTTGGATCACCCGCATTTTGTGCTCCAGGGACGAATGGACATAGACTTGAAGTGTGGTGCGGACATCCGCATGACCCAGCATCTCGCTCAGGCTCTTTACATCTATCCCACGCTCCACACAGCGGGAGGCGTATGTGTGCCGCAGCGTGTGAAAATTTCGGTACGGGATACCCGCTGCTTTCAGCAAAGCCCGGTACTGATATTGCATTGTCCGTGGCTCCATCGGCACATTTTTCCCAGTCAAGAGATAGTTTTCGCCGTTGGGATGGGACTGGACCAGCTTTTGCAGAAGGGCGGCCATGTCCCCCGGCAGCGGGATAGTACGCCGGGCGCTGTCACTTTTGGGCGGCAGCACCATCAGACTGGTGCGGTCCCCACTGCGGATGCGCTGTACGGTTTTGCGGACATGGACTACCCCATTCCGCAGGTCAATATCCTTATATTGCAGAGCGCACAGCTCCCCAAGACGCAAGCCGGTGTTCAGTGTCAGCAAAATGCCGATACCGGTTGTCGTCGGTTCGTCCATGATCATCTGTGCCAACCGCTGGATCTCGTCCGGATAGAAGATGTCGATCTGCTTTCGTCGATACGCTGGCAGCTCCACAGTCATCCCCGGACTGGGGCAGTCCAGCTTTTTGGCGCTGTATCTCAGGATGGACTTCAATAACACCCCCACGTCTCTGGCGCTCTTCCCGGAAAGACCGTTTTTCTGTAACCGACGAAGAAATTCGGAAATTTGGTTCGCCGTCAGTTGGCTGAGAAGAACGGCCCCAAAAACGGGCAAAATATAGTGTTTCAGTACATAGGTGTACCTGGCAAGGGTGGACCGTTTCAAGTCATCCTGCTTGTCCGCAAGAAACCGCTCCGCAGCCTGATTCAGTGTGAGCGAGGAAGCTGCTACCGGCGCTTCTCGACAGGCGTCCAAACATTTCTGCCGTTTCGCACGGCACTCCCGATAGCTTCCGGCATAAACATAGCCGTACTCGGCCCGGCCGGAGGGCGACCGTCCCCGGATATACCGCCCCTCCCACCGGCCATCTTTTCGCTTGTAAATGTTCTCTCCACGCTTCGGCATATAGGCTCCTCCTTGACGATGTATTTGACGGCGTATTTTACTTGTATTTCCCGTTTTGACGGATACAGTTGGCACAAATGCGCTGAAACCGAGTATAACTATCATGCGTATTTGTAATTTGCATGAGATTTTGCTAAATTCCGGCAATACGGTCATTGACTTTTGCGGTGAGTGCCGATATAATATGGATGGTTAGATAGATTTAGGTATCGCAAATGGGGTAAATTTACGAAACCCCATTTCCGGAATTCCTATTCTATCATTCCCCATCAAGCCTAAGTTGATTCTCGAAAATAAAATAATTGAATCCGATGATGCGACACGGCGGTCATCCGAGCCGGAAACGGCCAGGTGATTGCCTAAAAGGAAAGGGGTGTAATGCCCCATGCGGTCGGCACTGTAAGCGCAAGGATATGATCGAGGCGGGAAACCGCTGGGGCGAAAGCCCGTCATTGCGAGAAATCGTGAGAAGGTAGATTATGGACGCAGAGGAAGATCCTCGTGGCGCAAGTCAGTAGAATTGTGTAGTTTAGGATTCCGGGCAGCGGGCGCTCTCTCCGTGGTGCTATATGGCAGGAGTGTACGCTGATGACCCATTATGGGTTTATCGGCGTATTATTTTTACCATTTACGAACACGGAGGAGGTGTGCCCCTATGGGGAAGGTCGCAGGCGCTCAGAATTTTGACGGCAGGAACTGGCACGAACAGCATATCGCAAAGCGGACACGGGCGGCTCTGGACGAGCAGGACCGGGCCTTTGCGGAGCGTCATGCCGGGGATACGCTGGCGGAATTGGCCTGTTATCTGCGGCGCTGCGCCGAACATTGGGGACGGTCCCCTGCCCCATGTGAGATCGTCGGCGGAAGCTACATTGCCGATCGGTTCGGCAGTTGGTCGGACGCTCTGCGGGCGGCGCACCTGAATCCTGCGTACAGCCACCCGCATAACCGGTCCAATGGCCGATATCAACGGGAAAAGAAACGCCAAATCGAGCTGTACCGGGTGGAGCGGGACGCCAAACGGGCGGAACGGGAAAAGAAAAATCTGGAGCGCCAGCGGGTCAACGCCGCACGGGCGGCGGCCAAGCAGGCGGACGAGCCTTGCGAAGCCGAGCCGACAGAGGCCGCTCTCTGAACGGCAAGCAATTTCGGTAAGCACGTTGCCAAAGCGGCAGCGAGTTTATAATAAAAATTCTCTAAGGAGGAAAACAACATGAAGAAAAGGCTTTTGTCTCTGATCATGGCTGTCATGATGGTCGTTGTGCTGGTCGTCCCGGCCGCAGCTGCCACCACGGACACGACCAGCGGCGGCACGGTGACCGTCTACGTCACCTACGGTATGTTTACCAAGGGTGGCTATGACACGGTTGCGAAGGCTCCCAAGGCTCAGGAGTACAACAGCACCGGCCTGCCCACCTCGGACAAAATCAACGGCAACTTTAGCAAAATCAACGGTGTAGAATATAGCATCGACGATATTGCGGCGTATTCGGAGGGCTTTAGATATGTATATGGCGCTCCGGAGGACTTCACCAACTACCCGAACGTTGTGGATGCGATTCTGACCGCATTTGACATGGAGTATCCCAATCTTACCGCTAACATCGTTTGCGGCTGGGATAGCCATACTACTCCCAATGGCGGTTATATCAACAGCATCCCTAATGGTGGTGAACCCGTTTATAACGCTACAACGACTACGACTTTGGATGGCGTGAACTACAATGTCTATTCTGGCTATGGTTGGAACATTGCCATCGGGACTTCCAGCAGCAACATCTCCAGCATCGAGCACTATGGTACCGAGTATACGCTGACCGACGGTATGATTATCGTCTTTGACTACAGCGCATACGAGCTGTATGATGCGGCATAAAATGTAAAACAACGACAGGATAATCTCTTATTCAAGGCCGGAGTCAGGCGTGGCCTGGCTCCGGCCTTCTTTTCAAATCTATACTTATTGTTTATGGAAATGTGACTACTATGAAGAAGAACAAGTATTCAAGATTGACAGCAGCTCTTCTGTCTTTTCTACTACTACTTAGCTTAATACCGGCGTCTGTATTTGCCGCTGATGAGGAAGATGATAATACAAATCCTCCGGAGGTGAAGGTTGGTTGGCAAGTCTCCCAAAATGGGACTACAATCAAGGAGAGCACAGATGATACTCAGGTAGTTTTGAAGAATCAGGTCAACATTGGAGCGGATACTGTCGCTACGAAAATTCCATTCAAGCAAAATGACAAAGTCGTATTTTCTGTTAATGTAGACCCTCAGTATGCGGAATATACGACCTATGAATGGCGACACTATTTGATGCAATGGAATGGAACTACAAACAAAAATGTTCAGGTTGTATATAAAGAAACTGGTGATACTCTGTCGCTGGACGGAATTTACGCAGGCTCTAATGCCATGTTTAACAAGTATTTATGTACTGTCCGCTGCACCATTGATGGGGTAACATATTCCAGTGCCATTACATTTACATGTAGTGTTATTGGAGAGAATCCGCTGCTGGCTCCAGCTTTTTGCACTCAGCCTGAGTCGGCCACATATAAGCAGGATGAATCAGCTGCGCCATTGACTGTTGCAGTCGATAGCACCAGTAATACAGATAGAAAAGTTCATCTTGTCTATCAGTGGTACAAAGCCGATAATGAAAGCGATGCAGGCACCGCCATTGAAGGCGCAACGACGAATACATACACACCTGCGACAAGTGAAACGGGTACTGTTTACTACTATTGCGAGGTTCAGGACTGTTATAAGCAAAGTGGGCAGACTTATGAATCGGATAAGGTCTGCAGTGAGCGTGCCAAAATTCAAGTTACCACGGGTGGATTTTCGCTGCCGGGGGCTGGAACGGCAGATGATCCAAAGTTAATTTATACGGTGAGCGACTTGGAACAGATTCGTGAAATGGTTGCCGCAGGTAATAGCTTTGAAGGGTATTATTTCCGTTTTGAGGACGATATTACCCTACCGGATGGCTGGACACCTATTGGGTGTACGGTAGATGGGACAAACAAATTTGATCCGAGAAAACCGGAGGAAAAAGACAATCTTCGTGCTTTTTCTGGAACGATCCTCGGTAACGGCAAACTTCTGACTATTCCCAAAGGTGGAAAGCCGTTGCTGGCCTATGTTAAGAACGCCACGGTCAAGGACCTGAACATCTACGGTGAAGAGATCAACGGCTACGGTTTGGTAGATGGTCTTCATGGTGTCGGCTTCACAAGTGAAGACACTTTTGCAATCATCATTGAAAATGTGACGCTGAAATCTGGCACCAAGACTCTGAAATCCGGCTTAATCGGTGCAGAGATAGATATGGATGTTAATGGCTTCGCCGGAGCGAGTGCTGCCTTTATCACAATCATCCGTAACTGTACCATTGAAAAAGATGTCATTGTCGGTTATGATGGCACTCAAAGCGAGATTGGCGCATTTGCCGGTCGTTTCCAAGGCGTCATTGAAAATTGCGTCAGCCATGCCACCGTCAATGGCGTGAATTATGTGGGCGGCATCATTGGCTCTCGTGACAATGCTATGGGGCAGTGTACGGTCAGCAAGTGCAGCTTTGACGGCGCGGTAATCGCCAGCGGTAAATTTGCCGGAGGCATTACGGGTGCTATGTACATTGGTGGCGGTGCACCGAACGGAATTAAGACCTCAATTCAGGGCTGCACTGTGAGTGGAAATGTTACCGGTACTGAGAATGTCGGTGGTATTACGGGCGGAGACCGATCTGTAAATCAGGCTTGGAATGAGTACTCCGTTACAGGTAATACTTTTTCCGGCAAAGTCAGCGGCACAAAGAATGTGGGCGGCATCATCGGATACTATCGCAGCCTGAATAAGCTTGACAACATTGCTGGAAACGCTTACCTGAAGGGCTGCGGGGCCGAACAAGGCATCGGAGCTGTGGATTATGTGGATACCAGTTGTGAAACGCATGAAACAGCGAGCGGCACAACATACTTTGATACATCGAAGTCGCTCCCTGATATTTATGGCGTAACAAGAGAGGATCATAATCGTACAGATGATCCTTTGGGCGAAGATGCCAGCAACTTGACGATGGAAGTCGAAGATGCAACGACGCCTATCTGCTATAAACTGGACATTTCCGGTGATTACAAGACAACATATACGATTGGAGAGGCCCTTGACCTCAGTGGAATGGTCTGCACAGCGCATTGGACGATGAACAAGGCTGATACGGTTGTGGATGCCAAAGATATTGAGATCACCGGCTTTGACACCAACCAGCGTGGTGAACAGACCGTGACGCTGGCCTACGGCGCTGCCAAGGCGACCATCACCGTCACCGTGCTGCTGCCTGCGGGCAAGGATATTACCGTGTCCTTCATGCTGCTGGGCGACTCCGCCCACGGCGACAGCGGCGACAAGCACACGCTGGCTGACAACAACCTCGAAACGTGGATCGACACCACGAAGGTCACGGTCAGCAACAACGCCACCGTGCTGGATGTGATCCTGGCCGTCGTTGGCGACCAGTTCGACATCAAGAACGAAAGCGGCAACTACATTCAGGCCATCACCCCCAAGGACGGCACGGAACTGGCTGAGTTCACCAACGGCAATCTCTCCGGCTGGATGTACACCCTCAACGGCGTACACCCCAACCTGGGCGTTGCACAGCAGTACCTCAACGAGGGCGACGTGATTGTGTTCCACTATACCGATGACTACGCCAAGGAATACGAAGCTGACAACAACAAGAAAAAGACCGCCGAGGAAGTGGTTGCCCTGATCGACGCAATCGGCACGGTGGATCTGTCGAAGGGGACCGCTATCGACAAGGCACGGGTGGCCTACGACAAGCTGACCGACGCCGAGAAGGCTCTGGTCACGAACTACAACGTGCTGGTGGAAGCCGAGGCTGCCTACGCCAAGCTGGTGGCCGAGATGGGCAAGAAGCTGGATGAAATTTACAAGACCACCGGCGACTTCATGGGTACCCTGGGCACCCCCACGGTGAACTCCATCGGCGGCGAGTGGATGGTCATCGGCCTGGCCCGCAGCGGTCGCCCCGTACCTGCCGGGTACTATGACAATGTGGTGGAGTATGTGAAGGCCAAGGCTGACGCCAATGAGCGTCTGCACCCAGCCAAAGTTACCGACAACGCCCGGGTGATCCTGGCCCTGACCTCTATCGGCAAGGATGTCACCAATGTGGGCGGCCACAACCTGCTGAAGGGTCTGGACAGCATGGACTATATCCAGACCCAGGGCATCAACGGCCCCATTTTCACCCTTATTGCCCTGGATAGCCACAACTATCCCACTATGGGCGATGTGACCCGCGAGAAGCTGATTCAGGTGATCCTGGATGCCCAGCTTTCCAACGGCGGCTGGAACCTCAGCGGCAACGACGCAGATCCTGACATGACCGCAATGGCCATTCAGTCTCTGGCTCCCTACTACAAGGAGAACGAGGCTGTGAAGGCCGCTGTGGACAAGGCGCTGGATGTGCTGTCTGAGCTGCAGCTGGCTACCGGTGGCTTCGGCAGCTGGGGCACCGAGAACAGCGAATCCTGTGCTCAGGTCATCGTGGCACTGACCGCTCTGGGCATCGACCCGGCCAAGGACAGCCGCTTCATCAAGAACGGTCTGACGATTCTGGATGCGCTGGCCAGCTACTATGTGGACGGCGGCGGCTTCCGCCACATTGCCAGCGGCGACCGTGACGGCATGGCCACCGAGCAGGGCTACTACGCTTTGGCTGCCTACTATCGCTTCATCAACGGTCAGACCCGGCTCTATGATATGAGCGATGTGACGATCAAGGCAAACGACCAGCCTGTCCAGCCCACCGACCCGACGACCCCCGGGACGCCTGCGACCGGGGATAATCAGCCGGTCATGCTGTGGTTTGGTTCTGTGCTGATTTCCGGTGCTGCGATCCTTCTGCTGGCTCAGAAGAAAAAGAAAGTCCGGTAATCCCATTTAGGGCCTTTGCGCCGGGGCGCACTCATGCGTCCCGGCGCAATTTCAAACAACGTGCTGGATTTTAGGAAATGCCTATACAAATGAAGAACGTGAACTATCCCTAAGACCCACCATAGAAATCCATATTGGAATGTAGCGCAAACTGCCCGAATGGTGCGGTTTCTGCACTTACGCTTTGAACCGGCTCTGCTATGCCTTTGGCATGGCAGAGCCGGTTTTTGCTTTTGCGGAAGAAACTCTGAGGTGGTTCCCCAACCGGTTTAGAAAAGGCGTGCTCATTCACACCTTCCGGCGCAGGAGAATCCTTCCGCCTGTGCCGCTCCATGCAGACTGCAGCAAAGGCAGAAAATCTTCTGATTTTTCGGTATTTCGTCCCATAGCAAGCAGAAAATGTGCGGCCAATAGGTGCCGTGGCCCTCCTCCCTCAATATGAAACCCAAAATTCATATTGAAACGGAGGAAAATACTATGGATGGAAACCATCCGAAAAACAAAGGCACGCATCCACGCCGTGCAAAAGCGAAAGACAACCCCTACACGATTTACACAACCGGCTCCGATAACGACCATCCGAAGTACATTCTGGAGTTTACGGACGGCCAGAAGCGGCCGCTGCGGCTTGAAATAGATCAGGCGCTCTACGAGCTGTTTGACCAATTTGAACTGGAGGACAAGCACTTTCTGAACGAGGTAGACCGGCACTATGAGCACATTGACCTGACCGAAGCCGAGATAGAGCATCGGGCAGCCTTCCCGAAGGAATCTCTGGAGGAAGAAATCGGCCGGGTGCTCCTCTACGAGGAATTACATAAGGGAATTGCACAGCTGACACAAACGCAACAGCGGAGATTAGCGCTCTACTATTTCCACGGGCTTACCTATGAGCAGATCGCGGCAGCAGAAGGATGCCGGCATCAGGCCGTCCGGGATTCGGTACGGTCCGCAATCCAGAAATTGAAAAACTTCATGAGTGAGTAACCTAACTATGGGGCGGCAGAAATCTTCCGCCGCCCCATCCCTGCATAACGAAAACCAAGAAGGGGCTATCTCACTTAGAGACAGCCCCTTTTCGTATACCTAAATTTGATTGCTATTTAGCCACCGGCAGCATAACCGCCGCCAATATCTTCGCCCAAACCTACGCAGGTATACATCCAGCAAATCTCATCTCCCTGCTGCAGCGCATAGCGGGAGCAGCCGTAGTTGGGGAACCAGCCATTGACCTTGTACATCCAGCCGGACTGGCTGCCAACATCGAACTCATACAGATTCGCAATTCCTTCGACATAGGCACTGTTGTAAATCGGCGTCCAACTTGATTCCATGTGTATGCCCCGCTCCCGGCAGGTGCGCTGCAGTACGTCGAAGACGCTTTCGCCCTCGGAGAATGTTACCGTGGTCGTGTCAAGAATGATGCCATCGGAAGGAACGATTCCCTTTTTAGATTCTTTCACCTTGTCCATGTTGTCAAGGATCGTTTTGCAGGTAATGGAGATCGTGCAGGTATATTTCGTCGATGTATCGACTTCGGCATCTTCCGGCTCCGCAGGTGCGGGCTTTCCATCCGGTACCGGGTCGGTTTGGTATTTATCCTTTCCCGTTGAGGGGTCAATCTCCTGTTTACCGCTTGTAGAAGGCGTTTCCTGCGCACTGTCAGACGGCGTCGTATCCTCCGGTTTCTCCGTATCCGTGGATTCATCTGATGGAGTATCCGTATCAGAGGGTGTCTGCACTTCCTCCCGCTGCGGAGGATCAGGGACATTATCAGCAGGCTTACCGCTCTGACCAAACGAAAAGGCCACCACAGACGTGACCAGCACCGCAACGATCAGTGCAGCACCGATTCCAATGGACAGCAGTTTTTTCTTCTTTGGCTTTTCCGGCTCCGGCTGCGGTTCCAGATGCGGTTCTTCAAACAAGCTCATACTGTGACTCCCTTCTGCAAGTAGATTTTCTGCTACACAGACGCTTTTTAGATTGGACAGCAGTTAGGTATAATAATCAACTACTATTATACATATTCTAATAATAAAATCAATGTTAATGCTGTGGTTTGCTAAGAATTCCTGCCTGTATTGCATGGCAGATAAAAATTTTTCAAATCGTGCCTTGTAAAATGGGCTTTGAGTGAGGAAGAAGGTAGAGAGACAGAAACTCTCTACCTTCTCTCTGCTTGTGCGGCGAGTGGTCAAGTGTACCTTGACAACCCCATACCCATTCATCAAGTACATTCCCATAGGCGATGCGATGAGCAGAAGCTACCTTAGCAGCTGCGCCATGACCTGCCGGATGAAGCAGCCAGACTGCACCTAATGTTGATTTTCTGTCTGCGTTTTGTTTCTGCCGACAGTGAGCGAGAAACAGCCGCTATCATCACACGGCGGCTCCGTGTGTGGCCATGACCGTCTGTGGGGGCGATACTCCTGTCCGGCCATAAAGTCGAGCGTTGAAGCGGTTTCTGCCGTAGTCCGTCGTAACAAGTGGGGGCAGCTCGGAGAGATCCTCGGAGGGGTGCAATTCCCGTGGAGCCGACAGCCATCGGCCGCTTGATGATTTCCTGTGCAGGTGGGGCGTCGAGGACAAATGACCTGCAGCAATGATGTATAACCGGCTGGGAGAAATGCTACTTTCTCCCAGCCTTTACTTAGCCGAAGCGAATACGGCATCATTTGTGAAAGCGGAGGTGAACCAGCTTGACCAACGAAGAACTGAACACGGCCTTATATGAAAAGATGTTTTCCGAACAGGAGACTTACCGGGCGTGGCTGCTTGCCCAACCACCGGAAGAAATTCTGAATCACACCTATGAATATACCGTGCGGGAAGATATTCTGATGTCTCTGGAATACAACAGCCTGCCGAACACACAGGTGCAGGCGTTGCTGAAATCCCCCAGTCCCCTTGCAGATGTGTTTGCGGCATGGGAGGACCGGGAGACAAGCTATATGGAGGAAATCTGGCAGACTGTCACAGGCCGAGCCAAAGAGGAGACACAGAAGTTCCGGAACGCACAAAAAGAGCGATAACAGTAAAGACCGGTTGGGAAAGCCAAGCGGTCTCTTTACATAGCCGCAGCAAACGGCAATGAAGGAGGTTTTACATGAGCCGCAAATATTTACGGGGCGAGATCTACTACGCCGACCTCGACCCCGTTGTCGGATCAGAACAAATGGGGACACGTCCCGTGCTTATCCTTCAAAACAATGTTGGAAACCATTTTGCGAGGACGGTCATCGTTGCACCGATCACCAGCCGCATCCATACAAAATCAAAGATACCCACACACAGCAACATCGGCATGATCGGCAGAATGAAATATCCCTCGGTGGTCATGCTGGAGCAGCTGCGCACCCTGGATAAGCGCCGCATCGGTTACTATATCGGCAAACTTCCCGAAGAAAAAATGCAGGATGTGACCAGAGCGCTGTGCGTCAGCCTTGCCATCCGCCAAAATACGTCGAAAGGAATGTGATCCGCAATGGAAAAATTGTTTACCCGGAAGGAAGCTGCCGAACTGCTGGGGATCAGCATCACGACTCTGGATGCGGCGAGGAACAGCGGCCTCATCGCCTATGTGCAGTATGTTCCCAATGGCTGCGTTTTCTTTACCAGCGCCAGCCTTCAGGAATATGTGGCCAAGTGTACGCACAGAGCAAAGCCCGTGGAGAAGAAAACGACCTACCGCAATGTGCGAAAGGATAATTCGCACATTTGAAGAATTGCCACCCATCTGATAAAACAGAAGCAACGCAGCAATGCGTAATACTCTTGGAGGTGAGATAATGGCAGGAAAAAGAAGCAGGATCCCGAAGTACGGCACGGTCGAAATCAAAGGACACACCTACTATCGGACGACCATAACGGATAGTGAGCGAAAACAGCGCACCCTCTATGCCAAAACATGCGAGGAGCTTTATGACAAGGAGCTGGATGCCCTGTCACAGTTGGACGATGACCGGCAGCGCAGGAAATCGCCTACAGTGGCGGACTACTGCGAAAAGTGGCTGGTGATGCAGTCCGCCCATGTACGCACAACAACGCTGACAGACTATACCTCTAAGGTGCGCCGGAACATTATTCCGTATCTCGGAGAGAAGAAAATCGCAGATGTGACCTTGGATGATATTCAGCTTGCCCTTGTGCCGGTCTCCAAAAAATCCGCCTCGGTGTATAAGTCAGTCATCGTGATCTATAAGTGCATTTTCCGGGCAGCAGAGGAAAGCCGGATCATCAAAAAGAATCCCACGGTGTACCTGTCCCCAAAGGGAGGCGGCATACCGCAGGCGGAAAAACAGCCTTTGACAGACGAACAAGTACAGCGGCTGTTGGATGCGGTCCGTGGATTGCCACCCTATGTCTTTATCATGCTGGGGCTATACGCCGGTTTGCGGCGGGAAGAAATTCTCGGACTGCAATGGGATTCGGTCTACTTGGACAGCGAAGCGCCGTATTTGGCTGTACGCAGAGCGTGGCACACGGAGCACAACCGGCCTGTTGTTTCAACGGAGCTGAAAACAGCTGCCGCAAAGAGAAATATTCCCCTACCGGATCATCTGGCGGCTTGTCTGAGAGAAGCAAAAAGAAATTCGACCTCGGATTATGTTGCGGCGAATCGGGACGGCGGACCGCTCAGCTATACGCAGTTTAAGCGGCTCTGGCAATATGTTGTGACCCGGACGGCAAAGCCGAGGATCGCCCGCAAGCAAGTGGACGGGAAATATGTGAAGTATATGCTTTACCCGGAGCTGGGAGAAAAGGCACGGAATAACGGCCATGTGGTGTATAGTCTGGACTTTGAGGTGACGCCGCATTTGCTGCGGCATACCTATATCACCAACCTGATCCATGCCTCCGTCGATCCCAAGACGGTACAGTATTTGGCAGGTCATGAAAACAGCAGGATCACCATGGACATCTACGCCAAGGTGAAATACAATCGACCTGACGATGTGGTAAAGGCTATGACCAGCGCCTTCGCTGAATGGGACGCTTCATAAATCGAGGCGGCCACACAGCATTAAACTAAAAAGAATGTTAAATGTAAAGGCAACCGGGCAGTCACTTAGGACAGCCCGGTTGCCTTGATTTCACATAGATTCATTATAGATAATTGATGGGAATAACGCGGTCATTGCCCTTCAGTGTGATAAGCCTGTCATAAAGGCAAATCACTCCGCCCGGGCCACGCTTTGTGCCGGGAATCTTGTCGAGCAAATCGAATGCATCCATATCCTTCTTCTGTGGATCCGCATGCTTTTTCATTTCGAGAGGATACAGGGTTCCGTTTTCTTCAATCACCAGATCGATCTCGTTCATATCTTTGTCTCGATAGAAATACAGCGGCGGTTCAACGATTCCCTTGTTATAATAACTCTTAATGATCTCGGAGATCACGAAGCTCTCAAAGAAAGCACCGGCCATAGCGCCGTTTTTCAGAACATCCGGCGTATTCCACCGCGTAAGGTAGGCGGCCAGCCCGGTATCTAAGAAATACAGCTTTGGAGTCTTTACTGCACGCTTGGTAATGTTGTTTGAGTATGGCTTCAACAGATAAACGATGTTGGAGGCTACGAGAATCGAAAGCCATCGTTCCGCCGTCGGCTGACTGATCCCGACATCCCGTGCCATAGAGGCAAGGTTGACGAGCTGCCCGGTGGACGCTGCGGCAGCCGTCATAAAGCGAGTGAATTTCACGGTGTCCCCGATCTCGGACAGGTCACGGACATCCCGTTCAATATAGGTACGCACATAGGCGCCATAAAACATCTGCCAATCAAAATCCGGATTCTCACAAAGCTCCGGCATAGAGCCGTGGTGGATCATCTTCCATACATCCTCGTATGGAATGTTGGCAAGTTGCTTTTTGCGCTCATCAAAATACTCATCCGTCGGCAGAAACGGTGTGTCGTTGGAAACGCCGTACCGCTCACGCAAGGAAAAACCAAGCAGAGTTACCAGCCCGATTCTGCCAGACAGCGATTCGCTGACGCCCTTCATCATTTGAAACTGCTGAGAGCCACACATGAAAAACTGCCCTTTTTTATGCTCCCGGTCTATAAGCATCTTGATCTGAGAAAACAATTCCGGTGCCTTCTGGATTTCATCAACAAATACCGGAGGCGGATTGTCTTTGAAAAAGGTGCCGCTTTGCTCCTGTGCTGTCGCACGGATGATCGGATCGTCGAGAGCTGCATAGTTCATCCCTTCCGTAATGCGCTGAAGCATGGTGGTTTTTCCGACCTGCCGCGGGCCGGCAACAAGGATCGCACCAAACATTTTGGAAAGCGTATTCACCGTTGCTTCTGCGTGCCGTTTGATATATTTCATAAAGCCCCTCCTTTCGGCTGATTTAATATCCGATATTATTATAGCCCGATTTCTTGAAAAAATCAACCGGTTTCCCAAAACTTTTTGATTTTACTGTTTGTACGGTCTGACGAAAAATACACGAGTGGTGCTTTCGCTGAATGGGACGCTTCATAAATTAAGCTATACACGCTAAGGGCGGGGAAGAAATTCCTCGCCCTGTTTTCATGCCGGTTTGTACCTTTGCGGCCAACACTGATTTCTGGTAAAACGGATATGTCCCCGCAAATACATAACGCCAAGAAAGGAAGAGCAATATGGCAAAGAAAAAGCAAAACATACCGTCATACGGCACAATCGAGATCAACGGTGTCACCTATTTCCGTACCAGGATCACTGACGCCGACGGCAAACGGGTTCCCCTTTATGCTTCCACCTGTGAGGAGCTGTACAAGAAGGAGCAGGACGCACGGCAGCAGGTACAGGACATCCTTTTTCGGAGGCAAAACCCAACCGTAGAAGATTACTGTGAAAAGTGGCTGCTGATGCGCTCGGCAACTGTAACGCAGGATACTTTACGAAATTATAGGGCGCAGATGTATAAGTACATCATCGATCCTCTTGGGGATATGTATCTTTCCGATGTGACGGCCGATGACATCAAGCTGGCACTTGTTCCTGTGTCCAAAAGAGCAAAGCACACCTTTGATACCGTCAATATGCTCATCAAAAGCGTGTTTTACTCGGCGGAGCGCAGTGAGGTCATTGACTACAATCCTGCCGCTAAAATCAGTGCCAAGGGCGGTGTACCAAGTAAATCGATGGATGCCCTAACGGATGAGCAGACAAAGACTCTGGTAGATACAGTCAAGGCACTGCCTCCGTATGTGTTTGTCATGCTCGGCCTGTATGCTGGCCTGCGGCGTGAGGAAAGTCTTGCTTTGCAATGGGACTGTGTGTTTCTGGATGTGCCGACCCCATACATTTCTGTCCGGCGTGCATGGCGAGGCAGCCGCCGGACAGAGCCGGAGATTTCTACCGTATTGAAAACTCCGGCATCCAGAAGGGATATTCCCATTCCGAAGTGTTTGGTGGAGTGCCTGCGAGAGGCAAAGCAATCCTCCCATTCTGCCTTTGTGATTTCAAATCGTAAGGGCGGCCCCCTTTCTGAGGGGGAATTTGTGGGTGTTTGGTACCATGTTAAAAGTCACACCGCAGGAGAGAAAATCAGCTACAAATATGTGAACGGAGAACACATCCGTTATATGACCTACCCCATTCTCGGAAGCCATCGGAAAGGCTTCCCAAACCATGTGTATAGTCTGGACTTCCATGTAACCCCGCACCAGCTCCGGCACCCGTATGTCAAGCACACGACAAAAATTTTTAGCTTGCGCTTGATGGGTTTTCAAGCACAGGCTTATCCTGATGCTCGGCGAAAAACTCGCGGAGCTTGTCAGCTTCATCGGGGAGGACAAAGCCAAAGCCCTGTCCGTCCACTCTGCAATAGAAAGCGATTTTCATGACTGCCACCTCAAGCGAAAATGTCTTGGATTTTATATGCGATTTCAATGCGCTTGTCAGGGTACACCAGTACCCGGTCAATCAGCAGCTCGGCCAGCTCGGTGGTCAGTGCGTCCGCATCAAAAATTGCCTTGGACGCTTCCTTGCGGCTGTCCTGCCGTGCCTGTTCGTCCTGCTTTTTCTTCGCCTGTGCCAATACTGCGGCATAGGTGTTTTTCGTTTTCAGCAGCAGCTCGTCACACGCGGCCTTTTCCGTCTTGTAGGTGTTCAGGTCTATCTCGCCCATGAGATAGCGTTCGTACAAGGTGCGCTTGCCGTCTTGAAGCGCCTCAATCTGCTGCTCATATTCGGCGCGTTCCGGTACGGAAGCATCCACCCGGAGCGTACCGTCCGGGGCAAGCGGCGCGGCGGCCTCCAGCTGCTTTTTCAGCGTCAGGAAAACCGTCTGTTCCAGCTCTGCGGCGTTCAGCCGCATCTTGTGGCAGCGGCTTTCTTTGTCCGCTTCGGAATGGCGGCAGTAATAATACGAGGTTTTCTGCATGGTGCGGGACAGCGCATGACCGCAGCAGCCACAGAAGGCTTTGCCTTTCAGCGGGTAGTCCCGCTTCTTTTTGTTGGGCTGGGAAAAGCGGAGCTGGCTGGCCTGCACGGTATCAAACACGGTTTTCTCTATGATGGCCGGGTGATGGTCGGGGATGATGTACCATGATTCTCTGTCCTTTAGGCGGCTTCTGGTGCCGCCTACTTCGAGAACCGCCCGCTTGCCGATCACATACACGCCGGTGTAGCGTTCGTCCTCCAAAATGCGGAGAATGGTGGACGCACTCCAAATCCCGTGACAGCGGGAAATATCGTGAGTATGATTGCCGTGCGCCGCTTTGTACTGGCCGGGGGTGGGGATGTTTCTGCGGAACAGCTCTCGCGTGATGGCGGTGGCGTTGATGCCCTCGGCGGCAAGCTGGAAGATGAGCTGCACAACGGCAGCGGCCTCCGGGTCAGGCTCCATTCTGCCATCGGCGCTTTTGCGGTAGCCGTAAGGACAAATCTTGCTCTGATACTCGCCTCGCTGCATCTTGGCGTACTTTGCGCTCTTGGTCTTGATGGACATATCGCGGCTGTAATACTCACTGATGAGATACTTGAACGCCACATCCATGCCGCCGGTGTCGCCCTTGAATTTGCTGCTGTCAAAATCGTCGCTGATGGAAATAAAGCGGGTATGGAACAGTGGGAACACACGCTCGATGAAGTAGCCGGTTTCAATGCTGTTACGCCCGAAGCGGGAAAAATCCTTGACAATGATGCAGTCGATTTGATTGGCCCGCACCAGCTCAATGAGCTTCTGTACCTGCGGACGCTCGAAGTTTGTGCCGCTATATCCGTTGTCGATGAACTCCGTGATCTCCGCGTTCAGGGCTTCGGGCATGGAAGCCGCATATTCGTGGAGGACAAGGCTCTGATTCTCTATGCTCAGACTGTCGTACTTGTAATCCTCGATGGAGAGGCGGATGTAGAGGGCGATCACATATTTCTGCATTGTTCCAGCACCTCCGCATAGGTTTCAAACTCGCTCTGGAAGCGATAGCGCACCGTGATCTGCTTGTCGTGGGATACTTCAATGCGGTCAATCAGCCGCTCGATGAGTGCGCCGGTCAGCGCCCGGTCGGTCTTGATTTGTGCGGCATCCTGTTCCAGCGCCCGGTGCTGCTCTGTTTGAGCATCCATCGTTCGCAGGCCGTCCTCCAACTGTTCCATTTCCACGGAGAGGTCGGCAATGCGGCTCTCATACTTTTCCTTGTAGTCGAAGTATTCATCCTTAGTAAGAACGCCTTGCACAAGATTTTCATATAAGCTCCGCACGATACCACGAAGCCGCTGGATTTCCTGCTTGCGGCTGGTGATTTTCTCCCGCAGCGCGGCGCGGTCATCGGCTTGCCGGGGCAGCTCCGCAAGCGACAGGCGGTATTCGCCCA
>ERZ779894.2287-NODE-2287-length-17360-cov-7.294366_pt1 | contig 17360 bp, 10 predicted proteins | sample MGYA00511587_ERZ779894 | MGnify/ENA primary metagenome ERZ779894 (study PRJEB29588, sample SAMEA2160490) | human gut metagenome | biome: human gut; feature: human-associated habitat; material: faeces | place: Denmark | collected 2008/2010 ... | reverse complement strand
ACAAGGAGTACACCGAAGCCAAACGCGGCACGAGCTGGAAGCAAAAGCTCAAGCAAACCATCGACCGGCTTGTCATCACAGCCAAGGACTACGATGATTTTCTGCGGCTTATGCAGGAAGCCGGTTATGAAATTAAGACCGGCAAATACATCTCCTTCCGCGCTGAAGGTCAGGAGCGGTTTACCCGTTCTAAGACCATCGGAGAGAACTACACCGAGGAACGCATCAAGGAGCGTATTGCCGGACGGACGCCCCGAAGAAGTCAGAGACAAGCCACGCCGAAGGGCATCTCTCTTATCGGAGATATTCAGGCGCGGATCAGGCTCATCGACAGCAAGGGTTACGAGCATAAAGCAAAGCTCACTATCCTCAAGGAAGCGGCACGGACACTCAACTATCTCACGGAAAACAACTTGCTTCAATACGCTGATCTTGAGAAGAAGGTCGAGGATGTTCACAGCTCCTATGACCGTACCGGCAAGGAACTGAAAGGCGTTGAAGCACGTCTGCGGGAAGTCCAGCCGCTTATCAAAAACATCTCCAACTACCAGCGCCTCAAGCCCGTATATGACGCATTCCAGAAGGCAAAAGATAAGCCGGGTTTCAAAGCAAAGCACGAAGCCGAGCTTGTGATCTTTGAGGCAGCGAGAAGCACATTACTTGCCATGCAGGGCGATGAAAAACTGCCGAGCTTGAAGACACTGCAAGCGGAACAGCAGCGACTTCTTGAAGAGCAACAGCGGCTCTATGATGAACGTGCGAAGCTCAAAAAGGAAGCTCGGATGATCGACACCATGAAGGCAAATGTAGATATTTTCCTCAAGCCGAGTGTAGTCCAAGAGCCTGAGCAAATTCGAGATAATCAGAGAGAATAACAAAAAGACTGTGCTGGTTTTTGACCGGCACAGTCTTTCCCTTTAGCTGTATACCATCCAAATCGAAAATGATGAACGTCTCGTGCAAATCGGTCGTATTCACCCAAAGTTTACGAAACTCTATTGAATAGCAGACCTTCTTGTGCTATAATATAAGTTAGGTTTATTTTACATACTTTGCTGAGGTGAAAGTCATGAAAGCAAGCTACAAAAAGTTGTGGAAACTGCTCGTCGATAAGGAAATGAGCAAGGGTGATCTTCATAAGGCGTCCGGTCTTTCTTCAAGCACAATGACCAAGCTCAGAAAAGGTGAAGACGTGTCAATGGAAGCTCTGAGAAAAATCTGCATTTGCCTTGACTGCAATATCGGTGACATTGTGGAGTTTGTCCCTGACAACACAACACAGTCCTAAATATGGGACAGGCAATATGGTACAGTATGCTATTAGGAATGGAGCAAATATAATGGATCAGACGCACCCTTATAACGGCAGCTTAACTGCTGAACAGTTTCTCTTCTACGAGATAAGAATTGCTGCAAAATACTATGTTTCTGGCTTGAAAATTGATGAGGCAATCGAGCGGATTAAGAAGGATAACCTCTTTCAATATCCAACAGAGAGACAAGTTTCCCGTTTGGCAAGAGCTTGTTATAAGCGGCTGGACGCGCTCGGCAACGATCAGCTTGTTCACGAGATTGCCTCTGCACCAAATGAGATTGCAAAGCAGATCAATCTATACGCGGTGATGAGGTATAATCGTTTGGTCTGGGAGTTTATGATTCAGGTGATAGGCGAAAAATACCGCAATCAGGACATGAACTTCTCAAGGAAAGACATGAATGCGTTCTTTTCCAGATTGCAAGCACAGGATGATTCTGTTGCCGCTTGGAGTGATGCGACAATCACCAAAATCAAAAGTGTTCTCGTTCGGATGCTGATAGAGACAGGGTATCTGGACGGGCTGAAAGACACCACGCTAAATCCCGTTTTTCTCTGTGAAGAACTTGAACGAGGTATCGAAGCAAACAACGATTATGATGCACTTCCGGCATTTAATTACTTTAGATAGACGGGCGGACACGACCATGATAAAACAGGAATTAGACAGGATCAAAGAACGTATCTCGAATAAGGACTTCCTTGAAAACAAAGGTCTGAGCAACGAGGTCGGTATCCATGTTTTCTGCTACAAAGCGGAGGATGAGTTGATAGTTCAGGATTATATTCGCAGATTAAAAAGTGAGGTGAACACACCATATCGGATCATTGAGTGTGACCTTTACGAAGTGTTTCTCTCCCTTTTGGAGGACAAGCGTATTCTGAAATCAGTTGCGGGGTTAGAAGAAAAACGAGGCAAAAAGTATCTTCTGGATCAGTTGCAGAAAATCGCCACACCGGAAGCTCTCCTTGCAAAGATGGACTATTCGCCCCATATCAAAGGGCAGGATGTTCTCTTCATGACAGGCATTGGAAAAATTCATCCGTTTATGCGTTCCCATAAGATGCTTGATAGTATGCAGCATCTCTTTGAAGACATCCCTATTGTGATGTTCTATCCCGGAACCTTCAATGGACAGACGCTCAATCTATTCGACGAGTTCAAAGAAGGCAATTATTATCGGGCATTCAATCTGCTATAATGGAGGTAGCAACGTGAAAATACAGAATATGTTCCAGAAGGACATTGAAAGAGACATCAACGGCGTTATCAAGGTTATGCAGGATGATGACCGGAGTTTGGAACAGGAACTCAGCGAATACATAATTACCAAGGAGCTTCGCCGTCACTTCCGCACATTCTTTGACAACTACACAAAGGCTATCGACCAGCCGACTGATAAAATCGGCGTGTGGATTTCCGGCTTCTTTGGAAGTGGTAAATCTCATTTCCTGAAAATCCTCTCTTACCTGCTTTCCAATCAGGAAGTCTGCGGTAAAAGAGCGATTGACTACTTTGCAGACAAATTCGATGACCCGATGATGTATGCTCAGGCGGTTAAAAGTGTGTCCGTGCCTACGCAGTCTATCCTTTTCAACATTGACATCGAAGGTCCTCTCACGAAGGATAAGACCGCAGTGCTGCGCGTCTTTGCAAAGATGTTCTACAATCACTGCGGGTTTTACGGCGATGATCTGAAAATTGCCAAGCTGGAACGCTTCATTGAAAAGCAAGGCAAGACGCAGCAGTTCCGCGAAGCCTTTGAGAAGGTCAATGGTGCGCCTTGGACGGAGACCCGCGATTCCTTTGCGTTCTTTGAGGATGACATTGTTTCGGTTCTGCAATCTACGCTCGGCATGAGCGAACAGGCGGCGCGGAACTGGTTCAATGGTGAGGAAACGAATGAACTGAGCATCGCCCAGCTCGTAGCTGACATTCAGGAATATGTAGACGGCAAGGGCAAGGATTTCCGACTGCTGTTTATGGTGGATGAAGTCGGTCAGTACATCGGTGACGATGGTGACTTGATGATCAATCTGCAATCTCTTGTAGAAGAGATTGGCATTCGCTGCCACGGCAAGGTTTGGGTCATGGTGACAAGTCAGGAGGCGATTGACTCCGTTGTCCATATCACCGGTAATGACTTCTCCAAAATTCAGGGACGCTTCAATACGCGCCTCAGCCTTTCCTCGTCCTCCGTTGATGAAGTCATCAAAAAGCGTGTTCTGGCGAAAACAGATGCGGCAGATCAGCTTCTTCGCATGGTCTATGACAAGGAACACGCCGTACTCAAAAACCTCTATACCTTCAACAATCCCGTTCTTGACATCAAGGGCTTTACCGATGGTGCGGAGTTTTCTGCAACTTTCCCCTTTGTGCCGTATCAGTTCATCGTGATCCAGAAAGTGCTTGCCGAGATTCGCAAGCACGGAAATTCCGGTAAGCATCTGTCCGGCGGTGAGCGTTCCATGCTCTCCGGCTTCCAAGAAGCAGCACAGGATGTGAAGGATAAGGATGAAAACGCTCTGGTTCCGTTCCATCTGTTTTACAATACAGTTCACACATTCCTCGAAAGCCCCATCCGACGGGTTATCGACCGCTGCCAGACTGCGGCAGACAATCACGATGGACTTGAGCAGCAGGATGTCAGTGTTCTGAAGCTCCTGTATCTTGTGCGCTATATTGAGGACATCAAGGCAAATATCGACAATATTTCCATTCTCATGATCGATGACATCCGCACAGATAAGATTGCGCTGCGGGCGTCGGTTTCCGCCTCACTGGAAAGGCTTCTCTCGCAGAACTACATTTCTCGCAACGGCGATACCTATGCCTTCCTGACGGACGAGGAACAGGACATTGCCATTGACATCAAGAATACACCGGTTGACAGTGCGCAGGTTATCACCAGCATTGCACAGACGGTTTACGGAGAAATATATCCCTCCAAGAAATTCAAGCATGACAAGTATGACTTCGCCTATGACCAATACATTGACGAGACCCTGAATGGCTCTGCTTGCGGAGGAATGCGGCTTCGCATTGTGACCGTTGCAAGCGACTACTACGGTGCGCCGAACGAACGGCTCATTATGGATTCTCAGGTCAACAATGAAGCAATCGTTGTACTGTCCAATGAGACGCCGTATTTTGATGAGCTGGAACAGGCGATGAAGATCCGCAAATATGTCAAACAGCGGAATGTATCTCAGCTTCCTGAAAGCATTCAGGACATCATCCGCAAGCGGCAGCAGCAAGCGCGTATTCTGGAAGAAAGAGCGCGTAGCTATATTGAAAAAGCTATCGTCGGTGCAAAGGTCATTGTCCACGGCGAAGTCATGGACATCAAGACTGGCAACGCGAAAGACAAGCTGGACGCCGCGATGAACGGTCTGGTTGAGAGCGTCTATTCCAAGCTCAACATGGTCAACCGTTTCGTAGAGAGCGACGCAGACATTCTTTCCATCCTGAATGGAGCGGATGACGGGCAGATTGCCTTCAACGGTCAGGGTGCAAACAACGAGGATGCGCTGAACGAGATCAGCCAGTGGCTTGAACTTCAAAATCAGAAGATGCTCAGTACCTCAATGGGCGATGTGCAGCGCCGGTATCAGGCGATTCCCTACGGCTGGCGTGAAATTGATATTGCTGCGCTGATTGCTCGTTTGATCTCTCAGCAGAAAATCTCCATCAAATACGGCGGTGCTTTGGTTGGCAAGGACGAGCGCAGACTGGTTGATTATCTGCGCAAAAAATCCGAGATCGACAAGGCAGTCGTTACCCGCAGAATTGCCCCGTCCGAGGACCTTATGCGCAAGAGCATTGCCTTCCTCCGGGACTATCTTGGCGCGATGGATATTCCTTCCGACGAGGATGGGCTGATTCGCTTCGTGCTGGACACCTTTACTCAAAAACAGGAGCATTATCAGGAGCTTCTTGATAAAGCCTATTCTGAGTTCCGTTACCCTGAAAAGGAAGTTGTCACAAAAGCCCGCGACCTTATGAATGATGTTCTGAGTCAGCGTAGGGACAACGTTGCGCTGCTCACACGCATGGTGCAGCGTCAGGAAGACCTTCTGGATTGCTCTGAGGACATGGAGGGTGTGGAGTTCTTCTTCAAGTCGCAGCGTAGTGTGTATGATGAGGCTCGGCGTCAGATGGAGCGCGTGAACAAGGAACGTGACTACTTTGCTTCTGATGCGGATACATTGGAGGTCCTCCATACTATTGCGACCATCCTTGCACAGCCGAAGCCCTATGACCGCATTGGTGAGCTGCCGGAGCTGATTCAGAAGGTTAAGGCGGCATACTCCGGTCTGCTGGATTTGAAGAAGGGTGAGGTTGCCGAGAATATTCGTCAGTGTATGCAGGACGTTCATCAGCTTGCAACTGAGGCACGGGATGCTGGAGTTCTGCTACGTCAGGCAGATGATTACTTTGTCGGCAAACGTGAGGCAGCGAAAAACGCTTCCTCTCTCACCGAGCTGGACGCAATGATCACACAGCTTCTCACTTACAAGGACAATATCTGCCGCCGCATGGAGGTAATGTCCGCGTCCCATCAGGAGAGAACAACACAGGGCGGCACGGAGACGGCACAGCCCGCTCCGAAAATGCCGAAAATCACGACGCTTCGCCGGTATGACCTCTGCTCTGTCAAGCGTCTGCAATCCAAGGAGGATATTGACCGGTACGTCGATGGAATCCGCGAGAAGCTGCTGAAAACGTTGGAAAGCTGCGACGGCGTTCAGATCAACTAAAGGAGAATTACGAGCATGAATAAAGGTGCGATACAAAGATTTGCAATCTGGGCGCGGAACGAGCTGATCGCTCAGGTGTCGCAGAGAGCTTATCAGTATGGAATCACGAAGGAAGGCTGCGGCGAGGCAAACGCCGTAACGGTGGGCGGACGCGCACTGACCGGCGATGAGCAGAAACAGCGCAAAGAGCTTGTCGATCAGATCCGCTCAAAAGGCTATACACAGGTTATGGAAGAGGTTGCCTACACTTGGTTCAACCGCTTTATTGCGTTGCGCTTTATGGAGGTCAACAACTATCTGCCCTCCCATATTCGCGTCTTTTCCGACAGTACCGGCGCGTTCAAACCGGAGATTTTGAGTGATGTCCTGCACCTTGACCTTCCGGGACTGAACCGGGAGAAAGTTGCGGAGTATATCGAAAGCAACGACACCGAAGGTCTCTATCGCTATCTGCTTTTGACGCAGTGCAACGCCCTGAACGCCCCTCTTCCCCGTATGTTTGAGAAAATGGGCGGCTATACCGAGCTTTTGCTGCCGAACAACATTTTGAAGCAGGACAGCGTTCTCGGTCACATGGTCGCGGATATTCCCGAAGCGGACTGGACGGATCAGGTGCAGATCATCGGCTGGCTGTATCAGTATTACAACTCCGAACTCAAGGATGATACCTTTGCGCTGCTCAAGAAGAATGTGAAAATCACCAAAGAGCGCATCCCTTCCGCAACACAGCTCTTCACTCCGGACTGGATCGTCCGCTACATGGTTGAAAACAGCCTTGGCAGAATCTATGTAGACAAGCGCAAGAACGAGGGCATCTATGCGGACGGTCGCGGCTTGGATGAAATGACTTGGGATGAAGCAGAGTCCGAGCGCATTGCAACGGAAAAGCTGATTGCCGACAAAATGGGCTGGAAGTATTATCTGCCCGAAGCGGAACAGACGCAGGAAGTACGCAAGCAGCTTGATGAGATTCAGGACGAGTACGCCACGCTGGATGTCAAAGACATCAAGGTTATCGACCCCTGCATGGGCAGCGGTCATATCCTCGTCTATGCCTTTGATGTGCTGATGCAGATTTATGAGGCAAGCGGGTATAGCCAGCGCGACGCGGCACAGAGCATTCTTGAAAACAATCTTTACGGTCTCGATATTGATGACCGTGCGGCGCAGCTTGCCTATTTTGCGGTCATGATGAAGGCACGGCAGTACGACCGCCGCATCTTCTCCCGTGGTATTCAGCCTCATGTGTATGCTATCGTTGAAAGCAACGGACTGGACAGCAGCTCCGTCGAATACTTCACCAACAATGACCCGCAGCTCAAGAAGGACTTTGGAACGCTGATGGACGAGCTGCGGGATGCAAAGGAATATGGTTCTATCCTGAATATCTCTCAGGTGGACTTTGCCGCCCTCTACGCCAGAGTGGAAGAAGTGCGGGCGGACATCAGTATGTTCCGCGAGATCGTGCTGAACAGCGTTCTTCCTCTGATTCAGGTGGCGGAGGTTATGGCACAGAAGTATGATGTGGTAGTTACGAATCCTCCGTATATGGCAGTCAGCAACGCAGGAGCAAAGGTCAATGAATTTGTGAAAAGGAGCTTTCCTAACAGCAAGGCGGACCTTTTTGCAGTCTTCATGGAACGGTGCTTGTCTATGCTAAATCCGCGTGGATTTGAAGCAATGATCACACAACAGGCTTTTATGTTTGCACCTTCATTTTCAAAGTTTAGAGATGAGGTAGTATATAATAGGCTCACGAATCTAATTCATATTGGATTCAACTCATTCCCTGAGCTTAACTCTAAGGTCGCTCTCGGTGCTGCTTTCGTGATGAGAGCATTACGCATTAGAGAATATGAAACTCGATTTCTTGACTTGAATAGTGAGTATCCCCCTTCCAGCGAGAAAGAAGAAGCTTTTTGGAAGGAAAAAGATAAGGGATATTTTGCGCGAAGTAGTATGTTCAACAATATTCCGAATCATGCGATAACATACTCTTTCAGCCACGCTATGTTAAGTGCTTTTGGTTCGCCCAAGATTGAGCAGTACATCACATCGGACGGACAAACAAAAACCGGTGACAATGACAAGTATATGCGAGGGATATGGGAGGTTAATAGATGCTCCATTGGTGTTGGAAAAAAGTGGGTACTAATTGCAAAAGGTGGAGACTCGCGAAAATGGTATGGAAACATTCTTGATCTGATTGATTGGAGTGAGTCTGCAAGGCAACATTATAAGAAAGATAGAGTGGCACGTATTGCACCTGAATATATTTGGTTCCGCACCGGAATCTGTTGGAATCATATTGCTACCAGCAAAGGGTTTGCGGCTCGATATTTGAGCGATGATTGCTTGTTTGAAACGGCATCGCCAGCAATCCTAATTGACGATAGCGACAATATTGCTGTGATCATGGCTTTCCTAAATACGCCTATAACCCGAACTATGATGGAACTGTTGAACCCAAGTGTCTGTAAAAACGTAGGCGACGTAACGGGCCTTCCACTCATTTCACTTGATGTTCAATCAAGGCAGCAAGTTATTTCGCTTTCTAATGAGAACCAGAAAATTGCTAAGGATGACTGGGATTCATTTGAAATCTCTTGGGATTTTCTCGGACATCCCCTTGTATTTGCAAACTGTTCTCCGAATATCCATAGAGCGTGTCAGGGTTCTTTATCTTCGGCTTATAAGATATGGGAAGAGCGTTCTATAAATCGCTTTAACGCTCTCAAGGCAAACGAAGAAATGTTGAATAAAATTTTCATTACAGCCTATGGATTGCAGGACGAGTTAAGCCCGATTATTGAGGATAAGTCCGTTACTGCGCGAAAAGCTGACCTTGGACGAGACATACGTTCCCTCATCTCCTATGCCGTGGGCTGTATGTTCGGACGATATTCGCTGGACAAGCCCGGTCTGGTTTTTGCTGGGTACAGCAAAATCGAGCAGACCACCAAGACGCTTGACGGCGATGATCCTGAGCTTGAGAAGTTCGCAAAGCAGAACGCGGATGGTTCTGTCTCCTACGGTTCCTACTATCACGAGGTCAATCAGGATAACTACAAGTCTTTCCCGATTGACACGGACAATATCATCCCCATCTGCGACGATGACTACTTCGACGATGACATCACCGGACGCTTTGTGAAGTGGGTCGAAACCGTCTACGGCAAGGAAACGCTGGAAGAAAACCTCAAGTTTATCGCTGACGCTCTCGGCGGCAAAAGTACGCCCCGCGAGGTCATCCGCAGCTACTTCCTGAATGACTTCTATGCCGACCATCTGAAAACCTATCAGAAGCGTCCAATCTACTGGCTCTTCGACAGCGGCAAGAAGAACGGCTTCAAGGCTCTGATCTATATGCACCGCTACCAGAGTGACCTTCTTGCCCGGATGCGCACCGACTACGTTCATGAGCAGCAGGAACGTTATCGCACCCAGCTCACCCACCTCGCGGACGCCATCGAACACGCCGGAGCTGCGGAGCGTGTGAAGCTGACCAAGCAACAGAAAAAGCTACAAGAACAGGCTCTTGAGATTCAGAAGTACGAAGAAAAAGTCCATCATCTTGCCGATCAGAACATCCAGATCGATCTCGATGACGGCGTGAAGCACAACTACGAGCTGTTTGCCGACGTGCTGGCGAAGATAAAATGACGGAAGGAGTGTAACTGTGGGAACAACAAAAAAGCAGCATTATGTGCCTCGTGTTTACCTCAAAGCGTGGGAAACATTAGTCACAACAGATCAAGAACCAAACAAGCAGATACAAGGCGTTTACAGGCTTGACCACGATGAGAAATGTGGACATGGAACGCCAATAACTGCTGTACTTTGGGAATCCAGACTATATACAGTTGACTTCGCCCACAGCTACATCACACAATCTTGCCCAAAGATACTGGCTGATTTTGTTGAGCAGATATATGAAATCCTGCGAATAAAGCGCACACCGCCTGTTTATGGAAAACTTGGTTATAGTGTAATCAAAACGAAATCAAGCATTCGCAAGCATCTCTTGGAGATTGACCGGTGGGATTTCTTCTATGACACAGGAGATCGCGCCCGAAAGAACGCTATCCTGAATGATATTCATGCCATCAACTCTTATTTGATTGAAGATGGTCTGGATTCGCATTTTGAAACGCATTGGCAATCTCTATTGGAGCAGTTCATCACTGAAATGAACTCAGATGACTCGGGAATTGATGGGAAAAGCGAGAGGCACATTTCTATGGAAACAGCAAAGGATATGCTTGCGTTTTTCTTTATGATGCTTTGTCGAAATCCCCGGTTTGATGGGACAGGTATATATAGCTGGATTCGAGACGATATACTCGTTCCAGCTTTTCGTGGAGATTCTGATACACAGTCTGGCGAGATCAACGGGAACGAAATTGAAGGATGGGCTGATGACTTTATAGATGGCTTATGGTATGCAGAACTATACCGAATGCTATATAAAAACAAAGGCGGTCATTTCCATACATTCTTGGATATTGGAAGTCAGCGGCTCCAAATGATTCTATTTGAGGCTTACAGCGATGCCGGAGACTTTATCACTTCGGATAATCCAGCGTTTCAATATCATAGCGTTCCAGAATCGAAGAACATGAACGGCTATATCTTCCCGTTGTCTCCCAAGTATCTGTTGTTCATAGGCTCTGGCAATCTTCCGATCAATATTGTCGATATGCGATATGCTGATCGCAACACAGTTGCCTATTTCAATCAAGCCATCAGCCGAAACAAAGTTCAAACGGTCATTTCGCGTTGCAGGGACTTATCGTAATGGCTGTCATTCGCAATTAAGGAGAAAGAAAAATGTCCGAAGAACGCATACAATTTGATCTAATAGAACGTTTTGCCGCCCCTCTGCCGGAGTTCTATCAAAGGCGGATCATCTTCTGGCAGGACGAGGATCGAGAGTTCGAGTCCATGCTTGATGAGCTTTCTATCCCTGATGTGACAGTCATCAAGCTCACCGGCACGAACAACTTTGTTGTCAAGAAGTTGCTTCTGCACGATGATCTAACAGGCAATTACCTGATTTATAATCCCTTCTCTTATGCTGATCCAAAGGATAATTGGCTACTGGATATTGAGAAATTCAGCGAAGAATACCGCGCCGACCTCATCTCTACGCGCATGAATGAGCTGAATATTGAGGCAAGTCCGGCGATGCGCAAGACGGTAAAACTGTACGCAAAATTCTTTGACAGCAAAGAGCGGATTGAAAGGCTGAAAAGAATTGGGCGAGAATACCATACACCGTTGCAGCTTCATATTGACATTATGGCTGTGCTGGCAGGACTAAACGGCGGCTCTGCGCAGGATGTATTTATTGCTGTCCTTTCTGCAGGACAGGATGAGGAAAACAATGCCGTCCTCGGCAATATCAAGAAGTTCGGTAACATTGACGCCTTCTGGCAGCTTGTCCGCAAGTACACGGGCTATATCCATGAGGACGGAAAAACGCTTGACCTGTTCGCTGCCCATGTGCTGCTGACAGCCCTTGCGCAGACGATGAATCCCAGCGTTCTCAAAGGCTTGGAGCGTTTCATCTCTGATTCCAACAAGGCGTACTGTTACAGCATCGTCCATGAATGGCGCAGCCGTGAGGACAACGATGCACTCTGGGACCTGTGCCGCAGCGTGGAGCAGGAATTGCACCTTGCGTCCCGCTTTGAAAAGCAGGATATTGAAACGCTGCTGACAGCAGACATTTTCCCGTCCATTCATGAGGTCATCCTGAGCCGCTTCTTTTCCGAAATCGCAGATCATGTGGTAAAGACCGAGCTGATGCTGAAAACTGCGGAAAATCGCCGTACCTCCGGATGGATTGAGCGGTTCGAGAACTATTATGACTGCCTCTACTACATCGCCAAGATGCAGGGATTCTATCAGGATAATGCTGCGGGCTTCCATATTGTCGAGCCGAAAGCAATCTGGAAGCTCTATACGGAGAAGGCGTATGAGATGGATAGCTTCTATCGGCACTTCCACTATGCCTTCGGCTGCACTCTCAAGAACAGCAATGTGCTTCTGGAAGATAAGCTGAAACACGCGGCAGATTACGTTGAGGGGCTGTATCAGAACTGGTTCCTCAAGGAACTGACCGGCTGCTGGACAAAAGCAATTTCTGACACCCTTGCCGCATTGGGTTATGTGTCCGAGATCGGCAAGCAAAGAGACTTCTACTCTCACTATGTTAAGCCGCTTGCGGGGAAAAACTCCCGCGCCTTCGTGATCATATCCGACGCTCTGAGATATGAAGTTGCTGCGGAGCTATGCGATACCATCACCCGGACAACCAAGGGAACAGCGAAGCTCGATGCTGTTCAAGCAGTCTTTCCCTCAATCACAAAGTTCGGTATGGCGGCTCTTCTTCCGGGGCGAAAGCTGTCTGTCAATGACGGCATGGATGTTCTCGTGGACGAAATGCCCACCCGCTCTACTGATGAGCGTGGCAAGATTCTCTGTGCTGCTAACATGAACAGCGTGGCAGTTCAATACACGGACGTTCTGAACATGAAACGCGCCGAGCGGCGTGAGCTTGTGAGCGGCAAAGAAGTCGTGTATATCTACCACAACACGATTGATGCCATTGGCGACAAAGCTCCAACTGAGAAAAAGGTGTTTGAGGCTTGCGAAGACGCTATGCAGGAGCTTTCCAATATTCTTCGTATTGTCATCAACGATATGCAGGGTACAGATGTTTTCATTACCGCAGATCACGGTTTCCTCTACACATACAGTCCTTTGACCGAAGGCGATAAACTGGGCAAGGATGCGATCAGCGGCAAGGTCTATGAAATTGGACGGCGGTATGTGCTGGCAGAACCCTCCGCAGCAGCAGAGTACCTTGTGCCGGTTCAGCTTGATGGTGAGATCGGCGGTACGCCGGTCAAGGGCTACACGCCTTTTGATTCCACACGCATACGGGTTTCTGGTGGCGGTGAGAACTATGTCCACGGCGGTATCAGCTTGCAGGAGCTTGTTGTGCCTGTTATCAGCTTCAAAAATCTGCGCTCCACGAGTAAGAAGTATGTGGAGGTTTCCAACGCAGAATTGAAGCTGTTGAGTGAAAGCCGCAAGGTCTCCAATCTGCTGTTTTCTTTGGATTTCTACCAGCGTCAGCCGGTCGGAGAAAAGATTCAGCCCTGCACCTACTACATCTATATGACAGATGATGAGGGCGTGGTCATCAGTGACCGTCAGACTGTCATTGCAGACCGTACAAGCATAAACGCTTCCGAGCGCGTCTTCCGTGTGCGCCTCAACTTGAAAGCCGGCGCCTATGACAAGAATAAGATTTATCGCCTTGTTATTGCCAATGATACAGATGTCCCGGAAGAGGCTGAGTTCCATATTGACATTGCCTTTGCGGATGACTTCGGATTTGACCTGTGAGGGAGAAACAGAAAATGAGCGAGTATATTGAAACGGTATCAACAGAGGATGCAAACGCTGTAATCGACAGTAAACTGCGCAAGGTATTCGACGGCAGGATTGTCCGCAAAGACCTTACAAAGAAAATCAAGGAAGGGGCAAATGTCCCCGTTTATGTCCTTGAGTTTCTTCTTGGACAGTATTGCAGTTCCGATGACGAGGATGTCATTGAAACCGGCGTTGCAAACGTCAAGCGGATTCTGGCTGAAAACTACGTCCGCCCCGACGAGGCGCAGAAGATCCTTTCTGTCCTCCGTCAGCGAGGCAGCTATACCGTGATTGACAAGATCACGGTTAATCTCAACATTAAGACGGACAGCTATGAGGCGGAGTTTTCCAATCTCGGAATCAAAGCAATTCCTATCTCTGAGGATTACCCGACTAAATACGATCGGCTTCTCTGCGGCGGTATCTGGTGCATTGTCCAGCTTGAATATGAATATGTGGAAGAGGATAAGCGCAGATCCCCAATACTCATTCATAAGCTCACGCCTATTCAGATGCCTCATGTGGACATTGAGGAATTGAAGCAGGGGCGAAAAGCGTTTACGCAAGAAGAATGGATCAAGATTCTTCTACGCTCTATTGGTATGGAGCCGGATAAGCTGAATGACCGCGAACGCTGGCTTCTGCTTGCCCGTATGCTGCCGCTTGTCGAGAACAACTTCAACCTCTGTGAGTTAGGTCCGCGAAGCACCGGCAAATCCCATATCTACAAAGAAATCTCCCCGAACAGCATCCTTGTTTCCGGCGGTCAGACTACCGTTGCCAATTTGTTTTACAACATGGGCAGAAAAACGATCGGCTTGGTCGGCTTGTGGGACTGCGTGGCGTTTGACGAGGTTGCCGGTATCAATTTCAAGGACAAAGACGGCATCCAGATCATGAAGGACTATATGGCATCCGGCTCCTTTGCCCGTGGAAAGGAAGAAAAAGCCGCGACCGCTTCTATGGTCTTCGTCGGCAACATCAATCAGAGCGTGGATGTGCTGCTGAAAACGTCCAGCCTCTTTGACCCATTCCCTCCCGAAATGGGAACGGACACAGCATTCCTTGACCGTATGCACTGTTATATTCCCGGTTGGGAGATACCGAAGTTCCGCCCGGAGCATTTCACCAACGACTATGGCTTCATCACCGACTATCTGGCAGAGTTTATCCGGGAGCTTCGCAAGGAGCAGTACGGCGATGCGCTGGACAAGTATTTCCGCCTCGGCAAAAACCTTAATCAGCGCGATACCATTGCCGTCCGCAAGATGGTCGGCGGAATGATCAAGTTGCTCTATCCGGACGGGGAGTTCACGAAAGAACAGCTTGAAGAAATCCTCAAGTTTGCGCTCGAAATGCGCCGCCGCGTCAAGGAGCAGCTCAAAAAGCTGGGCGGTATGGAGTTCTATGACGTCAATTTTTCGTACATTGACAACGATACCTTTGAGGAACATTTCGTCTCTGTCCCGGAACAGGGCGGCGGAAAACTCATCCCCGAAGGAATGTGCAATCCAGGTCAGGTCTATACGGTTTCTCAGGGAAAGAGCGGCATGATCGGCGTCTTCCGTCTGGAATCGCAGATGCTTCCCGGCAACGGCAAGTTTGAGCGGACGGGACTGAACTCTGACGGAAAGTGCAAGGAAGCGGCAAATACCGCATTCAACTATCTGAAAGCAAACGGCAACCGCATCAGCGGCGCGATTAGCACAACAACAAAGGACTATATCATCAACTATCAGGATTTGCAGGGCATCGGCATGACCGAGAAACTTGCGCTTCCCACGCTGATTGCACTCTGCTCGATTGCGCTTGGGAAACCGACCCTCAGCAGTCTGGCGGTGCTGGGCGAGATCAGCATTGCCGGAACGATGCTCAAGGTGGACGAGCTTGCAAATGCCCTTCAGGTCTGCCTCGATAGCGGTGCAAAGAAGGTGCTTCTTCCCATTACCTCTGCGGCTGACCTCGGAACAGCTCCCGCCGATCTAATTGGCTGCTTCAACCTGATTTTCTATCAGAGTGCGGAAGACGCTGTTTATAAAGCATTAGGCGTTGAGTGACATCCCCTGATTGGAAGGAGGCGTACCCATGTCCAAGAAAAAACGGTCAAAAAAACGTGAGCGCATTCCTGTAATAGATACCTTGATTGATCTTGCCGGAGCAATGACCTTAGATTATCTTGCAGCAAAACGTAGGCAGAAAAATGGGACAAAACGTAGCAAGAAAATTGATCCATACGCTGCAACCGGTGCTGCAATGGGCATGGGGCTAATTAAGGACACCGATGACATCATCAAGTTTGGCGGTGTCCTTGGCGCAATGGGAGCTTTTGATTCTGATGATGATTCACCAGTCAACAAAGTCGCATACATGGCTCCCCGTGATAACCGCTACGCTTGGCGCCTGAATTGCGAGGATGGCAGCGCATACGGTATTGATCCAAACAATTATGAGACAAGAGACGAATATAATGAGGCTCTAAGCAGGGAAAAACACGGATGGCGTGATTACTGTGAAGATGGCTCAGACTACGGGATTTCACCAGAAGACTACGAGACTGAGGAAGAATACAATGCAGCAATAGATACAGCGGAGTCCAATGGCTTTAATAAAAACGAGGATGATGAAAAGATCATCCCAGATGATTCCTCCGAGAATGTTGGGGGTGAGACATCTCCCCAATGCACGTCAAAAAGCGGAAGTGACCCGATTGGAAAACATGATCCGTATGCAGCAGATGATTTCCATGTATATGTTTACTGCCTTGTAAAGCTGGATGAAACAAACACGAAAAAGTTCTACCGAACGGAGGATCGTACCTTGAAACGAGGTGAGGCGGTTTTCGTTCCAGACGAAAGTTCAGGCAGTAAATTGAGAGGAACAATATATTCTATTGAGCATCACATGAGTTTTTCTGTTCCAAAGCCCGTGGAGGAAACTCCTGAAATTATTGGAAGGGCGTGATTGATGAATGGATTGGGACTCCTATTATGAGAAATTCTACGACTGGGCAACCAGCACGCAGATTAAAAAGATGTCCTCATTGACCTCGTTTGGTGCATCCGCCGAAGTCTCCGAGGTCGCGCAGGAGTATATGGATGAGAAGGCAGCATCACGGCTTATAAAAAAAGCGGTTGCCTATGGTGTCCAGTTCACGCCAGATGAAATCTATGACCTTTCCGGCTGCTGCGATATATCAGCCATGAATGAACTACTGAAATCTGCAAAATGCACCTTTACGCAGGAGCAGTTGGAAGACCTTTGGGGTTCCGCAGACGATGAAGTTCTTGAGCTTGTAGCAAGGCGCAATCATGTGACTGTGTTTGCAGATGACGAGAATGAAGCCCCTTCCGTAGAAGATGAGATCGATTTTGACGAACCGAAGCAAAAGGAGCCAAAGCTCGGATTCTTCTCAAAGCTCGGGTTGGCATTTGCGGTTGGAAGTCTTTTGGATAAGAAAAGCCAGGCTCACCACGGACATTGTACCGGTGACTGCGCAAATTGCCCTCCGCATTATGGGTATCGCTATGGAAGGTGGTATTATGGGCATGATCATACACACGGCTGTGAGTTTGGCGGAAATAAAGGCGGAGGCGGACTGTAAAGCACAGGATGAAAACAAACACACTGCTTTTCGACTGAACGTGATAGGAGGCGCACATGGATAACCCTTCTTTCAATCAGAATGGTATCGAATACAACGGAGAACAGATTGCCTACAAAGACAGCACCTATGAGCTTGTATCGAAGGTAGCATATCTGATCGGCGTCCCGCTCCGTATTTTTCAAAATGAACACGAGCCGCCGAAGATAGAGATATACAACCGGCTTGAACAGGATA
>ERZ779894.2277-NODE-2277-length-17408-cov-17.108857_pt1 | contig 17408 bp, 19 predicted proteins | sample MGYA00511587_ERZ779894 | MGnify/ENA primary metagenome ERZ779894 (study PRJEB29588, sample SAMEA2160490) | human gut metagenome | biome: human gut; feature: human-associated habitat; material: faeces | place: Denmark | collected 2008/2010 ... | reverse complement strand
ACGATATTAAAAGAAAGGAAACGTGTGATAATTAACTTCCTAATTATCATACAAGAATATTAATGAACAGTAAATATAAATACTTAATTAAAAACACCGGAATATTGGCTATAAGTAACTTTTCTTCTAAATTGCTAGTTTTCTTCCTCGTACCGATTTACACAAGTGTTCTGTCTACTGCGGAATACGGCACATATGATTTGGCAATGTCAACCGTATTACTCCTGTACCCTGTTTTAACTGTAAACATTGTAGATGGTGTAATGCGTTTTTCAATGGAAAAAGGGGCGGATCATACAAAAATAATATCAATTGCACTGAGATTTATATTTGTCGGGATGTTTATCATGACGGTACTGTTATATATTAACCGTACTTTTCATGTTTGGAATGATTTATATGGTGTAGAACAATTCATTCTTTTTTATTATATCTTTTATGTGCTTAACCAGCTGATGATACAGTTTTCAAAAGGTCTGGAAAGAATAAAAGATATGGGGGTTGCAGGAGTCATTGGAACAATAGTAACTATTCTTTCCAATGTACTTTTCCTTCTGGTTTGGAAACTTGGTCTTCCAGGCTTTTTTTCAGCGAGTATTCTTGGACAGGCCATACCAGCAGTTTATCTTGCAGTAAGAGTGAAAATCTGGAAGTATATTGGAACTGTTATTGATAAAACACTTCAAAAAGAAATGCTTCTATATGCAGTTCCGTTGATGATGACTACTATTGGATGGTGGGTTAACACTGCGTCAGATAAATACGTTGTTACTTTTATATGCGGAGTTGCTGCGAATGGACTCTTATCAATTGCCTACAAGATTCCTACTATTTTAAATACACTACAGGGCATTTTTATACAAGCTTGGCAGGTATCAGCAATTAAAGAATATGGTTCTGAAGAAGCAAAAAGGTTTTATAGAGAAACATTTTTATATTTAAATGCGTTAATGTGTGTGGGGTGTGCAGGATTGATATGGTTGACAAGACCTATAGCACATATCCTTTTTGCAAAAGATTTTTACCAAGCTTGGGTCTTTGTGCCGTTCCTATTAGTCAGTTCAATGCTGAATGCTGCATCTGGATATATAGGCCCAATTTTGGCGGCAAAAAAAGATTCGAAATCAATGGCTATCGCCGCTTTTGGGGGAGCCGGGGTTAATGTGGTACTTAATATCGCGTTGGTTTATTTGATGGGAATTCAAGGCGCAACGATAGCAACAGTAATTGCAAGCTATATAATCTATATTATCCGGAAGAGAGCCACAGGGGATGCCGTGGTATCAGCTAAATATAAATGGATTATGACTTCCTGGGTCGTGTTATGTATTCAGGCAGCATGCGAAGTGTGGATTCACAATTATTTGATTACTGGATTACTTTTTGTTGTAATGCTTTTTATCTATAGGAAAAGCATTCTTAGCGTGGGAAGGAAATTACTTAAAAGGTAAATAGAATAATACTAATTGGAAAAGGAGAATGTAATTATGAAGACAGTAGCTTTAATCCCTATCAAGTTGGGAAGCAAAAGAGTTCCGGGAAAGAATATTAAACCGTTCTTTGATGGAACACCACTCATGCATTTTATTCAGCGTGCATGTTTAGATGCAAAGACAATTGATGAAGTCGATGTTTATTGCTCAGATGAAGCTGTTCAGGAATATATACTTCCTGGAAGGTAAATAAAAATCGTCAAAGCCAGTAAAATCAATAGATTTAGGCTTGACAGAATAGGAAAGGAAATTTTTGATACATGAAGATAATAGCAATAATGCCAATAAAATTGAAAAATGAACGTTGCCCAGGGAAAAACACACGGATACTTGGAAATAAACCATTATTGCAACACGAATTGAATAATCTTGTTGCAACAGGACTTTGCGATGAAATTAACGTTTATTGTAGCTCTGAAGAAATTGTTCCATTTCTTCCAGAAGGAGTAAAGTTTTTAAAAAGACCGCAGGAGTTGGATTTGCCTACTTCAAACTTTAGTCAAATATTTACATCATTTATTAAAGAAAAGGATGCTGATATTTATGTTTATGCACATGCAACGGCTCCATTTATCACTACGGAAACAATGATAGAATGTATTGAATCAGTAAAGAGTGGAATGTATGATTCAGCATTCTGTGCAGAGAAGATACAGACTTTTTTGTGGAAAAATGGAAAACCACTAAATTTTGATGCATCTAATTTACCTAGGACTCAAGATTTGGAACCTATTTATCAAGAAACATCTGGAGTATATGTATTTACTAAGGAGGTATTCCTTAAATATGGTCGAAGAATTGGAGCTAATCCATTTATCAAATGTGTCGGATTTAAAGAAACTGTGGATATAGATAATCCAGAAGATTTTGACATTGCAGAAGCATTGGTGAATATCAATTTATAGATGAAAGAGGTAGTAATATTATGAATAATTTGAAAGTATTAGATGTCACATTACGTGATGGCGGTTGCGTGAATGATTTTAACTTCGGGCAGACGTATATGGATAAAATTCTAGTAGCACAAGAGGCTTCTGGCGTTGATATTATTGAATTGGGATATATCGATGAAAACAAAGGTTCTGTGAGTAATCGAACACAATACATAAATGAACGTGTGATCTATGAAAACTTTTTAAAACATAAGAAACCCGGTGTATCTTATGTTGCCATGATGGATTATGGTAAGTTTAATGTTGATAATTTGAGCCCACACGTAGCAGAAGGCATTGATGGGATACGTATGGCATTTCATAAAAAAAATAGATTTGATATTATTAAGGCTGGACGTAAAATTATTGAGAAGGGATACAAGTTCTACATTCAACCAATGATTACATTGAGATATAGTGATGCAGAATTGCTAGAACTAATTGAAATTATTAATAAGGAACTCCCAGATGCAGAGGGGTTCTACATTGTAGATAGTTTTGGTGAAATGCGTCCTAACGATATGAGTCGTGTGTTGAATTTAGTTGATCATAATCTTATTCCTTCAATGACACTAGGTTTTCATTCGCACAATAATTTACAAATGTCATACTCAAATGCAATAGAAATGCTGAAATTTCCAACAAATCGTGATTTAATGTTAGATTGCTCTATAATGGGGATGGGAAAAGGGGCAGGCAATCTGAATACAGAGTTACTACTGGAGCATCTGAACCTGTATTATGGAAAAAACTATCATATTGCACCTTTGTTGGAAGTAATTGATAAGGTAATCAATCAGTTACATTCTGAGTTCTATTGGGGATATGCACCGGAGTATTATCTTTCCGCCGCAAATCAGTGTACACCAAGTTATGCGAGTCATTTTTATAATAAACATATGTTGCCAATAGACCAAGTTGGAGAAATGTTGGAAATGATTGCTCCAGAAAAAAAGATTTCATTTGATAAAAATTATGCTGAAGAGGTTTACAGACAGTATAATGAGAGTAAATCAGTTGATGATACACTTGTTATTGAAGAACTAACGAAAGCTTTTGCTGGAAAAAGAATATTATTGATTGGCCCTGGAAAGAGTATTATTGATGCTAATGAGAAAATTAACAAGCTTGTATCTGCTACTGATGTAATTACCATTGGTCTTAATACAATGCGGTTAGATAACGACTACTTGTTAACCACAAGAAAAGAAATATATGATAAAGCGGTAAAAGATGGTCTCAATACCATCGTTTGTTCTAATGTGTCAAAAGGCGGAAGAGGTAATGTAAAAATATTAAATTATGCAAATTGGATAGAAGTAACAGATCGAACGCATGACTCATCAGCTGTCATCGCTTTAAATCTTTTGAAAGCATGTGGAGTAAAAGAAGTGTTATTAGCAGGACTAGATGGTTTTTCAGTGAATATTAATGAGAATTATTTTGATCCCAATATGCGTCATCCTGTAAATAATGAACAGGTTGAGCGTAGAAATCATTATTATAAAAACTTGATTCAACGAGTAAAAAAATCTGGAATTAGGGTGGAATTTATTACGCCTTCAAAATATGAGGAAAATGCGTAAGTGTTTCTGAACCATAGAGAATATTGAACGTAATAAATATGATAAGTTTATTTCTGTCAGATTTTATATCTGACAGGAGGCTTTGCAATTACCTACAAAATGTAGGTGCAACGACCTAAAAAAAGTTTTTGCAACTTTATGCAAAAAGGTCTTGCAAAAAAACAGAGTATGATATTATAATCGGGCAACAATGCTTTCTTTTTATCAAATATTGTGTTAATAGGGGGTGACGGGGCAATGAAAAACAATATAATCTTGCAGAGCAGAGCAGAGCGCATAGCATGGGTAGATGGACTACGTGGAATTGCAATTTTACTTGTTGTATTGGGCCATGTAAATCCACCGTTTAAGAAAATAATTTATGGCTTTCATATGGCGCTATTTTTTATTATTTCTGGATTTTTATTTAAAGATTGCTATGATAAAAAACTTTCCCAATGGATTAAAGCATATTTCCAGAGGTATATTGTTCCTTATTTTATTTTGTGTGGAGTAAACTTTTTGATAGAAGCGTTAATATCAATATGCTTTCGCGCCGGAATGTTTCCGTTCAATAAATATCTGTGCGGGATTCTTTATTCCTATGGATCTACAGAGTGGATGCCTAATTGTTCGCCATTATGGTTTTTAACTTGTTTATTTTGTGCTAGCTGTATGTTGCGCTCAATTCATCTAATAACACAGTCTAACAGCAAGCGTATAATCATATGTTTGGTTTTAAGTGGAATAAGCTATATCTTGGATGTTCTGGACGTGCCACGTCTCCCATGGAACTTTGGAACCGCAATGATGGCTGTTTTGTTTATTGAGATTGGCTTTCAGATTAATAAGATGGATATTTTGAACAAGCTAAAGTATCAAGGGTGCGGAGTTCAGATTTTTGTTTGTATAATAATATTGTTTTCTGCTACCATTGGAATTATTCTCAATCCAGTAGAAATTGTTGAATTTAGTGCTAATAACTATGGATCATTTATACTGATGATTATGGGTTCAGTCTCGGCTTCGTTTCTTTTAATGTTTTTTGCAAACATAGTCGGTTCATCTACTGCATCTGCGAAGGCACTTACTTATTTAGGAAGACACACCTTGTTCTTGATGTCCTTTGATTATTTTAGTGACTTTATATCAGTGAGGGTACTTCAGATATTCAGAGTACATAATTGGCTTTTCTCTTTTTGCGGAAAAGTTCTAGTTCTAGTGATAGGACTACAGTTGTTGCAATTAGCAATAAAAGTGATTCCAAATGAGAGCGCGAAAAAATTTTTGAGTAAATATTGACTGGCGGTGAAGGATGATGATTAAATATTTAGTAATGGATGTAGATGGCACTTTAACAGATGGAAAGATATACATGGGTGCCCATGGCGAAATGATGAAGGCGTTTAATATTAAGGATGGCTGTGGAATACATGATATTGCCATTCCAGGTGGCATTATTCCGGTAATTATTACAGGTAGAACGTCGGAAATCGTAAAAAAACGCTGCGGAGAGCTTGGAATACAGCAAGTATACCAGGGAATCAAGAATAAAATTGAACAGCTTAATAGCATTGCAGATGATTTGTCTCAGGTTGCGTATATCGGAGATGATATCAACGATCTTTCCTGTATGATCCCTGTGAAAGAGGCCGGCGGAGTAGTTGGCTGCCCTGCCGATGCGGTTGAGAGGGTAAAAGAGATTTCGGATTTTGTTGCCCTCCATAACGGTGGAGATGGAGCAGTTAGAGACTTCATTGAATGGATAATAAAGGAATAGAAACATAGTGAAGAAACATTATAGGTGGAGTTCTTTTCTGTATAATTCTTGAAATGCAAAGCTGCGGATTAGGTTTTTTATAAAAATATAATTGGCAATTCTTGTTTTGTGGATGTCTTCCACAGTGGGGGGCAGACACCAATGTTGTCAACCTGGCTGGTATACTTCAGGGAGGTTATTTTGTTTATTCATCGGCGGTTCTTACGGCACTTATGGTTGTTGCAATAACAATCTATATCCTGCGCAATAAGGAAAGACATACAATATAGTAAATGGACAGGTGAAATAGCTTATCAAGGGAAAATAAATAGAATCGCATGTAAATCGTATTTTTTTGGTTTACATGCGATTTTTTTATGATATAATAATAGTAAATTATTACTATTGATAAATGAAGTACGTTAAGAGTGTTTAAGAAAGGAATATCAGATGAATAGAAAGAAATTAATTGTACTGATAGCTGCAGTGACAGTGGTTACAGCACCAAGTACAGTAACAGTATGGGCGGACAACACTACCACATCGGAAACTGCTAATGGATATATTGAGAGCGAGCTGGACAATAATACCCCGCTATATGAGCCAGATGAGAGCCTGTATATGTCAGTACCTACAGCATATCCGGAGAATGGGATAGCTGATATAAGGGCAGACTATCCAGCAAATCGTGATCAAAATCCATATGGTACGTGCTGGGCATTTTCATCAACAGGACTTGCTGAGTTTGATATGATTAATGATGGTTTGGCAGACAAGGATACTGTTGATTTCAGTGAGGCACAGCTGGCGTACTTTGCATACAATTTTGTTACAGATCCCTTGGGTGGAACAGAAGGGGACAAGGCAAAGTATAATAATAAGCTTGCTTCTACCATATATCAGAACAGAGGTGGTAATTTTGAGTATGCATTGCGTCGCTATAGCCAGTGGATAGGTCTGGTGAACGAATCAGATGTGCCGTATTCGATTTTCAAGAATGATACAAATGCTTCAATAGATAGTAAATATGCATATGGGTATGACCGCGCACATCTGCAGAATGCTTATGAGATAAATATAAAACAACAGCCACAGCAGGTGAAAGAGATGATAAGGGAGCATGGTGCAGTCGGGGCTATGTACTACGACAGGAATGCCGGATGGGGTTTTTATGGAGATGACGCATATACTTATTATGATGCTGACAGAGTTGGCGGTGGACATGCTGTCATGATAGTTGGTTGGGATGATAACTTCTCCAAAGATAATTTCAGGGAGACAAACAGACCGGCAAACAATGGTGCATGGCTTGTGAGAAATAGCTGGGGAGACTATAAGGATTATTTCTGGATGTCATACGATACAGTGTCTCTTGCTGATACAGCGTGGGTCTTTGATGTGACAGGCTCTGACAACTATGATAATAATTATCAGCTGGACGGCGGTATAAATACTTATAAAGTCTCTAATTACACGACAATGGCCAATGTATTTACAGTAGGAGAAAAGGAAGGCGTGACGTATGAAAAGCTTAAGGCTGTTTCGCTTTCTATGACAAGGGAATCTAATGTTGGTTATAAAATACAGGTATATACATATTTGACGAACTTAAAGGATCCAACAAGCGGTACCTTGCAGGAGTCTGCTACAACAGAAGGAACGAGTGCATTTGCAGGTTTCTATACCATACCACTTAAGGAGGCCGTCAATTTAAAGCCGGGCAGCTCATTTTCAGTGGTTGTCACACTCGATAAGGCAGCTTTGGATCATGAATCTGCATATAAGGAGGCGAGAGGTGATACCGTAATATGGGACTGTGAGGTAAACAGGGAGAATTCCAGAAGTTTTTATAAATATGGAACAAAATTCTATAATATTACATATCCGAATGGTGATGACGGAAATTTATGTATCAAGGCATTTACAACAAACTGTACGGATGTGATTGATACACCGGATGTGCCTGACACTCCAGATGTTCCGGATACGCCAGATGTACCGAACACCCCGGACAAGATATCCCCAATTGGAAAAGAAAAAACAGGTGTATTAAAAGGAACAGATGGTGCATGGTACTATTTCAAGGATGGAGAGATAGATACTAAATGCAATGATGTTCTTAAAAATAGTAATGGCTGGTGGGTAATCCGCAATGGCAAAGTTGATTTTAATTATAATGGAATTGCCTCAAATGCAAATGGAGACTGGTACTGTCAGAATGGCAAGGTAAACTTTAATGCTAATGACATATTATATACACCACAGGGCTGGTATTATTTCAGAAGTGGAAAGGTACAGAAAGGCAAGGAGACAGTACAGAGGAACAGCAATGGCTGGTGGTATATCGGGACAGATGGTAAGGTTGATTCTAATAAAAACACAGTAGCGCGAAACTCAAATGGCTGGTGGGTAATCCGTAAAGGCAAAGTGGATTTTAATTATAATGGAATTGCCTCAAATGCAAATGGAGACTGGTATTGTCAGAATGGCAAGGTAAACTTTAATGCAAAAGATGTATTATATACACCACAGGGCTGGTATTATTTCAGAAGTGGAAAGGTACAGAAAGGTCAGGAGACAGTACAGAGGAACAGCAATGGCTGGTGGTATATCGGAACAGATGGCAAGGTTGATTTTAATAAAAACACAGTAGCGCAAAACTCAAATGGCTGGTGGGTAATCCGCAATGGCAAAGTTGATTTTAATTATAATGGAATTGCCTCAAATGCAAATGGAGACTGGTACTGTCAGAATGGCAAGGTAAACTTTAATGCTTATGACGTATTAAATACACCACAGGGCTGGTATTATTTCAGAGATGGAAAAGTACAGACGGGTCAGGAGACCGTGCAGCAGAACAGTAATGGCTGGTGGTACATCGGGACTGATGGTAAGGTCGATTTTAATAAGAACACTGTAGCACCAAACTCAAATGGCTGGTGGGTAATCCGTAATGGAAAAGTTGATTTTAATTATAATGGAATTGCCTCAAATGCAAATGGAAGCTGGTATTGTAAATGCGGAAAAGTGGATTTTGGCTATAGCGGAAAGTATAAGGATTCCACAGGAAAAACTTACAGTATAGTAAACGGCCAGGTTATATAATATTAAAATTTTGTATGGAAAAAAGTACTATAATGAATACATATGTGTTTGACAATCAGCGGTATGTCCTTATCTCCTTAGAAATGCCGTCATAGACAAGCAAAATCAAGCACGGTCTATTGATATTACATATATTCCGATCAAACACGGCTTTTTATATCTGACAGCTGTTATCGACTGGCACAGCCGCTGTATTGTCGGCTGGGAAGTTGATGATACGCTTGATATCAGAATGGTCATCAATGCTTTGAAAAAAGCATTAAAAAATAGAAAGGGTCAGGTACTGTTAACAAGTTGTCAACGGGCATCACTTGTGAGAAAGATTGAATTGAGAAATTTTGTTTTATATAGGCTATATAGTATTTAAAATGTTTTTACGTTTGGACAAAAGAAGGAGGATTATGAGATGAAGTGGGTGGTTCTTTCTGATCTGCATATGGATTTTAAAAACTGTACAACTAAAACCGCACGAAGAGAATTGCTTAAAGTTTAAAAAAAAGAAAATGAGGAAGAAGATATTTCATTTATTTTGATTACTGGAGATTGCCTGCATAGGAATCATGGGGATGTGGAGAAAAGTAGAGCATTCATACAGGAAATAGGTAAGTCATGTGGTATAGAAAAGGACAGGATTATAATCTGCCCTGGAAATCATGACATTGATAGAGATAATGCAATAAGAAATGCAGCAATTAAAAATTATCGTGAACATGGTGTATTGCCGGAAGTGGAAAATTGTTTGGCGGGTTATGTGAATTTCCGTGAATTATATAGTTTGGTTTATAGTGAGAGATATAAACCATTCTTTTTTAAAGATGTGGATGATTTTAGAGTCATTGAGATTGATTCTTGTCTATTGTCTAAGGATGATAAAGATTATGGTAATCTTATTGTCGGATTTTCTGAATTGGCGGATCTTAGTGACCAGATACCCAAGGATGAAAAGATTAATATTGTCATGATGCATCATGGAGTTGAGTGGCTTCAGGCAGATGATGGGAGACGTTTTCAACATTGGCTTGTGCAGAACAATGTGAAAATGGTATTTTGTGGGCATAATCATGCGCCTGGTATGAATATACTGACAGAAGCAATAAGCGAGAATAGGCTACCCATGGAGGGAATTCCACAGTTTACCTGCGGATGCGCCCTTGCCGACAGCTATTCTAATCCTGTATTTATGGTGGGGAAATATATGAAGGATGGTCCGTTGAAAATTGAATTGTACGAATACCGAAATAATTCAAAATGGGAAAAGGCATCTGGATTGTTACGAAGTTTTCCGAATGGAAGTTATCAGGCGAGTACATTGGATGGAATGATTCGTAATTCTTATGATATCCCTAAAATTTATAATACGATTTATGATATGGGAAATGATGTTGAGAAAGAGATTAAAACAAGCAGTAGGCTGGATTTTTTTGGATTACGAGGGGGTACATTTTTAAGACAAAATTCTAAAATTGCGGATGCCTTATATGAAAAAGCAGGACGGATTGCTTGCAGATTGCTGGTTTCAGACCCTTATAGCCCCAATATCGAAAAACGTTTGCGTAGTGTACCGGAATTTTCTTCACAGTTAAAATTAGAAGCACAATGGAAAATAAATTATCAGGATATAAAAAAGTTAAGAGACAATTTCCCTACTATACCGTCATGGAGTCTCCGGTTCCATGAACAACCGCTGCTATTTCGATTCATTATAACAGATCATTACGTTTATTTTGGGTATTATAAAAGAGAACGAAGTTCTTTGTCTCCCATGCCTTTAAAGGGGGATATATCAAAGTATTTTGCATCTATACCGCATGACAAATTAAAGGATGAAAACCGCCGCTATATAGGGGATAAGAAAGCCCTTATGTTAATGGATGATATTATAGACCACAACGGCATATTGCCGGACGGCGTGGGAATACCCGTTGGAAACCTCACAAGTCAGTTATTTGCGAATGTGTACGGCAATAAGTTAGATAAATTTTGCAAGCACGTTTTACATATTCCGTATTTTGTGCGGTACATGGATGATTTTATTATCCTATCGGATGATTTGGAGCAGTTAAAAGAATGGGTTAAGAGAATAGAAGAATTTTTGGAAAATGAAATGCTTTTGCATATTAACCCTAAAAGCACAATCCTATACGCCGGGAATGGCATAGATTTTTGCGGATATATCCACTATGCAGACCACAAGAAAGTAAGAAAATCATCTATCAGAAAGTTAAAGCAAGATGTAAAGGCGTATGAGTTGGGCGAATTGCCGCCGGAAGAATTTAACCGGAAGTATGAAAGCAGAAAAGGACATTTAGGACACGCCGACACCTACCACATTGCAAAGGCGGTTGAATACGAATTGTTGTTCTATGAATGGGAACGCCTGGAAGCAACGGCGTAAAAGGGTCAGAATAAAAAGCCGTTCCGTTATATGATTTACTTGTAAAAAATCCACAGAAAGGAGCGGTGCAAAATGAAAGAGGAAATTGCAGCATTTATTTTAGCGGAAACGGCTAACCCCATTTTCCGCCTTGTGGCCCTTGCGGTTGTATTTGATACAATCATGGGCGTTTTCAGAGCAATAAAGGAAAGAAAGTTTAATTCATGTGTTGGGATTAACGGGGCAATCCGAAAGGTAGGAATGATTGTTTCTATCATCTTCCTTTCCATTGCGGATAAAATTCTTTCAATCAATCTGATAGGTTTTATCCCGTCCGGTTTATGGTCTGATATTGGTATGCAGACCCCGGCGGTTATCGGAATGGCAGAGTTTTTTTCTTTACTGTTTATTGCGTATGAAATCGTGAGCATCCTTAAAAATATGACCCTTGCCGGACTTCCGGTAAAGAAGTTGTGGGATGCCGTAAAGAAGTTTTTAGGTAAGTACACGGAAGAGTTACCGGATGATGATTAAAGAAAGCGAGGAATAAGACATGGCAACAAAAGACCAGGTAAACACCTTTATTGCAAAATTGGCAGCAATCGCAAGAAAAGAATATTTAACCCGTGATAAATGGGTTTTACCGTCCGTATGTATCGCACAGGCCGCATTAGAAACCGGGTGGGGAACATCCGGGCTTATGACAAAAGCAAATGCGTTTTTTGGCATCAAGGCCGGAAGCAGTTGGAAAGGCAAGGTTTACAGTAGTAAAACAAACGAGTGCTATGACGGTAAGACCTACACGCAGATTACCGCAGCTTTCCGTGCTTATGATAGCCTGGAAGAGAGCGTGGCAGATTATTACAATCTGATTTGCGGAAGTTCCCGTTATGCCGGAGCAGTAAACAACGGAAACGCCGAAAGTGCCATTACCGCAATCAAAAACGGCGGATATGCAACAAGTCCTACATACATCAAGAATGTAATGAACATCATCAATTCTTACAACCTTACACAGTATGATACATGGGACGGAGAGAACCAGGGATCGGCGAACAAGGAAACCCACGGTTATAAGGTGGGGGACAAGGTAAGAGTGATTGACAACATCACATACAACGGGGTGCGTTTTGCAACCTATTATGATGAATATGATGTTATCCAGGTAAACGGGGACCGTGTTGTTATCGGTATCGGTAACACCGTGACGGCAGCAGTAAACGCCGCCAACATTGCAAAGGATGAAGAGATTGCAGAAGCCCCGGCGGATGCAGAAGTACCAACCGACATTCCGACCCAGGAAGAAACAGAGAACGCCCACGGTTTCAAGGTAGGGCAGAAAGTAAAGGTTATCAATGCTTACGATTACTACGGTAATATGTTTAAGTGTTGGTACAGTAAATATGATGTTATCGAGGTTAAGAATGACAGAATTGTTATTGGTATCGGCAACACCGTAACGGCAGCAGTAAACGCCGCCAATTTAGCAGCAGCATAAGCAACGCCGCCTTTAGGAATTTGGCTACCAAAAGAGCAAGGAAATAATGTATATCACGGAATTAAAAGCACACCTTAAAAAGTGTGCTTTTTCTTATATATAAAACTTTTTGAAAATATTGCGTAATATGTATTGACATATTACGCAATATGCAATATAATAAAGACAGTTAAGAGAGGAACACAAAGAAAGCGAGGAACACAACATGACATATAGCGAATTAGTAAAGGAAGCAATTAGAAAAGCACATGAGGAAGCAAAGGCAGCAGCCGAAGCAGCCAAAAACCAGGTAGCACAATTTGAGGTTGGCAAAACCTACTATACACGCAGCATTTGTAACCATGATTGTATCTTTTCCGTAAAGGTTATAAAAAGAACCGCAAAGACCGTTGTAGTCTTAAAGGACGGAGAAGAAAAGCGGTGCAAAATTGGGCTTTCCTGGAATGGCAAGGAAGAAACAATTACACCGTGGGGCGTTTACTCCATGTGTCCGGTAATTGGAGCATCCGACATAGCAGCATAATAACACATAAGACCGGGGCAAACTCCCCGGCAGAAAGGAAAAGAGTATGAAAACATATTATTGTGTAACATCATTATTTGACGATAGGGGAAGAGCAACGGCAAACATTACAGATATGATAAAAGCAGAAGAGAAGCCGGAAAGCACATACACAAGCACCAGGAGAAAAGATATATACAATGATTGGTTTGAAAGCGAAAAAGAAGCACAAGAGTATGTGGAACAAACAAGGATTGCATAAAGTAAGGGCGGCAGCAGTGCCGCCCAGGCAACTAAAACGGCCGCACAGTGAACGGGTGCGAGTGTCCCAAGCCACTATAAACCGTTGAGGGGTTGCAACAATAGGCGTTGCGGTACTGTCTGACAAGTTTTAACCCACGTTTTAATGTGAAACGGGGAAGCAATGAGGTATACACCGGGCAAGGGTGCATTGCTTATATACACAATCGTTTAGACCAATGCCCGGAAACCCCAAACGCCTATATGATGCAACTATATATTGAAACCCGTTGTTTCTGTGATTTTATCAATGGTAAATACACGCACTTTTAAGCCTGGCACATTCCGCCGGGCTTATTGCGCATAAAAATAAATTTATAAATATTGCGTAATATGTATTGACATATTGCGTAATATGATATATAATAAAGACAGTTAAGGGAGATACATAAAACCTAACGAGTACCTGGGCGGCAGAGAAAGGAGAATAACATGGAAGATATGGACAAGAAAGAAATTAAAGAAGTCATTGAGTGGTGTGACGAGAAAGGGCATAGCGAACATGAGATTTTGGATTTAATCAGAAGAATTGTGGATGCGAAGCCAAGAAATGAAGAAAAGCCTAATGAATAGGCTTTAGGGATGCAGAAAGGGCGGTGGACTTGCCAAAACCGCCCAAACTGTAAAACCTATTATATACCATAAGGCAAGAGAAAGGAAGAGGGCAACGGATGCCAAAAACAAAAAAAGAGTTCGACCAAGTGAAATACCAAAATCAGTTTATAAATGAGAAGTATGACCGCATCAACTTGACCGTACCAAAAGGAGATAAAGCCGTTATTAAAGAAAGGGCAGCAGCAGCCGGGGAAAGCGTGAACGAATATATTAACCAGGCTATTAAACAGAGAATGGAGAATACAAGCAATGCCTAATGAATACGGAATAACGGCAAAGGAAGCCACAGAAGCATTAACCGCCGCCATGCGATTATTACCACCGCCAGGGAAAGAGGATATAGAACTTATAAAAAGAAACCCTACTTTAAATTGGTGGCAAAAGTGGAAATTGATATGCCAAATTAAAGGAAGGTAGCACGGAAGAAAGCGAGGAACACAACATGGGATTATTTAGCAACCTATTTTCAAAAAAGAACACGGCAGCAACACAACCGCAGCCCGTACAGATGCCGGAAGAAAAAAAGCCAAGATATATTGTAAAAAGTCAACGCTTTATCCTGGATAATGTAAAAGACCACATGGAAGATATTATGGACCTTGTGGAGAAAAACGAGGATTACAAGTTAAAAAAGAAAGACCTCATAGAAGAAAATAGGGAAGATGAAAACATCTATGAATATGAATTGAACGAAAAAGCCACAATAACCCCTATATCTTGTGAGGGGGGGTGGAGCAACTACAAGTATTTGTATGTAATACCCACATTGGAGATATTAAAAAGGGCGGCATAAGCAGAGTAAAGAACCTTTTGAAAAAGGGAAACATAGAAAATATATGGTCCGAGGTTTCCGGCGGCAACTATAAACATTTAAGGTATGATGCCGGAAAAGATGTATATTACTATGATGAATTAGAAAAAGAATTTAGTATTACCATTGAAATAACCTATAAAGAAGAAATCACAGAATAAGTAAAGGAACATAGGAAACAGACGGGGACAACAACGGATTATTCCGGGTTGTCCCTATTGCCGTATCAAGGGGGTTATTTTTATGGGTAGAAAATACAAACAGTTAAGCCAAAATGATAGAATATCAATGGAAACACTACTTAACAAAGGCCATTCCGTACAAGAGGTTGCGGATTATTTGCACGTTCACAGAAGCACTATTTACAGAGAAATGAAACGGGGCGAGTATGTACATAGAAATTCAGACTATACGGAAGAGGTGCGTTATAGTAGTGATAAGGGGCAGCAGACCCATGATTGGAACGCCCAGGGCAAAGGCAGAAATATTAAAATAGGCAATGATATTAAATTGGCGGAATACATAGAAAATAAGATTGTAGAAAATAAATATAGCCCGGAAGCAGCATTAGCGGCAGTAGCAACAAGCGGAATAGAATTTAGCACCACTATAAGCGTAAGAACCCTATACCGCTATATTGATAACGGCATATTCCTTAAACTTACCAACAAGCATTTACCCGTTAAGAGTAAGAAGAAAAAGAAAAATAAGAAAGTCCAGGTACAGAAGAGGGCAGCGGCCGGGGAGAGCATAGAGAACCGCCCGGATGAAGTGGCAACCCGTGAAACATTCGGACATTGGGAAATGGACACCGTAAAGGGCAAACAAGGCGTTACAAAATCATGTATGCTTGTATTAACAGAGAGAAAGACCAGGGACGAGATTATATTTAAACTAAAAGACCAAAAGGCGGAAAGCGTGGTGGATGCCCTGGACCGTTTAGAAAGAAAATGGGGAGATATGTTTTCTAAGGTGTTTAGAAGCATCACAGTAGATAACGGCGTGGAGTTTTCAGATTGTAAAGGCATGGAGCGTTCAGCGTTGACACCAGGAGAGAAACGCACATACCTATTCTATTGCCACCCGTACAGTAGTTGGGAGAGAGGGACCAACGAGAACACAAACAAGCTAATCCGCCGCCATATCCCTAAAGGGGAAGATTTTGACGAAAAGCAAGATAGGGACATTGAATTTATAGAAAATTGGATAAACACATACCCACGGGGTATTTTTGGCTTTAAAACATCAGAAGAATTATTTAAAGAAGAGTTGGAGAAAATCACGGCATAATATTTTTTCAAAAAACTTGTCGCAAAACTATTGACAAAATATAAAAACTCCATTTAATAAAACTAATGTTGACAGGATTAACAGACAAATGTTGAAAATGTCAGGACAACGTGATGCGTTAAAAGAACGTTGGAATAGTGCACTTGCAATCTATGACAAAATGGATATTGTGGATGAGACAGAGGTAAAAGACAAATTTGTTACGAGTGTTGTTTTCTGGGATGCGATTCTTACAATGATTCTGTCAGGAATTTTGTGTCTGATTGGCATGATTGGGGCAGGTGTTGTGGCGGCAGCATCCAAATCGGGAAGCTTAGCCGGAGTATGTTACTTCTTCATTGTTGTTGGATTGACTGGAATTATAATGCGTTTTCCGAAAATATTCATGCTGGGCAGTCCACTAAAAAGATTAAAGGCATTTGGAAATGGAATCCGTAAAGCATTGGAGGAGCAACGGCTTCTGGAAGAAACACATTGTAAAGTAGTAGCAGAATCGCTGGGACCGGATCACCATATTATTTATTTGTCAGGTGGAAGTGGCAGGGATAAAGCGTTGTTTGCACAGTGTGTCAATGAATTTTTTGATGTTATAGACAACCAGCGTTATATACTTGTAAAAAGGAAAAATCGAAAAGGACTGAATGGTTTCTATGCCATTCCAAATTGTTTTTCTAAAAAGAAAGAGGATGCAGAACGTTTTGCAAAATGCATGCATCCGTATATCGGAAACTATGACTGCATATATACAAGAAATGAAAAAGGAAGAGAGCTTCTGTTAGAAGGCAGAGTTAAGGCACTTGCCAATCGGGAAGAACGTTGTATTTCACACAAAAAAGTAAAAGGGGCATTAGAGTAGCAGATTATTTTTATGCAATTTTACCACTTTACCGCATTAAAATTTAATATTTTTTTTATAAAATATGCAAAATATGACAAAAAGTACTGGACAAAATGTCCTATATAAGGTAAAATGCATATATGCAATCAAGCAGCACTTTTGAAGGTTGTGCAGATAGTATTGGGTATATTTTACGAATTGGAGGGATTTTTCATGAGAATATATAATGCTAAGGATTATGCAGATATGAGCAGAAAGGCTGCAAATATCATATCGGCACAGGTGATTATGAAGCCTAATTGTGTATTGGGACTGGCTACAGGCTC
>ERZ779894.2264-NODE-2264-length-17492-cov-3.487010_pt1 | contig 17492 bp, 17 predicted proteins | sample MGYA00511587_ERZ779894 | MGnify/ENA primary metagenome ERZ779894 (study PRJEB29588, sample SAMEA2160490) | human gut metagenome | biome: human gut; feature: human-associated habitat; material: faeces | place: Denmark | collected 2008/2010 ... | reverse complement strand
TCTAATTTTAATAATATACAAGTATAAAAATTATGAAAAATCCTTGCTTTGTACTGTTTTTCCACGAATTGTGGTACTTTCATCTTGACGTTATTTCCTGTTCAGGTGTATACTTCTAATAGACACTTTACATTTTTTGTACAAATTATCACATACATAATATTACGGTTGTTATTTTAATGTTGAAGAATGACAACTCTTTTTTTATAATATGTGATTATTGTAAAAATGAATTCAAAATGAATAACACATAGATGGAGGGTTTGTCTTATGACACTCAAACGTATTTCAATGAGAGATCAGGTATATGAAATCATCAAAAACAGAATATTGTCCAGAGAATATTCTTTAGGTGAACCGATTAATATTGTACATCTCTCAAAAGAGCTTGGTATCAGCAACACTCCTATCCGAGAAGCCTTGTCTCAATTGGAAACAGAACGACTGATCACCATCAATTCCAATCAGAAATATCATGTGACAGATTTGAATGAGAAGCTGATCAATGATTTGTGCTCTGTTGTGCTCATTCATTTGCTGGGTGCATTCAAAGTTTGCCGTGATAACGGAAAAATGCCGGTTTTGATTTCCAAACTTCGCAAGGCATTTGAAAAACAGCAGGAAATGTATGACGCTTCCAACAGCAATGACTATGTTGCTGCTTCAATGGATTTTGAATGGTCTTTTATTATTGCTGCCGATAATCCTATGCTGGAAAAGACATATGATGTTGTGATCACACTCCTGACTTTGTCTATTACCTATGACCAGATCTCCCATAGAGAACGGAATATCGAAGAACATAGAGAAATTCTGGAAGCTATCGAAGCAAATGATATCCAGAAAGCAGAAGAACTCTTAAGCAAACACTATAATAACCGCGCGGAACATATCATGTATCTGCATGAGCGTGTGAAAAAAACAGAAAAAGAATAATCTTACAAGAAAAACCACCCTTTCACGGGTGGTTTTTTATCGGATTTTTGATATACAGTATAACAGAAATGAAAAACCCCCTGCTTTCATAAACAGGAGGTTTTTCTATGGAAAGGTATTTGGCTATTCTCAAAAAATCAAAGAACGATTATACCTAGAAATTTAAAGGAGGTCACCGGTGTTATGACGCAATAAACATCGGTGACATTTATAAGTAGAAAACATGAGAGTTTTTTCTACCGTAATCATATCATGACAGGCTATACCTGTAACAAGCAAGTTTTTTGTTATCTGCAAAGGAACTCTGCAACCAAAGGCAATGTAATCAGGGAGAGCACGGTAGACATAAACACATATTGCGTTGCCATTTTTGCGCTCTTTCCATAAGATTCCACGAAGGAAGGCAAAAGCGCCCCAGCCGGTGTTCCCATAAGGATTACTAATACTGCTAACGGCATTCCATCCAAGAATAATCCTCCAAATATTTTTGCAATGATTGGAGTTATGATTAAACTAAGGAAACAGAATACATATACCTGTTTATCCTTCATGACTTCTTTCAGATTTGCCTCCGCAAGCAAAAATCCTATATAAATCATAGAAAGGCAAACGGTAGTATTTGCAGAGAACTGCAGCGCGTCTCTGATGATTTTCGGCAGCAAAATGGATTTTGCAAAACAGATAAACCCAATGGCGCCGGAAATAAACACCAGATTTAAGAAAGAATCTTTCAACACCTTTGCTGAATCTTTCATTTTGTCTGTTCCTAAAGAAAGCAATATGGAACAGACTGTAAACAAATATAATGTACTAACAAACATCACTGCTACGCAGAAGATAAGCCCCTTTTCCCCATAGAGCGCCTTAATCAGCGGCTGTCCCATGAAAATGATGTTGCTGTATGCCCCACAGCAAGCAAATAACGTTGTGCTGGAGAAAGTCATTTTCATCCATTTGCCAATCATGAAAAACAAAATTGTGATGATGAAACAGACTCCTAAAGTACCGGCACAGACTTTTAAAAATCCTACAAATATTTCATGGGAATATGGTCTCTGCAATAAGATGATCATATTAGCCGGAACAGCAACTTTCACCAAAATTACCGATAATTCTTTGGCTTCATTCGCTGCAAGATATTTCTTTTTGTTCAAAATAGCGCCCACCAGCATCAAAATAATCATTGTGAAGAGCTGGTTCATTACCAAAATTGCCATGGGTCTGCCCCTTTCTGCCGTTTAGATACAGTGATACGCAATTTTCTTTAAATCATGCCGCCGGGAATAAAACATATGCGTACAGCAGCGCCAGAAGACAGTACAACAGCCATAAGATGCAGATCGGTTTAAATACCTTTCGCATGATGGTGCCTTCTTCTCCCTTAAATCCAACGGTCGCACATACGGCAACAACATTATTTGTACAGATCATATTGCCCAAAGCACCGCCGGCGCTCTGTGCCGCAAATACCAAAGGAATATTGAATCCGAGAATCGTGCATGCTTCATAATGCATGGGTGCAAACAAAATATTGGATCCTGTTGTCGTGCCTGCTACAAAAGAGCCCAAAGAGCCGATGATGACTGCAATGGCAGGATATACCGGTCCAAGGAGATTTGCAATAACAGTTGCAATGACAGACAGCATACCGCTTGTTTTCATCAAGTTAGACAGCGCAACCAAAGATGCCATGGCAATCAATGCACCAAATACGCTGCAGAAAGATGTTTTCATATAACCAGGCATGGAAGTTACGTCTCGCAGAATAATGGATGATACAAGACAAACACAAGTGATGGTAATGCCAATCCATACTGCAAAACCAAGTTTGATGAACCACAAAGGTGCAAAGAATCTGACTGCCGGCAAAGCCACAAGCAAAATAGCGTAAGCAGACAATGCTTTCCAGGCAGGCATGGTACTTTTGCCTTTAGATTCATCAATCACATACTGATATTCCTCAGGAATGCTTTCATTTTTACAGAATAACTTGATGTAAGCGATGGCAACGATCAAAGAACCAAGGCCTGCGCAGATTGTGGGGAATTCTGCCCCAACAAAAGTAGCAACCAAAACCATAAAGAAGCCATAAGCAAAGCCTGTTGCCAGTGCAAACTTAACGATGCCTTTGTCCAATGCTTTTTTGCCCCACAAAATAACAAGTACCAGAATAGGTGCTAATAATGCACCGAAGAAATGGATGAAGGAGGTATATTTCGAAATATCCATCACATCAACAACATCCAGAAACGCTGCGAAACCACCAATGGTTGTCAGCCCCGCTGCGCCGAGAGATGCGGCAATTCCATTAAAAACAAGTGCGCCAACAATCGCAAATACAGGTGGGATGCCAAGAGCTACCAGGAATGGAGCTGCAATGGCTGCTGGTGTTCCGGCACCAGCTACCCCTTCCAAAAATCCGCCGAAACAAAACGCAATGATGATAAACTGTTTCCGCTTATCCAGTGTCAGGTTCGCAATGATCTCTTTAATCTTGTCCATGGCACCTGTGTTGATCAGCATATTCAAAATCAGAAAGGCTGACCAGATCATAAATACCATTTTTGCCCCTTCGATAATACCTTTTGTTGTTTCTGAGAAAAGGACTGCATTTTCCAGCTTGAATTTCCCATAAAACATTGTGACAAAGATAGTGTAAATCAGTGCGATTGCGGAAACGATTGTGGCAGGCTTTTTCAATCCGACAATACCAATCATAACGATGAGAATCGGTGAAATTGCCATAAATAACTGAAGCATATTACGACCTCCTTTTTGAAGCCAAAGCAGCGCTCTGACCGAAGCATCAGCCCTCGCGCTGCTTAGAATCCGTTAGTCTCTCTGGATTTCGCCTACTGTCTGAACCAATTCAACCAAAATACCGTGGGAGTATTTGGGTCTCAGGAAATTGACAATGATGTCGCTTGTCCCTTCTACCGCTTCTGTTTCCAGCATTTCAAAGCCTTTTTCGATCAATTCTTTGGAGCAGGATTCAATGTCGTCTACTTCAAAAGCTACATGAGCAATACCGCCCTTGCCGTTATTGAACTTTGTCAGTACCCCTTCTTTGGGAATGATAAATTCAATGGGACTTTCTTTTTCACCGTATTTTGTGAAAATCAGGTCTGCGGAATATGCATTTACAAATCCTGTGTAGTCCACTTCCAGACCGAACATATCGATCAGATCCTGTGCATAGCTCTTTTCAGGCAGTACAATACCTACATGGTGCATTCTCATTGGTTTCATAAGTTTTCCCTCCAAAATCATAAAATCTGTTTGTTCATGTTTTACAATCGTTTTACAACAATTGCTCCAGCGAACATCGCCAGCAGCATTGCTGTTTTGTATTTCCCATTATATCCATATGATTGTTTGAAATAAAACACAATATATTGACTGATTTTGATTCAAAAATTCAAATGAAACTTCAATATTATTAAATAAATCTTACTTTTTCCGATAAACTTGATTAATTCAGCAAAATTTGTCATAAAATATTGAAAAACTTTTTGCCATACTGGTCAAGCTATGCTATAATTTCATCAAATCACTTCCGTAAAAACAGTTGAATTTGAACAGATTTGAAAGTGAGAATCAGATATTTGATTGGAAAAATTCAACTGCTTGGAAAATGACAGCACACAAACATCTTAAAATCTGCTGTAAAAAATGTAACTGCTGAAAAAAATATTGGGGGATATTTCATTTTCTCAGTACAAGAGAATATCCAGAAACAAAGTTTCTGTTTTTGCATGACATGCCATGAAGAACTTTTGGGGGAAAACAATATGACATATGGTGAATTCTTAAAAAAACTCATTATCTTTACCAACACAAAAATCATGGTCATTGCCAACGAAACGGGTTATGACATTTCTTATATCAGCAAATGGTGCAATAAAGGCATTCTTCCTACAACACGTACCATCTCTGTCATCAACAAAAAATTGTCCAAGGTATTTGCAAACGAAATTGTGATGCAGGATCGGGTGGAAGATTTTTTCATTTCTTTTTCTGATATGATTGAAAAAAAAGAAACAGATACAGAGGAACTTTTTGATTTCTTATCTGATTCCATCGAAACGGCTCTGGGTGTCTGCTATCGCCACTCCTCCGCACAGGACAACAAGTCTGCACAAATGCCAAAACCAACCATGGAAAGCAATCTCTTTTCCCACACACAGGTTCTGGAAAATATGGTCCGAAATATTCGTCAGACACTGTTACAGACAGAAAAGGAACTTACGATTGTATGGGCCATTGATATCTGCAAATCTTTTCAATATCTAAATGCATTAGAAATGGTATCCAAAAGTCCACAAAATCGCATCCGGTGTCTGGCTGCACTGGATTTGGAAGAATTTGAAAAAAATCCGGCTTACTATATGAAACAACTTTATCTGTTGTTGAGTAAAAATAAAACAATATTTTTCGAATTCTATAACGGAAAGAACCTCAAGCAAACCAATGCCATTGTGGTCGAAGATGCCTTTGCTGACATCTTATCTATAGATGAAAATGGCAATCTGGACTTCTCTGTAAACATCACAAATCCAAATGATGTAAAAACGCTGTTTTCTTTCTTCTCTCAGAAGATGACTTCACAGGATCTTTTACTCCGTTCCTGCACATCAAAAGAAATCAACCGTTCTTATCGGACGGAATTTTATTCTGGCAGTAAATTCCACTTTTTTAATACGTATGGATTTGAGTTTCTTCTGCCGCCGGAAACCATTGACCATATTGTGGAAACGGCAAAAAGCAATACAAAGCTGGATATCACAGAATCTATGATTCGTACATTGCAGATTACATGGGAAGAAATTTTTGAAAATCAGGAAATCTGTTTTTTCTTTCTCCTTTCCTCTTTATATGAATACATCACTTCAGGAGAAATCTATTATACAGATATTCACTATCAAATGCAGGTTGAGGAACGGATTGCACATATTAAGAACATCATTGAGGTATCCAAAAAGAATCCAAATATTAAGTATGTCATTCTGGACGAAAGCATATTTGCCAGTGACTTCATGCCACACATTTCTGTTTACGCCAATGACAAAAAAATATTTTTGAAAAACTACAGTGCTTACGAATCAGGAATTGGTCCTCACTTATATATCATTCATGATAAGGAAATGATACGAATCATTAACGCTTCCACCTCTCGTTCCTTACAGAATCCGACACTGTATCGTGAATATAATTCAGAAACCCTTGAATCTTTATTGGAAAAATATAAAAGCCTGATTTTCCGTATGATGCATATGGCATAACACAGTTGGGATTATGCCATGGTCTGTAATGGCAAGTGTAAACTAAAAATATCTTTGATTATCATCAGAACCACAAAAGCTATTTCACACAAAAAGATAGCCGGAGTCCTTTTAAATTCAAGGATTCCAGCTATCTTTTTTATTTCGCCTAAATTTTCAAAAACGAAAAAGGTTCTTCTACGTTTTCACATAGAAGAACCTTTTCTACCGCCTTTTCGGACAAAGTCACAGCTGTTCGGTGTTTGCTTTGCGTATGGCTATTTTCTTTTTCTATTCGCTACATAACGAAAATAACACATTTACTCTCCATATATTCTGTTTTTCTCACACATATGTGCATGATTTTTCAATTTTCCCCATATTAGAATTATGGACAACTGGCAAACGACGCTCACAACCACCGCCGGTACTACATTATTACCCCCAAAATACAGACATCCGGAAATACAGCTCATCAGAAGCAGCAAGCTGTGGACTTTCTTGCGGTATTTTCTTTGCTCGTCTAAATCTAATGGTTTGTTCTTGTCCTGAACAGGTGCTAATTTCCAAACAACACATGCTGCAACCATATATATCGCTATTGCTTCAACCCCCATATTTTTCTGTAAAAACGCGATCAGATACAAAAGGATCACCGTTGAAATCGTTGACATCACATAGCATCTGAATTGTGTTTTTGCATGGTAACCACCTGCAAAAATTCTTAGCGGTATAAAACAGATCAGAAACAGCACACTTTCCAGAAACATATCTAAGATGATTCCTGTTAACAGAGCCGTTACCAAATTCAACAGAAAAATCAGGCCTTGATAAAAACCAAACAGATAAATCTCTTTATCGTCTTCATCGATATTACCTGTGGTTTTCATACCCTTCCACACATTTTCCATTATTTTTTCTGTCATAGAAATCACCTCATACCTACGTCTCAGCTATGTTTCAGTTTTTCGCTTCCTTTCGGCATCTTAGGCTGATAATACTGGAACATGCATGTTGTATTTACAGATACTGTGGTAACGATCAGTGCCAGAGATGCCACTACTTTCCACATGTCTGTTTTGAAATTAAGCCAATTCTTTCTTTTCATAAAATCACCCTCCGTTATTCTATAAAAGATATATTGCGTGTTTATTATATATGAATTTTTACACATTTTTATCATCTGCCAAAATTACCCATGTATTTTCCATTTTTGACAAAAAAAGCACATCTGTCATCAGAGGTGCTCTTTTATATTCATATATACATGATAATATGCACGTTAAATAAATTATTTTCTGTGTCAATCATCATTTCTCCATTATATTTTTCAATGACACGCCGAACGTTGCTTAATCCAATGCCATGACTTTCCGACGCATTCTTTTTTGTAGAAATCAACATTTCACCTTTGCGGATGATTTCACCTTCAAATGTGTTCTCTGCATGAATCAAAAGCATGCCCTGCCTATAACTGATTTCCATTTTAAAACTGCCTTTTTTCTGTTTACTCAGTGATTCAATGGCATTATCCAACAAATTCCCAATTACTACCACTAAATCAAAAGAATTGACATCAATGTTTTCGGGAATCTCCATTTTGGTAAGAATGTCTGCACCTGTTGCCATCATGATTTTCAGTTTGTGATTCATCAGGCCATCCAATATTTTATTTCCAGTGCAAATAGAATCATCAGATAGCTGATATTCTCTGCCCAATTTTTCAAAATATTCCTGTAGATCTGTTTTTTCATTAGATTTCGATAATTCTTCCAATGCAATCAAATGATTTTTAAAATCATGTCTGGCTCTTTTCAAGCTTTCTTCTGTGGCATGAATCATATCTAATTGCTGCTGATATGCTTTATTCTGCAACAGCAGTGACTGGTTTTGCATTTCTACTTCACAGTTTGATACTACACCCTGATACAAATAGAAAAATGCCAAATTGATTATACAAAGACATAATATTACAGTAACTGTGATCCATTGTTCATAACTCCCATACAAAAGTACAAAATCTGCAAAAGAAGAAATCATTGGAATCAATATTAATACAGCAGCTTTCTTTTTCTGATAAATGGATTCTTCCTGACTAATGAAATTCTTGGAAAAAATAACAATGATGTAAAATAAAAAATTACTCAATGTGTATGTCACAACTTCAATGACTTCCGTTCTTTCAATTGTCAAAATGGCCAATCCTGATACAATGGTTTCGCAGAGCATTCCCATCAGGAATATACAGCAAACACTGAATACCCTTTTCCATGTAGTACCTTTATATGGCAGTGTTAGTACAAAGAAAAGAATGATATTTGATACAATCGTGATTTCCTGTGTGTTAAAAAACAAATAAATCCAGCTGTTGATGAAGTAATACAGTATCAACATAATCCTTTTCCACGTCAGAGAACATCTTAGATTATGCTTTGAAAATATAAATTCCAAAAACAGATTTATACTAAATACACGAAATATATTTGCTATCAAATAAATTAAATGACGATACTCCAATATCATTTCTATTTCCTCACTTCACTATGACATAAGTTTTTCTCTGACTGTTTTTCGATATGCTCTGCTGATCGGCAATTCTTCATCATCACTCAACAATACACTATCAAATTTAAAACGCGTCACAAACTGTTTATTGACGATAAACGATTTATGAATCTGCATAAATTCTGTATCCGGTAAATTCAGTTCTGACAATTTTCCATAAAATGTATCTTTGCCATTTCTCATATGAATAATGATTTTTTTGCCCTCACTGCTGAAATACATAATATCCTTATAAGGGATTCTGTTTTCAATTTTCCCAGTACGGTAACTGAAAATTTTGATTTGATGCCCTTGCAGTTCCATCGCTTTTTCCAAAATACCGATGACTTGTCTGGGCGTAAATGGTTTTACCAAAAAATGAATGGGCCTTACCTGAAATAATTCCAAGGCATAGGAGGACTTTGCAGAAATAAAGGCAATTTGTGTGTAATCATCCAGAAGATTTTCCCGAATATATCTTCCCACTGCTACACCGTTTATCTGCGCCAATTCAATATCCAGATAAATCAAATCATACTTTTCATGATTGTTCAGTTCTTTCAATAATTCTTCTCCCGATTGAAAGCTATCTATTTCATAATGAGTATTTTCTGTTCTGAAAAAACCATCGATGATATTCTCAATTGCACTGCAAACAGCGTCATTATCATCGCAAACGGCGATACGAAACATAGTCACCCCTCCTGTTTTTCACAATTATATTATATAATATCATAAAAATTGCAAAAAATCGCCCGTTTTTGTGATATTCCTGTAATAATTTGTTTGCTTACGAAAGATACCTACATTTTCATATAAGAAAAAGGCACAAACCCTTTTTAAGGTTTGTGCCTCATTCCTTATTTATTATGGAATCACTTTATGGAGAGAAGCTGTTATTTCTTTTTCTTTCCCATACGTTTGCCGTCGCCACGGATTGCATGTTCTGGACAAACCAGTGCACACAAATGACAACCTACACATTTATCAGGAATCAGTGTAGGACGGTGTGTTTCCTCATCAAAGCTCAGTGCCTGATGACCGCCATCTCGGCATGCAATGTAACATCTGCCGCATCCAACGCAATTGTCTCTGTAGAATTTAGGATAAACGATAGTATCTCTTTCGATTTCGTCGTTTTCTACGATGCCATCTACTGCACGGCCAATGAGTTCAGAAATGGATTTTACGCCATTTTCAGCCATGTAGATCTTTGTGCCTAACAGTAAATCATCAATGATACGATAACCATAGAGCATAACAGCTGTTGTTACCTGCAAGCTGCCAGAACCAAGGGCAATGAATTCCATACCATCGCGCCATGTTTCAATACCACCCATACCGCTGATGTGGTGACCACGGATCGCTGGATCTTTATACATATCGGAAATAAAACGAAGTGCAATGGGTTTTACAGCAACACCGGAATAACCGCCAACCATAGATTTGCCATTTACGGTAGGCGCAGTTGTGAAAGTATCCAAATCTACATTAATGATACTCTTAATGGTATTGATTGCTGCAATCCCGTCTGCGCCGCCTTCAATAGCAGCTCTCGCAGCAGGACGCATATCTGCCACATTGGGTGTCATTTTTGCTAAAATGGGAATGCTTGTCCCTCTGCGTACAGCCTGTACGTAGCGTTTTACAGTTTCAGGGTCTTGTCCCACGTCTACACCAGTATTTTTTGCTTCCATGTTTGGACAGGAGAAGTTACATTCGATGACGTCAGCCCCTGCTTCTGTCACAACTTTTGCCAGATATGTCCATTCTTCTTCGTTTCTGCCCATGATGGATGCCAGAATCACTTTGGAGGGATAATTCTTTTTCAATTCTCTGAAGAAATTCAGGTTTTCTTCTAATTCATAGTCAGAAAGCTGTTCGATGTTTTTAAAGCCATAGAAAGAACCTTCGCCTGTTTTAACTGTTGAAAATCTGGGGGAAGCTTCACGAATATCCATCAGACAGATGGTTTTAAAAGCAGCACCAGACCAGCCCATTTCAAAGGCTCTGGCTGTCATTTCATAGTTGCTGGCAACAACGGAGGAGGACAACATGAATGGATTTTCCAATTTTACACCGCAGATATCGCAGCTCAAATCTACGTCGTCCAAACCGGGAATTTCTTTTTGTTCCGGGAATTCCTTCCGCAGACCAGACATCAATTTCTGAATGGGAACTTCTGCAGGACAGACATTTTGGCATTTGCCGTCACAATGCAGACATACATCTTCTTTCGGCAGCATCATGGATGCACCTGCAGCATTATCGAACCGAAGTGCACGAATGATTCTTGCCGGGTCCATGGCAGGACAAGCTTTTGTACACACCGCGTCATGACATAATATACATTTGCTGATATCTACAGATTTCATATTGGAATAATACATATTTCCGCCTCCTTATCGTATCAAAAATCTAATATATTGTTATTTTCAGAAAGGAAAAGGAAAGCATACAATTGCTTCCCTTTTCTGTTATGAATCCTTTAGGATTCTGCTTCTTCTACTTCTACATCTTCTTTCTTTCCAACCAGCTTGAACAGCCATGCACCGCCTTTGTCACAGCAAAGACCTAAGATAATTCCCAGAATCATGCAGGGAATGATGATCAGGTCACCACCAGCAGCAAATGTTGAGAAGGAACCAAAGAAGGTACCGGGGATATATGCCAGAATAGGAATCTTACTCTGGATACACATCAGATGTACTGTCACCAATGCAACCACCAAACTTACGGCGAAAGAGGGAAATACTTTGTTCAAGTACAAAGTAAGCAGTGCATAGGCAATACCACTCATGACACAGAAGAAGGCAGATTTTACGCCTTTCCATCCATGATCAGGACAAGCAAAATAAGATGTGCATCCAGCGAAGCCAGCCCAGCTCAACAATCCAACTTCAGGTGATAAAAAGGACCATACAGCGCAGCATACGGCTGTGGAAATGCCCAAACAAGTAATTGACTTCATCTGATTCCTCCTTGTTTATGCTTTTTTGAATTTGTCATAAGCAGAGCCAAAAGGTTTGCCTTTTGCCAGTTTGCCCTGACCTTTCTTACCTACATATTCTGCGTTTTCAACGATAACCTGACCACGCAGCAGTACTGTTTCAGGTCTGCCTTTCTGTTCCATACCTTCGTAAATGCTGTAGTCTACGCCTTCCAGAGAGTTTGCAACGCCCATAACGCCTCTGTAATCAGGGTCGAATACAACGATATCTGCATCATAACCTACTGCAATGTGACCTTTTTCTGTCAAACCATTGACTCTTGCAGGAGAAGCTGCAATAACATTTACGAATTCCTGTCTGGACAGTTTGCCTTCGCATACACCATATGTCCATACAGCATTCACTCTGTTCTGTACAGAAGGCGCACCGTTAGGAACGTCTGCAAAGGATTTACCTTCGCCAAAGCCCATATGTTTCTGCACTGCAAAGTCGAAACCACAGTGGTCAGAACTTACGGCATTGAGCCAGCCTTTGTTCAGTGCTTCCCACAAAGGTTCCTGATGGTCTTTGGTACGCAGTGCGGGAGAACAGATATATTTTGCGCCTTCGAAATTGGGCTGATCCAGTACGGATTCATCAAACAGCAGGTAATGGGCACATGTTTCACCATATACAGACTGTCCTCTCTGGTATGCAGCTCTGATTTCATCCAATGCTTCTTTACATGTAACGTGTACGATATAAATAGGTGCATCTGCCATTTCAGCCAGATAAATCGCACGGCGTGTAGCTTCCGCTTCACATACAGGAGGTCTGGAAACAGCGTGGTAGTATGTACCTGTTTTGCCTTCTGCAATGAGTTTCTTTGTCAGGAAGTCAACGATATCACCATTTTCTGCATGAACCATAACGGTGATGCCGGCTTCTTTCCCTTTTGTCAGAGCCTGAATGATGGCATCATCGTCGGCATGGAAAAATTGTCCTTTATATGCCATAAATAATTTCAGTGTAGGATAACCAGCTTCAGCCAGTTTCGGAATTTCTTCAATGACTTCCGGACGGGGATCGGTCATAACGATATGGAAACCGTAGTCAACCATGGCAATACCGTCTACATCTTTTGTTTTGAATTCATCAATGGATTCCAGCAGACCTTTGCCCTGTACCTGATTTACGAATTCGATTACAGTTGTGGTGCCGCCCAAAGCAGGTGCATTGGAAGTTTCAAAACCTCTTACTTTACTGCCCTGATATACGAAAGAGTAATGTACATGCTGGTCAATACCGCCGGGGAATACATATTTTCCTTCTGCGTCAATGATTTTATCGACACCATCTTCGGAGAGATTCTTGCCAATGGCAGCAATTTTCTCGTCAACAATCAGAATATCACTTTTGAATTCGTTTTCTGTAGTCAGAATCATACCGTTTTTAATCAAAGTTTTCATACTGCTTCTCTCCTTCCAAGTCATACAATTTTCGATATTTGTTATTCAGAATTTTTTATTCAGACGCCTGATCCAGTTTCAGTACCGCATTGAGCATAACAGAAGCCCCATCTGTACACTGCTCTGCAGAGGTATGTTCCGGTTCACAATGAGACAGACCCTTATCAGAAGGTACAAAAATCATTGTGGTGGGAATCATATAGGAAATGTACTGCGCATCGTGACCAGCGCCGGAATTGATATCCATATGAGAAATGCCGAGTTCTTCAACTGCTTCTCTTACATAACCAACCAATTCTTTGTTCCAGTAAACTGTATCGCGGTTCCAGCCCAGAACAACTTCACAGTCACACTGCTGCCATTTTCTCTTAGGCAGCTGGAACAGAATTTCACGAACCTGATCCAGAACTTCCGGATTTTCATGTCTTACGTCGATGGAAAAATCGAAATAATCAGGGATTACTGTATTTACACAAGGATGGATTACAACTTCACCAGTTGTATATACCAGATCTTCATGTCCCAGTTTATCGATTTCTTCATGGAGCCAGCAAAGAGCTTCTGCTGCTGCGTGGAATGCATCGTGTCTCTTTTTCATAGGGAATGTACCACAGTGTGCAGCAAAACCGTAGAATTTTACTCTGTAGATCATCTGGCCCAGTACGCAGGTAACAACACCGATATCTTTTCCTGCATCTTCCAGAATAGGTCCCTGTTCAATATGCAGTTCAAAGAGCGCTTTATATTTATCAGGAGACATTCTGTTTTTGATGTCGCCTTTATATTTAAACTGGCTGAGTTTTTCACCAAAAGTCACGTTGGGGTCCAGAATGGATCTGGAAGCCATCATTTTGTTGTATTCGAAGTTGTCTTTGAATCTTTCAGGCATATAATCATGTGCCAGAATACCGGAGCACATCATGCAAGGCGGGAATTCAGAACCTTCTTCGTTCGTAAAGATCATTGCTGTCAATGGATGTTTATGAGGAATGTTCTGTTCAACAACAGTTTCCAGAACTTCCATAGCACCCATTACCCCCAGGATACCATCGTAGTTACCACCGTTTTTTACGGAGTCACAATGAGAACCCATTACGATTCTTTTTGCATTTGGATCGGAGCCCGGAATGGTTGCATAGATATTTGCCAAATCGTCTGTTTCAATTTCAGCACCAATGGCTTTCATTCTCTTTACAAATTCATCTCTTGCCATTTCCGCTTCTTTTGACAAGGAATATCTGGTGATTCCCCCATGACCAGCATCGCCAAACTGAGAAAAAGTTTTAATTTTATCCTCCATTCGATTTACATTACATTTGTACACAATAATCTCTCCTTTCTAAATGTAAACTTTTTTAAGATGGTATCAAAGATCCCCTCTTCTTGCCTATATAAAAAGCAATTCCCGTGCCAAAACCATTTACTTTTCAAAGTTTTTTTGTAGATATTTTTACCAAAAGATTTGCTACTTTCATATACAAAAGAAACAACGAAACTACATTTGTTCAAGCAGAACCATTCTTATTATACAAAGAAAATGCCATTTCTCATAGACTCTCATGCCTTTCTGATTGGAATCATGCAGTTTTGCATAGACCAATGCAATTTTGCAATTACCAGAAAATGGCTAAATTTAGCCAAAAAAATTGCATATTCACAAAGAACTTGCAAAAACGCAAATTACTATGCAAATATGCAACCTATTTCTGTTATGCTTCTCCTACGATATTGTACTTTTTGCACTTTCTTGAGATTGTGGACTGGTCTGTCTGCAAAACTTCCGCGACTTTTGCACCGCTTTTATATTTTGCCATATACTGCTGTAATAATTTTCTTTCATAAGCAGCCACTTTTTCCTTCAAACTGCCCTCTCCAAAGATGAAGTCTTCCGTATCCACAGCTTCTTCCGGCAGTCCCTGCTCATTTACATTCATGGCAGCGAAGGCAATGGAAGCATCAGACAGCGTAATCTCATCCTCTCTGCTCATGATTACCATTCTTTCCACTACGTTGCGCAATTCCCGCACATTTCCGCGATATCTGCATCCCGCAAGGAATTTCAGCGCGTCATTGCTAAAAATCTTTTTGGTATGATATTTTTCATTATTTAAATCTAAGAAATGATTCAAAAGAGGCACAATATCTTCCCGGCGTTCATCCAGTCCGGGAATGACAATATCAATGACATTAAGACGATAATAAAGATCTTCGCGAAATGTCTTTTTTTCAATCATTTCTTTCAGATTTGCATTGGTAGCGGCTAACAGACGGAAGTTTACTTCAATCCCTTTGTTTGAACCAACATGACGTACTTTCTGTGTCTGAAGTACGCGAAGAAGCTTGGACTGCAGGGGCAATGGCAGTTCCCCAATCTCATCCAGCAGTAATGTGCCATCCTGGGCACTTTCAATAAGCCCCTTTTTCCCTTTTGGATTCCCTCCTGAAAAAGCCCCCGGCTCATAACCGAACAACTCACTTTCCAGCAGCTGTTCCGGAATAGCAGCGCAGTTGATCTTGATAAAAGGGCCTTTGTTGCGTCGACTATAAGAATGAATCAGATTGGCAACAACTTCTTTGCCGGAACCGGATGGTCCTGTAATGAGTACAGAGGCGTCACATTCTGCTACTCTTGTGGCCATTTCCACAACGCGTTCCATCTGTTTGCTTCGATAAATGATTTCACCGGATTGATTGAGTTTTTGCCGCAGCAGTTCATTGCTGGTAATGAGTCGTTCGTTATTCTTTTCTGCTTTTTCCAGCTTATCTCTTAACTTAATCAACTCTGATGCATCCAGCAAATAATTGAGCACATACAGAATCTCTCCCTTATCATTCATCAAAGGCACGGATTTTACCTGAAAATATTTATTCTTATGGGATGATACCTGATTGATAAATACCGTTTGTTTCTTCTCCAGCGCAATCTGTGTTGCCGATTCCGATATCAGATTATCCTCCACAATCTCTTTCATAGTGCGCCCCAAGTATAACTGTGGGTCATGACCGGTGATTTTTCTGTGGATATCATTTAGAAACAACACTCTGCCTTCCCCATCTGTAATATTAATTCCCACAAGGGAACTTTTCAGTAAGTCTTCCAAAAGTAAGCTTTGCAATTCCTTCGGTACAGAACGTAACCAGTTGTTATCCATGAAATATCGCCGTCCTTTCTTTGAGAATTTCAAATATCTCAGATCATTGAAAACAGCGCATGTTTACTTTCTGTTTTCAAAATAAGCTGTATTAGAAAATTCAAAATAGATAAAAAAACATCCAGAATACCAATATGAATACAGTTTACCTGATACAGTAACTGGAGAGTCAACCTTTTTTGAAAAAAAATAATCTAATCCTAATTTCTCATTTTGGGAGAGTTTGCAATAATCACATCTGGCAACACAAAACTTGTCCTTAAAAAGCGAATATAAACACCTCTCGTCAGCATCTATTTTCCTATAAAAAAACTCCCTGCCATAAAAAGAATGGCAAGGAGTTTTTCCGTTCAATTTACGATTTGAAATTTTCAAATAACGTTCTCCATCTCGCGGGCTTCCACCCTTTTCAACTTTTTAATTCATCCTCATGGGGTTCTTCTTTCGGAAGGGGATGCCATGCAGGGGGTTCTTCATGCCGACGAAGGAATTTCCCGATTTTTGCCAATATAGATTCTACGAAATGAAACCAAATGTTTCCAAAAATTACAATGACCAAAAGAAAAACAAAAATACCACCAATTTCTTTTATCAATCTATGCGCCTCATTTCGTTGCGTACTGATTCATGAAAAATTCTGTAAAAGCAGCCAGTTCTTCATCCTGTGACACATAAACATACAGCTTTTCATCTTCCAGCCAATCATAAGCATTGATACCGATGTATGCCTTTTTATCAGGATAAATAATAAACGCATCAGTAGGATATTTATTTCGATATGCCTTCAAAATTTCAGAATGACGGTAATATACAGGGTCACCGCAGCCGGAAAGGTCTGGAACTGTAGGAACCACAACAATGGTTTTCGTTTCTTCATTCCAGCCTACGATAAGGTTGCCAATCTTTGTTTTGCTGCCATGGACAAAACCATAATTGAACCATGCAACGTCTTCCGTATACCCGAAAATCAACTGATATGAATCTCCGTTTTCCACCACCTGATTGAAAAGCTGACGCATTTTCTTCGCATTGGCATTGCTTTTCTCCATGTCAATTTCAGGCCCTTTAAACAATTTTCCGAAAAATCCCATATTTGTTCCCTCCTAAACATTTTAAAATGATATTTTTATCTGCCACAATGAAATTACATCACCGCAGCAGTTTACGAACTAAAATAAAAATAAATTTTAAAATTTGTAT
>ERZ779894.2249-NODE-2249-length-17642-cov-7.076420_pt1 | contig 17642 bp, 6 predicted proteins | sample MGYA00511587_ERZ779894 | MGnify/ENA primary metagenome ERZ779894 (study PRJEB29588, sample SAMEA2160490) | human gut metagenome | biome: human gut; feature: human-associated habitat; material: faeces | place: Denmark | collected 2008/2010 ... | reverse complement strand
TGCCCTCACCCCGTCCCGCGCCCAACGGTAACAGCGCGAGGACAGGGTTTCATCCGGCCAGCCGCCGAGGAGCGTATTGATGAGCTGGTCGACGGCGATCAATATTGCCTTGCCCCGGTTCACGCGGACCCCGGCATTGAGATGCTGACAACAATAGCCTCCACTTCTTCCACCGTTGTACAGGCATCGAGACGATCTTCAAGCGCCTGCCGCTGCCCGATGATAGAGCCGGAAGCCACGGCAAAGTCGTCGGCCTTGGTAATGACCCGTCGCACAAGATCCGAAAGCGGAATGCCACGCGCCACTGCCAGCGCCGAAAGAAATGGCGTCGAAGACATGGGGTCGGCAACATACGCTCGCGCCTCTGACTCCTGTTTGTCAAACGTTGCGATCTCCCGGTCAGGGTAAGTCTCCGTGAGCACTGCTATGGTGGCATCAGTGACGGTGTTGATCTCCGAGAGCTTGGTAGACTTGGCCTCGGCAAGTCGTTCCGCCTCTTCCTCCGGCGTGTGCGTCACGGACTCCAGCACCCATGTCTGATACCACTTCCCCTCACGTTGTTCGGGAGTGCCTTCGACAAGCCGATGCGTCCACCAGTCGTATGCCGGGGGCGTGATCATGTTGAGCACGGCGTAGCCGAAGGGCGCAAGGATTTCGTCCGTGAGTGGAGACGGGAAAGATACATTCTTATACTTACTGCGGAACAGCTGTTCGGATATAATAGAAAGAGTTGATGTATTTATAAGCATAGTATTTCCTTATTTATAATCGTCGTCACACCAGAGGGGGATTTCAAGAATCGGAACGACGCCAGAATAATTATTTTTAGTTGTTTGATAAATTTGACCGCTCTTATCCACAGCTTGTTGTGCTTGAGAACCGCTTTTTGTAGATGAAAATACACGTGTTGATAAAGTAGAATCAAAGCTCCAGTTACTAAGTTTAAATCTTGGATTAGTTTCGGCAGTTGGATCATTTGCATCGACAAAAGATCTGTTTGCAAATACAAATGCCGTTGATTGAATGTTTCCAAGTTGTGCATTTTGACCATTTATCTGAATACCAAAACAATGCGCGGCGGCAGGGACTCCGATAGTACCGTATTGGTCAGTACCCGTGTTTTGGGTTTTAAAGTAATCTGTATTGAATTTCGATGTATTTGGATCAACAGTTTTTTGTGTAAGAAATGCCGCTTCATTGGTCATATCTGATGTTATAAAATAGTCATACGCTACACTGGGAAGACTAAAATCAGTCTCATATTTACCGAATTTCTTATTAAAGGCTCTGAATGTGGCATCAAGTACAGCAATCCAATAATTACCGAGCTTCCCTGCAATAGTGGCTTTGCCGTCTACACGCTCGCCAGTTCTATCTTTGTAGAGGGGAATTTCGAGGATTGGACATACTAGATACGCAGGCGCACGTTGTGTATTACCGTGAGTAGCTCCATTGGCATCTATAGATTGAACATATCTTTTATCGGTTCCAGAAGTGCTAGATAATGACTGATAATTTTGTATCCAACTTTGACTTAAATTCGCAGTAGTTGGATCATTACTATCAATATATGCTTTTTTAGCATATATAAAAGCAAGTGTTTGTATGTTAGGCATCTGCGCGTGTTTACCATCAATTATGATATCGTGGCACATCTTCGCCGCTGTAAATATATTAGGATCTTTAGTTTGGATCAAATATTCAGTATTCCATTTTGAACTGTGAATATCGTAAAGTTCCTGTGCAAGAATCTCATTTTCACCCCAAGTAGATTTTACAACGTATGAACCAGATGTATATGGAATGCCGTTGCTAATATCTATATTACTAGATGCTACTTGTTCCGTACTATATGCAACAACTCCACGATACGCTGAATCCAGTACCGCTATCCAGTTCTCACCAAGTCTCCCGATAATTGTCGCTTTCCCATCGATACGCTCACCAGTGCGGTCTTCGTATGCAGGGATTTCGAGGATTGGAATAGTAATGATATAGCTACCGTTGGAATGTCTTGCAATACTAGTTGTTTGATTAGTATTGCTATTTATAGCCCACACATTAACTTTTGTTTTAGCGTATGTTGATGAAGACATATATATATTTGAAATTCCCCTCAACAAAGATTTATCGAGATTAGATTCAACGGTCGGATCATTGGCATCAATAAAATCCTTTCTTAGGCATACAAATGCCATAGTCTGTATATTGCCAAGCTGTGCAGTCGTTCCGGCGATCTGAGTATTAAAACAATGCGCCGCGGCTGGGACTCCGATAATGCCAGAAGGAGAAGCATCTCCACCTGAATTCTGGGTTTCTAGATACGCCGTATTTACTTTTGATGAATTTGGATCAATTGTTGATTGAGAAAGTATATCCGCTGGAGTAGTGGTAGAATTTAGAAATATTCCTCCCAAACCGGGGTCTTGGAGTCCGGGGAGACTGATTTCATATTTACCAAAAGGTAAGCTATTCGCACGATACGCTGCATCCAAAACAGCAATCCAGTTATATCCTAGCTTCCCGATAATCGTGGCCTTCCCATCGACTCGTTCGCCTGTTCTGTCGATTTCACCGGGCGCGAGATGGTTGATCAAAAGATCTTTCAGCATGCCTTAGACCCCCGCCCCATACTTCAAACCTGCACTTCCCCACCACGTGGCGCCGCCATCATCGGTCGCCAGCACAACCATGTCTTTCCCCGCAGCCGTCAGCATCGGAGCTTTGCTTCCGGCCCACGTAATCGTCATAGGCCATGTCACCGCCGCCGAGCCCCCGTTTGTGATCCGCAGCACCACCACAGCCGCCCCGCCCGAGGGTACGCTCGTAAAAGCGAGCGTGGTAGCGCCGCCGATGGTCGCGGATACGGACAGCCCCGCAGAAAGGTCAATGGTCACTGTTCCAGAGATGGTGCCGAGGGCCTGCGCCCGCTCCGTCACGGGCCCGAGAGACGTGATCCGGTCATCGCCGCCAGCGCCATGCCGTGCAGCGTGGGCAGGAAGCTGTTCCGAGGACAGCGCGACCGTAAGCGTTCCCAGAGTGTCAATCTCAAGCCCGGCCCCCGGTTTGACGAGTCCGGCTTTCTCAGCGTTCGCAATCCCGACGTTGCCGACCGTTTCCGCGACCACGGCCCAGTGGTGCGCCTCTTCAGCGTACCCCTGCGCCGCCAGCACTCCCGCCATGTTGTCCGCCACTGATTTGACTTCTGTCAACCGCAGATTGACCGCAAGCAATGCAGTCATGTGCGTCGCCAGCGTGTTGATGCTGGCAATGTTGTTGGCGTTGGTGCGGATTGCGGCGTCCGCTGCCGATACTGTGTTGATGTACGGAAGTTGCTGGTTGAGCACTTCGACCAGCGCGTTCAGATTGTCGATGACCGTGTTATTGAAAGAATCCGCCCATGCTTTTAGCGCAGGGTTGAACGCGTCCGCCTTTTGCAAGAAGTCGGCCTTGGTGTTCGTGCGCGTATTCGGTGGATCGGGAATGACAGGCTGTTTTTCAAACTTCTTGACCGTGGACATCAGATTATTCCTTCAATTTGAAGATTGTATTGGCACTCGTTCGGGCCTGCGAAAACGAGGGGACAGGACTTGAAATACCCGGCGACGTTCAGTGCTTCGTGACCGCCTTCGGCTGTCGTCCTGTTGTCGCCCATCCAGAGGCAGAATTTTGCGCGGACGTTGATGAAGCGTCGGAATGTGGCGTCAGCGCGATTTGGATGAAGGTACAGTTCTCCGTTGAACAACTTGACAAAATTGCGTTGTATGACCGTCAATTCACCAAAATCATTCGTATTATATACGGAGTAGTCCTTGATTTCCGCAGTAGCCCCGTACAAGGTCGCGCCGGGTTCCCACGTCGAGCCCACCATCAAGTGGCCCACGGCTGGACGTCCACCTGTCATAACGACAGTAAGCGTCCCGGCGACAAGCGGAGTACTCGAAAGCTCGACAAGTTCAGACTTGTAATCCCAGAGCCCCGCATAGTAGTCCCACCAATTATCGACTCCATCGATCATGTCGTAAGTTGAATCAAAGACTACTTGTTCGTCATCAGCCGTAACCGTGGCGTGTATTGATTGCGTTCCATCAACGTTAAGCAGAGCGAAACCTGACGTCCCGCGTTCCCAATGCACGGAAACCGTTATTTCAGTCGTACCTTCCGGAGCAATCGTCTGCGTGTACAAATGGTCATCGAACATTGCTGCCCGATTCGTGACCTCCTTTCGTTTCCACCAAGCATCTACTCCGGAAAGCGTTTCAGGCGGGGAATGCCCCGTATTGGATGCCTGAAGCGACGTGTACAGGTACATTCCAAGCCGCACTACATCATCTTTCGCGTATGTCTCTGACACACTCCACACTTGTGCGCTGTCTTCCGGGATTGAAGACGTTATCGCGTCATATGTGAGCGTGTTGGGTTCAAGTACGTTCATTGCTGCCTTGCCCTCACGCCTGTTCTGACCATGTTTTCGACGGAATCAGCCGTGTTCGCCGTATTCTTTCGCGTTCCCTGATTTTCAAGCAGCATGGCATAAAGAATCCTGTTCTGTTCTTTGAGCTCCGCATTGTTTTCTCTAAGCTGCGCAATAATTGCTGTCGCACCGCCGTCTGTGCCCACAGCTGGCATCATCATGAGCTGATGTGAATCCCGAGTGTTCAAGACTCCATACTGTTGCGGGCTCATCATGAGTTCGGGACCTTCTTCGCCTACCCAAAACGGTCTGTTGCGGGGCGTGATGCCACCCGAAGCGAATCCCTCGGGCTTGCCGAACTTTTCGTACCATTCCGAAACCGTCCATCCGTTTTCCTTGATCGCGTCAAGCACCTTTTCCGGCGTCCAGCCGCCAGCTGTCTGCCCGGGCGCGAGCGTCTGCCCTGCGTTCAGTGCGTCGGCCTTTTCCTGCAACAGCTTGTCCTGCCAACTGACGAACCCGCCGCCGGAAGTGGTTCCGCCGTAATTCGGGTTCGACTGCGCGATGTTGAGATTGCCCAATGCTTCCGCAAGCTGTTGGCCGACCGTCACAATCTGCGCATTGATCGCGTCCAAAGAGCTGTTGTTGAGCCCGAGCGCATCCAGCATTGACTGTTGCGTCTTGAGCTGCGATTCAAGCGCGTTATAGTTCTTCTGCGCTTCGGAAAGCTGTTTCCCGGCAACAGATTCCGCGTCTTTGACCTTTTGCTCAACATTCCAAAATCCTGCCGTATACTCTTCGCCGTTTGCGGAAGTCTCTTTGAGCAACGACAACAGCGTATCGCCTGATGATGCCAGCTTTGCAGCCGCTTCTTTGTCTCCGGACATGGTAAGGCTGTAGAGCCTATCAAACTCGGACTGTGCCGCGTCCCGGCGGGCAAACAGCCCCAGCGCGTTGGTGTTTGATGTCCACAGTTTTGTGCGGCTGTCCAAAAGCGATTTTGAGAGGTTTTCCCATGCGTCCTTGAGCGTTTTTGCTGCGCTCATCTGTTCGTTGAGTGCGCTGATTTCAGCTTGAATCGCCTGGGCCTTGAGCTGATTGAGCTGGTTTTGCAGAGCGTCAACGCTGGCCTGAGCAGCATAGACGTTCTCGGCGGCCTGCACATGCAGCAATTCCGCAACCTGCGCCGAGCCTTCACCAAACTTCTGGATGGCCTCACGCAGCTCGTTCTCCTGAGAAATGGCGCGTGATACGGCGTCAGACGTGCCGTTGAGCGTTGCATATCTTTGCTCCAACCCCTGACTGAAAGAACGTAACAGTTCCTCTGTAGCCTGCCTCACGGCTTCAGCGCGCATGGATTCAACCCGAGTGATTTCGCTTTCCGACGCTCCAAGCTGGCGCAGGGCGGCAATATGCTGATCGATACTTGCGTTGGCGTTTTGACGCGTCTGCTCAATCTCGGACAGAGGTGAAAGTGAGGACTCAAGCGAGGAAATGATATTGTCAATGGCTGTCTGCGTGTACCCGCGCACTTGCGCAAGTTGTGCCTCGCTCGCGCCCATCGTCGTCAATGCGGCGACATAGCCGTCAATGGCCTCTTTATAGCCCTTGGCCTGCTGCTCAATCTGAGACAGCGGGTTGAACATCTCTTCCAGCGTTTTGACATACTTGTCGACGTAGGCCGTGCGGTACTCGCCGATCATCTTGTCGGCGTAGGCCGCATTGAGCCCGCTGGCTTTCACAGCCTCGCCCAGAGCATCCATCTGCTCAATGAAAGCCTTGGCTTGCTGCTCGGCTTCCGTCGTCGGAGCTTTGATTTCGTCAATGGCCGTCGTGATGGACGAAATGGCGGAAATGGCGGTCTGCGCTTTCTTGAAGCCCGCTTCCGTGGAGAGGTCGAACGAGTCGAACAGCTCCCCGATCCCGGCTTCGGCAAAAGCCTTGTTTGCGCCGAGCCCCATTTGCACGAACATGTCGTCGACGGCTTCCTGAATGCGCTCTTCGGCCATTCCCTCTTTCCAGTTCTGCAAGTTCCAGCTTGCCCCGGAATAGCCGCGTCCCGCGCTCCACGTCGCGCTTTCCAGCTTGTCTTCAACGCTCTGCTTGTACGCTTCGGGCAGCATCGCCGCGAGATCAAGAATATTCCCCGCGGTCTGGCTGGCGGCCTCGCCAATAACCTGCGCATACCCCGACGCTTCGGTCTTCCCCGCCCGGTCGTACGTCGCCTGATTCATGAATGCATCAATATAGGTCTGGGTATCCGTCGTGTACCCAAGACCCATCATGTGCCCGTAAACGCTCGGATGTGTCTTGCGCTTCTGCCCGAAGAGACTGCCCAGCGCCCCGCCAGCGAGCGCGCCGATGATCGTGCCCACCACGGGAATCACGGAGCCCATAGTCGCACCTATCGAGGCGAAAGATCCTGCGGCAAGGGAACCAAGCCCCCACCCGGCTGCACCGCCAAGCCCCGCCGTAATCCCGCTGTACTTGCTCTGAGGAAGCCCAAGCGCCCCGCCAAGCACGGAGTAACCGAGCGAACCGAGCCCACCCGCCATGAGATAGGGGGAAACGGTGGACAGGAATGTCCCCGGCGCGGGCGCGGCGGACGGAGCCGTGCCGGTTATGCCCGCCTTCAAAAGTTCGGTTCCCGCCGCTTCCATATAGCCGGAAGAGGAGGAGAACAGGCTTGGGAACCATCCGGCCATCGTATTGTTGATGGTGTCCCCGATGCCGGAAAACCACGACCCCGGCATGAGGTTACTGAGGCCGGAAAGATTGCCGATGCCGCCCATCCCGCCCGAGCCGCCCGCCGCCTGCGCCACACCGCCCGTGCCAAGCATACCAGACACCACGCCCGCAATCTGAACCGTGATGGGCCGGGTGATGGCCATATGCATCAAATCGGCAAGGAACGACGCGAACACGGAACGGAATGAAGACAGGGACACCTTGCCCGTCTCGATCATCTGCTCCCATGCCGACTTCCAGCCGGAATCCATGCCGGAGAACAGGCCACGGAAAGCGTCGTTCATGGACTTGGCCTGATTCGAGGCCTCGACCTGATAGTCGCGCAAGGCCACCTGTGCGCCGTCCATCGCCTCGCGGCTGGCACGCTGGATCTGGTCACGCTTCCATTCTTCAAGGCGTACCAGCTCCTCGGCGGCGTTCTCTCCGGCTTCTATGGCCTTCCGGTACTCTTCCGCCTGCTTCGAGATGGATTTTGACACGGCTTCAGACGACAGGCCCACCATGTCGGCATATCGCTTCTCGAAGTCGAGACGGAGATCGGCATATTTTTTATCCTGTTCGCCGCGCTTGGCTTCCACCTCAGCCAGCTTCTGAGTCGTCTTTGCGGCGTCCTCACGAAACTTGAGGCCCTTCCACTCTTCCGCCTGCGCAACGGTGAGTTTCTTGGTGGCCACCATGCGGGCGGCATCGGCTTCAATGGCAATTTGAGTTTGCTTGGATTGCTCCCGGATTTTCTCCGCCATCTGGTCAAAGGACTTGGCGGCAGGGATATTCGCGGCCTCCAACGCCTCTACGGATTTCCGCAGCTCATCAAGATTGGTGGCCGACAACGCCGCTTTTTTCGCGGCATCTTCAGCGGATTTCATGCCTTTCTTGTTCAACGCTTCGAGCTGACGATCATATTCTGCGTCAACCTTCAAAAGCTCTTTTTGAAGACCAGAAAAATCCTGTCCCTGTTGCTGGTACAAAATCATTTTTTTGGTAAGAGCTAACACCGTTTCGTCATAATCTTTATTCAATGCGGCGATTTTACTTTCAGTAGTATTCTTAAGAAAATCTGCCGTCCTAGCCTCCCCTTCTGCAAGAATTTTATTCGCTTCCTCCTGTACTGATTTCATTTTTTGGGCATCTGCTAAAACAACTTTTTCGTATTCTCTGAATATTTCTTTCTGTTCTTCAGTATACTTTTTAACTGTTTCACCAAATGGGACACCCCACATGGGCACTGTCGTAGCCTTTTCCCAGCCCGCAGCCTCCATCCTTTTCTCAAGCTCTTGTTCTCGTTGTGCGGCATTGGCCTTACCCATAGCATCTGTAATAGCATTAATAGCCGTGATGATAGGGCCGTTGTCCATCACCGTCGCTTTGAACAAATTCCATTCCGTGCTCAGGCGGTTCACCGCCCCCTGTGCACCTTGTGCGGCCTGTTCCGCCGCTGGCCCGAACTCATCCTTCAGAACGGCGGCTAGCTTGGGAAGCATATCTTCCGCAGTGACCTGCCCTTTCTTGAGCATATCGTCGAGCTGTGCGGTGGTGAAGCCCATAGCCTTCGCCGCAAGATTGAAAGCACCGGGAAGGCGTTCACCCAACTGCCCGCGCAGCTCTTCCGCCTGCACCTTCCCTTTGCTGATCATCTGCCCTAGCGCGAGGAATACGCCGTCCATCTGTTCTGTGCTCAGGGACAAAGCGGCACCGGCTTGGGATACGCCTTCAAAAATGCCGTTCAGATCTTTTTGGAGCGCGCTCCCCTTCCCTGCGGCAAAGAACCCTTTGGCCGCTTCTGCTGTCGACTGGAATTCGAGCCCGAGCTTGTTGCTGATCTCATAGATGTAATCGAGTTGGGAGACAGCCCCTGAGGTGGAGCCTTCAATGGTGGTGTATGATTTAACTAGCCTGTCCATTTGCAGCGAGGCGTCAAAACAAGCTTTTCCGGCATAAATCGCCGCCGCGCCTATGGCCATGACCGGAACGGCGGCGGCCTTCGCGCCGCTCCAAAGCGTAGACATAGCCCCGGATGTATCGCCCAACTGCACCCGCAATTTAGCAAGCTCAAGCGTGGATAGCCCGGCGTTCTTCTGTAGATACTCAAAAGCCCGGTTCGCAGTCGCGGCGGCCTGAGACTTGAGCATGGAATTGGTCAGGCCTTCAAGCTGCTTCGAGCTGACCCCGGCGGCCTTGGCGATTTCATCCAGCCCCGACACCTGCCCCTTGAACGCACCCGAAGCCAGCGCCGTCTGTGCCGTCTTCAATTCCCGCGTCAGTTTGTTGATGCCCCCGGTGAGATCCGCCTTGGAAACCGCATTACCTATACTCTTGGCAATGGCTTCGCCTTGCTCTTTGGCAACCAGCTTGGCGCGGTTCAAATCGGTTTCAAACGCGGAGTAATCACCACGGATCGCTATATAAATGCCGGGCGTTTTTCTTGCCATGCCTCACTTCCTGTCTGATACGGCATGGCGATTTCTGCGAATGGAAGTTGACTTTCTCTGTAGGTTATGGTTCGAAAAAATAAGAAAACCTATTGTAGAGACTCATGTTAAGAAAAACTAACAGGGGGGAAGTGACAAATGGTCTCTGTCATTCAAGGAATATTGATACTCTTTGGAGCGTTCGCAGCACTTGAAGCTTTTCTGGCATATCAGAACGCACAATCAGCCATGCATCAGGTTTATGCAGGAACATGGTTCATTGTTTTAGCTATCTGCATAGCTGGAATTGGTATTATCCAAGCTATTTCGAGTCTGAAATCACAGAGTTCGATAGTGGAAAATTCGAGGAATAAAATTGTTTCCGCCCCCGCCGTTGAACTCAACGGCGGGGGCGGATTGCCCCTATCGGTATTTAAACCGACTTCACAACTTTGTTTTTAATCCTGTTCGGTGAAATTCCAAACTACTTTTGCAGAGCAGTCTGTGTTCCACTCGCTGTTCCACAGTCTTGTGGACATATAATATGAAGTTTTGACATTGATAGTCTGCTCAGCCGTCCAACCGTTGAAAACATTTTTCTCCAATGCGACAGACGCAGGCAGAACGACACTCTCAATTGACGTACAGCCCTTGAACGCTTCGATGCCTATTGACGTCAGCGTCGAGGGCAGAGTGATGTTTTTGAGAGCTTTGCAGCCGTCGAATGTGTAGTTGGGAATTTTGTCAAGTTCTCCCGACAGGACAACCGTTTCCAAAGACGTACAGTTTTGGAATATCTTTTGACCTACGAGTGCTGCTCCCAGCATGGTGACCTCGCGCAGCTGTTTGCTCTCTGCAAAAGCCGATTCGCCTATTGTATGATTGCTGCTCGAGATAAATACCAGACTTGCGGGCAGAGTGATTTGCTCGATACCGCTCTTGTAAAAAGCCTGCTTCTTAATGGTCGTCAAAGTCTCGGGAAGCGCATTGCCTTCGCCCTCGTAACCCGTGTAAGTCACGTTTTTGAGCGACGTGCAGTTGGAGAACGCCTGCGCTCCGATTGAACGCAAACCCGAGGGGAAAGTCACGCTGACAAGGCTTGTGCAGCTGTCAAACAGATATATCACTGTGCTGCCAGCCTCGGTGTCGGCGGCACTCCCTAAGTGTACGACGTTTTCGGGGATTACCACGCTCGTCAATCCGCTGTAACGGAAGGTTTTCACATTAAGGAAAGTCAAAGCGGAGGGCAGGTCAATTGTTTTGAGAGACGTGCAGTTGGTGAACATCTCTGCGCCCAAAGCGGTCAAGCTGTCGTTGAGCGTCACGCTTTCAAGAGAAGCGCATTTGTCAAAGAACTTGCTTCCCACCGTTTCAAGCGCGGGAAGAGAAACCTGCGTTATTCCCGATTCGGCGAAAATGCTGTCACCCGTTTCTTTGACGCCCGGCAGGTCGAGTTGAAGAAGAGCCTTAGTGCTGCTGAATGCCTTGTTGCCGAGAGCTGTCACGGACTGAGGCAGGCTGTTGCCCTCGCCTTGGTAACCGTGATAAGTAACCGAGCTGAGAGATGTTGCGCCGTAGAACGTCTGACCGCCTATAACCGACAGATTGGAGGGCAAAACGACGCTTTTGAGTTGCTTGCAATCCCTGAACATATCGGTCGTACCCGTTTCTCCGTCGGCGTCGCCGAGATGTTTCACGCTCTCGGGTATGGTTATGCTGACAAGTCCGCTCTTATAGAACGTGTACGTACCCATAGATACAAGACTCTGAGGCAGTTCTATGCTTTGGAGTGCGGAGCAAGATTGAAACATTTTCTTGCCCAATGCCTTGACGCCCTCGCAGAGTTTTACGTCCGCAAGCTTGGTGCAGCTCGAGAAGATACCCTCGCCGAGTACTGCGTCCGCAGAGTTGAACTCAACGGATTGAAGCGCGCTTGAAGAGAACGCATAATTGCCTATTTCCTTTATGTTTGCGGGCAACACCAGATTTGTCAGATTGGTGCTGCTGAACGCGTAAGCCTCTATTCTTTCAAGCGACGCGGGGAAAACAACTTCGCTCACTTCACGTCCGTTGAAAGCATATTCGCCTATTGTCACGCAGCCGTCGGGAATCGTGACTTTTCCGCCAAGGTTGCCGAATGCAAATATAAGCGTGTTTTCGTCGTCCAGCAGGAAAGTATCCTCCACTCGCCAACCCTCTCTCGACGTCGTCACCGTTTGGAGCGCGTTGCAGCCCGCAAACGCCGAAACTGCCAAAGAGGTCAGAGACTCGGGCAGGTTGACAGAGGTAAGTCCGCTGTTTTTGAACGCGTTGGCGCTGATTGTCGTGAGAGCTTCCGGCAGTTCGATTGCTTCAAGAGACGTGCAGTTAAGGAACGCTTCTTCGGATATGACGCTCAAATATTTGTTGAGCACCACCGACAAAAGTTTGCCGCAGTCTTCGAAAACATTTTCGCCCATAGTTGACAGTGAGGACAAATCAACCGAAGTCAAAGACGAACAGCCGTCAAAGACGTTGATTCCCAGAGTTTCCACTCCCTTCATTTCAAGCGCGGTCAGCGACTTGCAGCCTTGGAACGCATAGTTTCCAACCAACCTTGTGGAAGCAGGAAGAGCATATTCCGCGCCGCCCGTATAAGTGACGATTGTCAAATTGGAACAATTCTTGAACACTTCCCGACCGATTGTCTCCAAGCCGGCGGGCAGAGTGACTTTTACGAGACTGGCGCAATTTTCAAACGTGTTAATAGGTGTCGATACGTTTGCCGCGCCGTTTTGGCTCGAACCGATGTGTTTAACGCCTTCGGGTATGACAATCTCTTTGAGTCCGCTTCCTTTGAAAGTGTAAGTGTTGAGGAACACCAGACTCGAAGGCAGAGTGATTTGTTCGAGCGCGGTGCAGCCGTTAAACATATATTTTGCCAAACTTTCCAGCTCGTCGTTGAGAGTCACAGAGGTGAGTTTCTTGCTGTCGGAAAATACATATTCGGCGTGTTTGGTCAAAGCGGGCAGCGAAATCGACTGCAAATCACCCTTGCTGAAAGAATACTTACCGACTTCCGTCACGTCGGGCAAAGAAAGCTCGGTTATGCCGCAGCCGGAGAACGCGTACTGTGCGACAAGAGTAACTCCGTCGAGCACATTTTCCTCGCCGTCTGCCCCCACCTTGATTGTCGTAAGTTTGGTGCAGTTGTTGAACACGTAACCGCCTATCTTGAAATCGTTTATGTTTGCGGGCAGTACGACGGTTGTGAGAGACTTGCATTCGGCAAACAGATATACGTTGGAACTTGCAGCGCACTCCGTCGCGGACGTACCGAAACTCTTAACGCCGGAAGGTATGACGATTGACGTCAAGCCGGTTTTTCTGAAAGTGTAGGTGCCCATAAACGTCAAGGTTTCGGGCAAATCGATTGACGTAAGTTTAGTACAGCCGTCAAACGCGTACTTGCCGAGCGACGTAACCGACGAAGGGATTTCGATTGACGAAAGAGTCGTGCAATTCTGGAACATGTAGTCTCCCAACACTTCCAAATCGGTTGACAGAACCACGCTTTCGAGGGCGGAACAGCCTTTGAACAAGGAGCCTGCCACCGTCTTTACGTTAGACAAATCCATGCTCTTCAATGAAGTGCAGCCGGAGAAAAGGCTGGAAGGCAAAGAGGTCAAGCTCGGAGGCAGAGCGTTTTCATAACCGTCGTTGAACCTTGTCGCGTCTTTGACAGTGTAGCTGTCGTAGGTGACGATTTTAAGCGTCTTTAAGTTATTAAACGTGCTGCTGCCGAGAGTTTCCATCTTGTCGGACAAGACAACTTTCTCTAACGCAGTGCTGCTGAAAACTGACGAGCCGAAAGACGTTATATTGCCCGTGAACGTCGCTTCTTTGAGAGACGCGCAGTTTGCGAATGTGCTATTTCCAAGCATTTCAAGGCTTGCGGGCAGCGTCACGGAGGTGAGTCCCGTGTTTTTGAAATTGTTGGAACCGTTTATGTACTTCAATCCCGACGGGAATGTAATAGAAGTAAGCGCCGTGCAGTCTTGGAAAGCGTTTGCGCCGGAGGTATTAAGAGTCGTGCCCGAATTTCCGATAGACACCAACGTCGTGGGTAAACTTACGCTTGCAAGAACAGAACAGTTGAAGAACGCGTTTGCCGGAATGTGCGCCAGCTTGGTTCTTGACAGGTCTATTGCTTTGAGCGCCGTGCAGTTGTAAAATGCGCTTTCCCCCATCGTCGTAAGGTTGGACACGCCGGTCGCAGCGTCGCCCGTATCCGTCATGAACACGACTTCTTCCAGACTGTAACAATTGTAAAACGCGTTTTTGCCGATTTCCTGCAAGGTGTAGGGCAAAACGACTTTTTTCAGAGTTATCTGTCCCTCAAACGCACTCGCGCCTATTTTGGTAACTCCATTAGGCACGGTGTAAACGCCGTCTTCGCCTACTATCGGACCGTAACTAAGCTCGATGACTGTTCCATCGCCGTTGGTAATAATGGGAAGCTCGCCGTCCAGTTGGAGATACAAGCTCTCGGGGTCTATTTCTATCTGCGTGACGAAAGAGTCGTTGAGCACTCCGTTGATTGTCGCAACAGTCTTGGACAACTTGATTTTGCTCAAAGTCCCCACCCTGTAGAACAGCGACTCGCCGAGAGTCGTGCCGTTTTCGGCGATACTTTCGGGCACATAGAAGTCTGTCAACGCCGTTTCTCTGAACGCATGACTGCCGATTGAAACAAGCGAGTTTTTGAATTGGTTTTCATGCCCCTCGGGATAAACCTCAAATTTCACTGTTTTAATTGAAGAACATTCGCCGAAAGCCCACGATTCTATTGTCTCAACGCTTGCGGGTATGGAAATGCTTGTAAGCGATGAACAGCCTTTGAAAGCATGTTCTCCAATGGATTTCAGATTTCCGTAAGGCTCAAACGAAACGGTGGTCAAAGTCTTCAAACTGCTGAACGCGGAGTTGCCAATCGTTTCGAGAGAGGCGGGAAGCTTCAAAGTCGTCAATTGACTCGAACTTGTGAACGCACTGTTGCCTATACTCTTCAACATGCTGTCGTCGCCGAAAGAAACGGTTTTCAATGAGTTGCTGGTAAATACATACTCGCCGATTTCCGTCAAAGAATCGGGGAACTCGAAATTTGAAAGATTGATGCAGCCGTAAAACGCGTATTTGCCTATGGAAGTCAATTTGCTGACGGAGTTTTCAACCAATTTAACCGTTTCAAGTCGTCTGGAAAGAGAGACAGTAGAACCGCCCTTGTCGGTATAACTCGCCAGCGAATAAAACGCATGCTCGTCTATTTTTGTCACAGAGGACGGTATGATGAGAGTCTTAGGCGCGCCTCCGTAAGAAAACGCATACTTGGAGATTGTAGACACTCTGTTGGGAAGTTCCAACGTATCGAGCGCATTGGCTCCGAAGAAAACACCCTTTACATCATAACAAGGTTGACCGCTGGTTGCGACGTTGTCTGCCGAACCTTCATCCAAAACCAGAGGATTGCTCTCGTTGCCCTCTTCAAAGATGATGTTTGCGAGGTTGGTGCAGCCGATAAAGATGTTTACCTCCATACGGCTCACCGTGTTGGGTATGGTGAGGGTGACAAGCGAAGTGCAGTTGTTGAACAAACCCGTCTTCATGGTTTTGAGTCCTGCGGGCAGAGTGATTGTGGCAAGCTTTTGGCAGCCGCTGAACGCATCCGCGCCTATTTCCAAATCACCCAGTATGCCTTGGGAGAACTTGATTTCCGTTATGTTTTTGTTGTTTTTGAACGCGCCTGCGGAAATATATTCTACCGTGTTGGGAATGTCCACCACGCCGTCCTTGCCGCTTGCGCCGACGGGGCAGTAAAGCAGGTCGGTCAGAGCGCTTTGCTGACTGCCTTCCTTCAATGTGTAGCCGTAAACTACGCCGTCAATAGACGCGTATTTTTCGTTGCCCTCTGCTATATTCACTTTGCTTACGTTGTTGCTGTCGAGGAATGTGTTGGACAAAGGAGCGTCGTCGTCGATTGCAATGGACGTCAACGTCGCGGGGAAGCTGACTTCAAGCAACTGCTTGCAGTCGGCAAACACCTTTTTCCCTATTTCTTCTACGCCCTCTTCAAAGATTGCGTTTTGGAGACTCGAACAGGAGGCGAACACCTCGTCGCCCAAAGTCTTTACGTTGCCGGGGACGATAATTGTCGTCAGAGACGTGCATTCCTTGAACGCGCCGCTGCCGAGCTTTGTCACGTAATCGGGAATGACAAACTCAGTCAAAGACGAACAACCGACAAACGCCGAGTCCTCTATCGTCATTGAGTGACCGTCTGCAACCTCGTCGGAGCTTGCAAAAACCACCGTTTTCAACGAAGTGCAGTTGCCGAATGCGCTGTCGCCTATTTTAGTGACTTTGGCGCCTATGGTAACCTTTGTGAGCATGGAGGCGTTCATGAAAACTTTGGAGTTGATTGTCACAACGTCCTCGTGCAGCACAAACTCGCCCGTCTTGCCGTAAGGGAAGTACAATATTTCGGAAAAGTTCTTGCTGTAAACCACGCCGTTTTCGGCAGTGTAGCTTTGGTTGTTGGGGTCAACCGTCACACCTTGAAGTTTGTTTCCGAATACGCCGCCTATGTCAAAAAGCGTAACCGCCGCGCCGAGATTGACGAATTTTACGTAGTAGCTGTCTATCGTCGCGGAGGGGTTGGTCTCCTTCATGTCCTCGATGTACTGAGGGTCTGTGCAGAACGCGTCTACGACGAGCGCAGCGGTAGCCTGCTTGACCTGCACGTCCACTCTCTCCAACTTTGAGCAGTAGCCGAAAGCGTACACGCCCAGCGAAATCAGATTTGCGGGAAGAGTAAGCTGTGTAAGCGACGTGTTGTTGTGGAAAGCGCGGGCGGCGATTTTAAGTCCCAAGGGGCTGCCGTTGCCCGAAAACTCTATCGACCCGATGCTGCTGCATCCTCTGAAAGCGTTTTCGCCTATCTCGGTGACGTACTCCGGAACAATCAGCTTGGTGATTTTGCAGCCGTAGTAACCCGTGATTGTCTTGGTTTTCTTGTAGGGATTGGCAAACGCGTTGTCCGCAATCTTGTTTATCCCGAGCGGAATCGTGAATACGCCGTTTTCTCCCGAGAAAGTTCTCGGTGCGTAAATGATTGTGTCCGCCGCCTTGTTTACCACAAGCCCGTCAACCGCGCGGTATTCTCCGTTGTCGTCGGTGAAAGAAATTTTTTCAAGACGGCTCATATAGGAGAAATACGCGGGATTGAAATTTTCTATACGCGTGGGCAGGATAAGCTCCGTCACCCAAGCCGCGCCGTCAAACGAAAGCTCGGTGAGTTCGATGGGCAATCCTTCTCCGTCGAGAAACTCTATGCGCACCAACTTGGAGCAACCTTCAAACACGTTGTTGTCTATCTTTGAAACAGACGCGGGGATGGTTATGGACGTGATGCGCGTGTTTTTGAATACGTTTATGGGCAGGGTAACCACGCCGTCGGGAAGAACGTACTCGCCCGCTTTGGCTGCGGGGAAGTACCTTATTATCATACTGCTTTTCAGTTCTGTGTCGGAATACTCGAACAGAACGCCGTCGACGGACGTGTATCTCGTTTCATAAACCTCGTCGGGTTTTGCGACGTATATCACCACTTCCTCTATATTCGAGCAGTAGGAAAAAGGCGAACCTGTTTCTCTGCCGCCGGACGAGCCGTAGTCTATGTTCTTAATCGTGTCGGGTATGGATATTTTTTTCAGATTGGTGCACCTGTCGAATGCGCCGCCGCTTATGTCTATGACAGGCAGTTCGTTGTACTCGGCGGGTATCGTAACCTCCGTAACATAGTCTATACCCTCGCCTTTCTTGACCGAGTAACCCTTGATTGACTGTCCGCCGCCTATACTCTGCTCGGTCTCGAAAAACTCGAACACGTCAACCCAATGGGCGTAAAGAGTCATGTCCTTTGCGTCCAACCATACGCTTTGTCCCGTGCCGGTGTAGTCGGTGTACTGTATTCCTTCGTTGCCGGGCGCGGTATACCAGCCAGAGAAAGCCTTTGTGACCAAGTCCGACTCGGG
>ERZ779894.2232-NODE-2232-length-17759-cov-3.364268_pt1 | contig 17759 bp, 20 predicted proteins | sample MGYA00511587_ERZ779894 | MGnify/ENA primary metagenome ERZ779894 (study PRJEB29588, sample SAMEA2160490) | human gut metagenome | biome: human gut; feature: human-associated habitat; material: faeces | place: Denmark | collected 2008/2010 ... | reverse complement strand
TATTTATTTCCGCGCGGTGATGATTTCTCGAAATATCAGTATTATGAACGATATGATGTAGACCGTAACATAAAAACACAGTTCTGGCCATTGAAAGAAAATGGATTATCCATGCAGAATCCTTACTGGATTACGAACCGGAATATGTATACCAACAAGAAAGACCGTTTTCTGGCAAGCGGTTCACTAAAATATACGATAACAGATTGGTTGAATGTTTCCGGACGCGTGAAACTGGATAAGGAAACTATCAACTCGGAAAAGAAAATGTATGCTTCCACTTTGAATGTGATTGCTGAAAACTCGGATAAAGGAGCATACGTGCAATCGAACAAGAATACCAGTCAGATATATGCGGATGCCATGTTGAATATCAATAAATATTTCTATCACGACACATGGAATCTGACAGCATCTTTAGGTGCCAGTTTATTGGATTTGGATTATAAGGAGCTTAATTTTGGAGGAGGATTACTGACCATTCCTAATCTGTTTACTTCTAACAATGCGAATGTTTCCGGTAAATTAACCTATAAAAATACGAACTATCACGACCGTACCAATTCTTTATTCGGAACATTCTCATTAGGATATAAGGGCATGGTTTATGTAGATGGTTCGTTACGTAATGACTGGATATCTGCTTTGGCAGGAACAAACCATTCTTCCATATTATATCCTTCTATCGGTGCTTCAGCAATTCTGACTAATATGTTTACAATGAAATCTAACATTCTTTCTTATGCAAAGGTTCGCCTTTCATATAGTGAGGTGGGTAATGCACCGGAAAGATTCAGAGCTATCACTACGTACGCAGTGTTGGGAGGATTGAATACCACTTCTTATTTCCCGATAAAAGACCTTAAACCGGAGAGAACTCATTCATGGGAAGGAGGATTTAATTTAGGTCTGTTTGATAATAAACTGACACTGGACGTGACAGCTTATAAGACATATACGGAGAATCAGCTCTTCAGTCCGGAAATTTCTACAACAACCGGATATTCTAAATTATATGTAAATGCAGGTAAAGTAACGAATAAAGGTATTGAGTTAGCTCTTGGCTTTAAACAGAATATAGGGCCTGTAGATTGGAAAACAACTTTACTATGGTCGCTCAACAGAAACCGCATTGACCAATTACTCCCTGAATATACAAATGAAGAGTTGGGAGTGACAGTACATCTGGACGAAATGGATGTTTATTCATTAGGCGGTGCCAAACAACGGCTAACAGTAGGGGGCTCTATGGGAGATGTATATGTGAATACAATGAGAACTGATGAGCATGGACATATCTGGATGAATTCAATGACGGGTACATTGGAAACAGATAAGAATAATTATGTCTATGCTGGTAATACCAATCCGAAATATACTCTTAGCTGGAGAAATGAATTTAATTGGAAAGGAATCAGTCTCGGATTTATGTTGAATGCCCGTGTAGGTGGTATCGGAGTTTCTGCCACTCAAGCTGTAATGGACTATTATGGAGTGTCTAAAACATCGGCAGAAGCGCGGGATAATGGTGGCGTGAAAGTAAACGGTCAGATGATTGATGCCCAGACATGGTATCAGACTATCGGAGCTAATGGTACAGGTTATGTAGGTTCTATGTATGTATATAGTATGACGAATGTTCGTTTGGGAGAATTGACATTGGGATATGATATTCCGATCAATAAATGGTGTAAATGGATTTCTGGATTGAATGTGTCCTTTGTAGGACGTAATTTATGGATGCTGTATTGTAAGGCTCCATTTGACCCGGAATCTACTGCAAGTACAGGTACTTATAACCAGGGTATGGACTATTTCATGCAACCGAGTTTGAGATCGATGGGATTTTCTGCAAAGATTTCTTTCTAATTGGATAACCTTTAAAAAAAATAATGATGAACATACGTAAGTTTTTTAAAGTAAGGAACTACTACTTACTCCTTGGAGTAATCATGATAAATGTAGGTTGTACGAAGAATTTTCTGGAGTACAATACCAATCCTAATGAAGCAACCGATGAGATGACGGATTGGGATAATGTGAGAACTGGTTCTCTTCTTTTACAGATGGAGCAGAACGTACTGGTGGTAGCACAACCGGGACTTAATATCGGTTCGGACAGATATCAGACTGTGGAAGTGATGGGTGGAGATGGTTATGTCGGCTATTTTGGTTTTCCTGCTCCCAGTATCAATTCTGCCGGTCGTTACAATTGGGATAAAAGAAGTTGGTATGGTGATATGTTCACTACCAATTACCTGACGACTATGAATGCCTGGCGTGAAATAAGAAAAGCGATTAACAATGACGAAGATCCCCGGTTTTCTATGGCGCAGATTCTGAAAGTAGCGGCAATGCACCGTGTGACAGATACCTATGGGCCTATTCCTTATTTGAATTTTGGAGTTTCAAAAGAAGTGCCTTATGATTCGCAAAAGGATGTTTATTACAGATTCTTTGAAGAATTGGATGGAGCTATCAATAACTTGGATAGTTATGCTGCATCCGGAAGTAAAGTTTTGTCATCATGGGATTGTGTGTTCAACGGTGATGTTACATCTTGGATAAAGTTTGCCAATTCACTTCGTTTGCGTCTTGCATTGCATCTTGCCTATGTGGATGAAACAAAGGCAAAAAGTGAAGCCCAACTGGCTATTGGCAATAGTTATGGATTGATGAATGTGAAGTCTGATTTAGCAGAACTTCAGCATATTACTCCGATAGCGACTTATGAAAGTCCTCTGTATATTCTGAAAGGATGGGATGATATTTGTATGGGAGCGACGCTGGATTCATACATGAATGGTTATCAGGATCCACGACTTTCTGCTTACTTCGAGGCAGGTACGGGTGGAAAATATCGGGGTATAAGAGCCGGAATGTCAAAGGACGTAAGTAAGGATAAATATATAACAGGAATCTTTGCCGAACCACAGGCAACCGCTACTTCCAATGTAGTGTGGATGCGTTCATCTGAATCATATTTCTTGTTGGCGGAATATGCTTTGCGTTGGGGAACGAATGCCGATGCTAAAAAGTATTATGAAGATGGAATAAGAATGTCTTTTGATGAACATGGTGTATCAGGAGCTGACGCGTATCTGACAAGAACTGCGGCGGGTGGATATGTGCCTGCCAATTATGAGGATCCGGTGACATCATCTCATTCCATGGATGCTTTGGGGACTGTTTCTATCGCTTGGGATGAATCGGGAGATTTTAAAACAAATCTGGAACAAATCATTACTCAAAAGTACATTGCTCTTTATCCGGTGGGACAAGAGGCATGGACAGAGTTCCGCCGTACCGGTTACCCGAAAGTATTTCCGGTTGTTGTGAACGAAAGTTCCGGAGGTTCTGTAGACACAAATATACAAATCCGCAGATTACCTTATCCGGAATCGGAATATAATACGAATAGAACAGAGTTGGATAAAGGCATCACACTTTTAGGTGGCGTAGATAACCCGGGTGTCAGATTGTGGTGGGATGTGCCTAATAAATAATTGGTTACTTAAATAATGCAAAATATGAAAAGAAATTATGTATATTTTTTGTTATAACTTTTCGACACGAGGCATATCATAAAAAGAAAGATGTCAGATTATGGAAAGAAGGTGAGAACACATGGCAGATGGAGTAATACATAGATGCACCAAGGAATGCCCATATAATAAGAAATGTTTTGTATGCAAAACAGAATCCGAAGTATCAGGGAGTGTTGTGGTGCTTCATAAATGCATGGTTACGAAGGAGGATATTCCTATTCAGATCGGAAAAGAAGAAAATGCCTGTGTTTTATGATGGGCAGGATAGTAAAGTTAATAATCGGACTAGCTTGTAAAGACAGCCACTAGGATGTGCTGATATTACAGTAGCCTACGAAACAGGGATGTTAGTAGAATGCTGTAAAAAATCAGGAATTCTAGTGGCTGTCTTAAATTCACCCCTTTTTTAGCCAACAGCCTGTTGAATGGACAGTCTGTTGGCCTTTTTGTTTCTAAAAAAGGAAAGCTGACGGATTAGGTTAATTACGCAGATAAATTTCTACATTACGGTGAACAAAAGATTAAAGATTTTCAGGAACAAAATGGAGAACAAGTATATAGATGCCTGACTACGATACAGATTTTGGCAGTATTGATGTTCAGTTCAGTATTGGATGTAAAAATACCTAACCTTATATATTCTCTTATTCTCTGCATTTCTGAGTATATTTTTACGAAAAATCGGCAGCCACGAGGAGAATAAGTTATTAGGCATAAAAAATGAAGTTTTGATACGTCTAAAAAATTTTTGAAAATTATTTTTTAATCGTGCAAAAAGTCTGCACCTTTAAAAATTATTCTTTAGTCACAAAGCAAGGGAACAGAAAGGAGGTGAGCGAGAGATGGCAAAAAAGAGTATGACACCAAGTGAGCGCCGTGAGGCGATTCTCAGGGTTTTATGCCAGAGAAGACAGGACAAGATTGATAATCTTGCCGAAGAATTCGGTGTATCAGTCCGGACTATAAAAAATGACATCGAAGAATTAACTCTCGCTCACCCGATTGAGACAGTTCGTGGAAGATATGGCGGAGGTGTAAGAGTTGCTGACGGATATTATGTCGGTCGCAATTACCTGAAACCGAAACAGCAAGAACTGCTCAAAAAGCTGCAAAGCACCCTTCAGGGTGACGATCTTGAGGTGATGAACAGTATCCTTCGTGATTTTGCTTTGTAAGAACTATATTTACGAGAACCCCACGGCCATGAGAGCCGAATGAGAAAGGATGAATTATTATGATGAAAATCTTTATCTGCAGCCCGTATCAGGGCAACATCGAGGAAAACAAAAAGAAGGCAGCATATTACGCAAAGATCGTTGCCAAAGCTGGGAACGTCCCAGTTGCACCACATATCTATTTTCCAACCTTCCTTGATGAGAAGAATCCCAACGAGAGAATGACAGGAATTGAAATGGGACTGGAACTCATGGATACATGCGATATGGTCTATGTTTTCGGTTTTGAGATTACGGAAGGCATGAGATTCGAACTGGAACATGCCAAGGAAATGAAGAAACCTGTAAGACTTTATGACAGAAATTTTGAACAGATTTGTGTCAAAACGCTTCCGATTGATGACCGTGCCAGTGATGAGTACCGTTCCCTGATTAAGGGGCAGAAGCTCATGAGATAGGAGATCCGCCATGTCAGGAAGAGTAAATGTCCTTTACGGACTGAATCAGGGTGACCGAATTATGGTCACCCGTGGAAAAGAGAAGAAAAAAGCAGCCGTTGTTAAGGAGTACCCGTTCCATATTCTGATGGATTGGGGAAAGTACAGGTCCAGTGTAAACAAAGTTGATGTGTATACAGGCGATGTGAAACTGGCACGCATTTGAAAGGAGAGAACGCCATGAGCGAAGCATTATTATTGGTAGCTGAGGGCTACGAGCAGATTGCTGCCGGAATCAGAAAGATGGTTGCAGCACAGAAAGATACACCAAAGAAAGAGGAGAAGCCTGTGAAGAAGGCTGAAAAGAAGGAAACTCCTGTGGCAGATACACCGAAGGAAGAAGCTGCACCGAAGGAGACAGCCGTTGACAGAAAGATAGTCCGTACTTTCCTTGCGGACAAGTCCAGATCAGGAAAGACCTCGGAGGTAAAGAACCTGATCGAGCAGTTCGGATTCCAGAAGCTGTCAGATGTTCCTGATGAGAAACTGCCGGAACTGTATGAGAAAGCGCAGGTGCTCTAATGGGCGGACATGCAAGGTTCTCCCCATCGTCCGGTAAAAGACGTCTGGAATGCCCTCCATCGTTACTGTTGGAGGAGCAGTTTCCAGACGAAGAATCTCCCTTCGCAGCAGAAGGGAGTGCCGGACATGCGATGGCAGAGTACCTCATCAATAAATATCTGAAGAAAAGGACTAAAAGACCTGTATCCGACTACTACTCAGATGAGCTACTGGAAGCAGTGGATGATTACGTGGAATATAACATCACCCAGATCGAACAGGCAAGGAAGGACTGTGATGAACCATTCATCGGAGTGGAACTGAAGGTCAGCCTGGCACACAGGATCGAAGGATGTTTCGGCACTGCAGATATGGTGGTGGTTGATTCCCATAAGATCCATATTATCGATCTGAAGCTCGGCAAGGGTGTGGTGGTCGATGCAGAACAGAATGTCCAGCTTATGATCTATGGACTGGGGGTTCTGGACATGCTCGGTTTCTTATATGAGATCGACACGGTGGAGCTTACCATCGTCCAGCCGAGGATCGAACATTTTTCCACTTGGGAGATATCAGCCGAGGAGCTGCTTGTATGGGGAAAGGATGTCCTTGAACCGGGAGCAGCAAAGGCGCTTGCCGGAGAGGGAGAGTTTAAAGCCGGAGACCACTGTCGATTCTGTAAGGCGAGATTTACATGCCGTGCAAGAGCAGAAGAATACCTGAAACTTGCCCAGATGGAATTTGCCGAGCCGGCCCTTATGTCGGATGAGGAAATTGCAGAAGTTCTTTCCAAGGCAGATGCCCTGAAGAAATGGGCTGAAGAAGTTTACACCTATGCACAGAATGAAGCAGTGGCCAACCATAAGGAATGGCCCGGATACAAACTCGTTCTGGGAAGAAGCAACCGTAAATATACGGATGAAGATGAAGTGGCCGAGGCAGCACAGAAAGCCGGATACACGGACATCTATAAAAAGAGCCTAATCGGCATTACCGAGATGGAAAGGCTGATGGGCAAAAAGAAATTTAATGAGATCCTTGGTTCACTGGTGTACAAGCCTGACGGCAAGGTCACACTGGTGCCGGATTCAGATAAAAGAGAAGCAGTTAAAACAGCAACCGCAGAAGCGGATTTTAAGGAGGACTAAATTATGACAACAGCTAATTTAACAAAAGTAATCGTACCATGCAGACTCAGCTATGCACACCTGTGGGAGCCGGATTCCATCAATGGAAGCGAACCGAAGTACTCTGTCTCCTGCATCATCGACAAGAATGATAAGGAGACCATTGCCAAGATCAAGAAGGCAATCGAGGTGGCAAAGGATGAAGGAAAAGGCAAGTGGGGCGGTAAGATCCCAGCAAACCTGAAGACACCGTTAAGGGACGGTGACATCGACAGACCGGAGGATGAGGCATATGCAGACAGTATGTTCTTAAATGCCAACAGCAAACAGGCTCCTCAGATCGTGGACAGACAGGTACAGCCGATCCTTGACCAGAGCGAGGTATATTCCGGCTGTTACGGAAGGGTATCCATTACTTTCTATGCTTACAACAGCAACGGAAATAAGGGTATCGCAGCAGGACTTGGAAATGTGCAGAAGTTAAGAGATGGAGAGCCTCTCGGTTCCAGAGCAAATGCCAAAGATGAGTTCGAGGCAGTGGACGCAGAGGATGATTTCCTCGCATAGGAGCATAACGGCAGTTTTAAATCGGGCGGTGGTTTCCACCGTCCGTGTACATAAAGGAGATGTTATTTCATGGAAGAACTGATGAAAGAGCTTAACAGCATAAAAAAGTATATCCCGTATAACACATACCGCACCATCAAAGGGCAGATAAAGTCCGGCAATGTGGAAGCAGCAAGAACGGGAATCAGCAGAATAAAGAAAAGAGCGGAGGGACAGAAGCATGGACACACTTGCAATTGATATTGAAACTTATTCGGATGTGTCACTGCCGGACTGCGGGGTACACAGATATGCAGCATCGGAGAAGTTCGAAATCCTTTTGTTTGCATACAGTCTGAATGACGAACCGACACAGATTATTGACCTGGCATCCGGGGAGAAAATCCCGGATGAGATCATGGAATATCTTACGGATGATTCCGTAATAAAGACAGCCTATAATGCAGCATTCGAGCGGAACTGTATCAACCGATTCTTCGGTCTTTCCTTAAAACCGGAAGGATGGAGATGTACGCTTGTCCAGGCATCCATGCTGTCGCTTCCGTTGTCATTGGAAGGCGTGGGGGAAGCATTGAACCTTGATAAGAAAAAGATGTCGGAAGGCAAAGACCTCATCCGCTATTTCTGTATGCCGTGCAAGCCCACCAAGGCAAACGGGGGCAGGACAAGAAACCTTCCGTCCGATGCTCCTGAGAAGTGGGAGCTGTTTAAGACATACTGCATCCGTGACGTGGATGTGGAAAAGCAGATCAGAAGCAAGCTGGCGAAATTTCCGATACCAGACAGGGAACAGGAGCTTTACTGCATGGACCAGAGGATCAATGACAGGGGCATCATGGTGGATCAGAAACTTATCAGACACGCTGTGACATGCGACCTTCTGTATAAGGAGACGGTAACGAAGAAGGCATATGAGATATCAGGACTGGAAAACCCAAACAGCGTATCGCAGCTTAAGGACTGGCTGAATGAAAAGGGCATCGAGGTGGATTCCCTTGCCAAGGCTGCCGTGGAAGAGCTGGTGGAGAACACACAGGGAGATGTGGCAGAAATGATGAAGCTGAGACTTGCCATGTCAAAGACATCCGTAAAGAAGTACGAAGCAATGGAGCGTTCGGTATGTCCTGACGGAAGGGTGCATGGATTATTACAGTTTTACGGGGCCAACCGCACGGGCAGATGGGCCGGCAGACTTGTGCAGATCCACAACCTTCCGCAGAACCATATGGAAGACCTGGAACTGGCACGCTCCCTTGTAAAGGAAGGCAGATATGACCTGGTGGAGCTTTTGTATGATTCCACACCGGATGTGCTTTCGGAGCTGATCCGTACCGCATTCGTGGCAAGACCCGGATGCAGATTCATCGTCAGCGATTTTTCGGCAATCGAGGCGAGGGTCATGGGCTACCTTGCCGGAGAGGGATGGGTCATGGAGGAGTTCCGTGGCGCCGGAAAGATCTATGAGCAGACGGCATCCAAGATGTTCCATATCCCGATTGAAGAAATCACAAAAGGAAGTCCGTACCGTGCAAGGGGCAAGGTGGCATCACTCGCCTGTCAGTATGGCGGTGCGGAAGGTGCGCTTATCAGCATGGGAGCATTAAATTTTGTGGAAGAAGAGGAACTGAAAGGGCTGGTACAGTCATGGCGGACTGCCAATCCGCACATCGTGAATTACTGGTATGAGATCGACGGTGCGGTAAAGGCTGCCGTGAAAGAGCGGAAGATGACAAAGGTCGGAATGGTGACGGTATATTACCAGTCCGGGATGTTAAAAATCGCACTGCCGTCCGGAAGGGTGCTGTCCTATGTAAGACCAAGGATGACCGTGAACCGCTTCGGCTCGGAAAGTGTCAGCTATGAAGGAATCGGCACGAACCGCAAGTGGACGAGAATCGAATCTTATGGAGCAAAATTCTGCGAGAACATCGTCCAGGCAACCGCAAGGGATGTACTGGCAGAGGCAATGCTCCGTCTGGAAAAGAAGGGATTTGATATCGTGTGCCACATCCATGATGAAGTGGTGCTTGAAGTGCCGGAGGGAACATCCTCGGTGGAAGAAGTTAATGAGATCATGGCGGTATGCCCTGACTGGTGTGAGGGGCTTCCGCTTAAGGCTGCCGGATTTGAAAGTCCGTTTTACAAGAAAGATTAGGAGGAACTTATGGGAGGATGCAACAGGGAAGGGTATCCGGATCCGACCGCAGGTATTGCAATCGGACGGGTCATGAAACAGGAAAAGCGTAAAAAGAAGGAGGTAAAGAAGGATGTTCGTATCGATCGGAAACTCAAGAATGGACAAAAAGTTTAACTGCACGGATATGACATATGAAGATTTTGTCAGCCGTCTGTCCAAGACAAAATATACTGCGGAAACAATGGAGCAGTACAGGAAGATGCCGAAAGGGCAGCAGGACAATATCAAGGATGTCGGAGGATTCGTCCTTGGAAAGCTGAAGGGCGGACGCAGGAAGAAGGACTGTGTAATCTCCAGATCCGCCATCACGCTTGATATGGATTACGGAACACAGGGCATCATTGATGAACTGGAAATGTTCTTTGACATGAAGATGGTGGTGTATTCCACACATAAACATACGCCGGAGAAGCCGAGACTGCGTATCATCATATTCCTGACAAGGGATGTGACACCTGATGAGTACGGGGCAGTCAGCCGTATGCTTGCATCGGATATCGGCATCGAACTTTTTGATGATTCCACCTATGAACCATCAAGACTCATGTACTGGCCGAGCACTTCCAGTGACGGTGAGTATGTGTTTCAGGAAATCGAAGGGGTCGAAGTCGATCCTGATGAAGTGCTGTCCCGTTATAAGGACTGGCATGATGTATCAGCGTGGCCGGTCAGCAACCGTCAGGCATCCGTTGTGCAGAGGGATATCAAAAAACAGGCTGACCCGCTTTCCAAGGACGGACTGATTGGGGCCTTCAACCGCACATACACGGTGACACAGGCAATCGACAAATTCATCCCGGATGTGTACAGGCATTCAAGGGCAATCCCCGGAAGATACGATTATATCCCGGCGGACTCTGCTGCCGGAGTCGTAGTCTATGATGACCTGTTCGTATACAGCCACCATGCCACAGACCCATGCTGCGGAAAGCTGATGAATGCGTTTGATGTGATAAGGCTTCATAAATTCGGGGACAAGGATGCAAGGGCAGCCGAAGGGACAGAGCCTGGAAAACTCCCATCTTTCAAAGCCATGCAGGATTTTGCTTCTGCAGATGAAGAAGTGAAGAACACGCTTGCCAGGGAAAGACAGGAGCTGGCGGTACAGGAATTTTCTGCAGAGACGGATGAGGACTGGCAGAACAAGCTGGCACTTGACCGCAGGGGAAATATCAAGGATACACTGCAGAACATCGCACTGATCATCCGCAACGATGAGAATTTCAAGCACATCGTGTACAACGAGTTCAAGGATACCATTGATGTCATCGGTCCGCTTCCGTGGAAACAGGTAAAGCCCGGATGGAATGATTCTGACCTTGCGAATGCAAAGGTGTATTTTGAGAGGGTGTACGGGATCTGGTCACCGACCAAGTTTAAGGATGCACTGCTTGCCGTGGTGTCATCCGACAGGCTCTACCATCCGATCAAGGATTATTTCGCAACGCTTCACTGGGACGGACAGGAGCGTATCGATACACTGCTCATCGACTATTTCGGTGCGAAAGATTCACCGTACACAAGGGCAGTCATCCGCAAGACACTGGTGGCTGCGGTAGCACGTATCTATAAGCCGGGAGTAAAGTTCGACTCCATCCTCGTGCTGAACGGTCCGCAGGGAATGGGAAAATCCACTTTCTTTGCCATTCTTGGAAAGCAGTGGTTCTCGGATTCCTTATCCATTTCGGATATGAGGGATAAGACTGCTGCCGAGAAGCTGCTCGGAAACTGGATTCTTGAGATCAGTGAGATGAACGGTATCCGCAAGACGGAAGTCGAGGTAGTAAAGTCCTTTGTCACCCGTCAGGATGATAAGTTCCGTCAGGCATACGGGGTCAATGTAGAGTCGCATCCAAGAAAATGCATCATTGTGGGAAGCACTAACTCCGAGGGCGGATTCTTACGTGACGTGACAGGAAACAGAAGATTCTGGCCGGTGCATGTGCCGGGGACAGGAAAACACCACCCGTGGGAGCTTGACTGTGTCGACCAGATCTGGGCAGAGGCAATCCATCTGTATAACGAAGGTGAGGAGCTGTTCTTAAAAGGTGCGGAGGCAGAGGAAGCATACAAGATGCAGCAGGAGGCAATGGAGTCGGATGACCGTGAGGGAATCGTGCAGGATTATCTCGACAGACTGCTGCCGGACAACTGGGCATCAATGGATATCTACCAGAGAAGGGCGTTCCTTGGCGGAGGCGAGTTCGAGACGGTCGGTGTCAAAGGAACGGTCATGCGTGAGCGTGTGTGCATCATGGAGATCTGGGTGGAGTGCTTCGGCAAGGAACGCCAGAACTTAAAGAAGGCAGATTCCTATGAGATTGAAGGCATCTTAAACAAGATCGGGGGATGGAAGAAGTATGATTCCAATACCACGGGCAAGACCAAAGTCCCCCTTTACGGAGTGCAGAAGACTTTTGTGAGGATGGATGAGAAACCAGAGGAAACCCGTTAGGCGGTTTCCGGGGTTTCCCAGATGCAGATGGGCAACGGTAGTCGGAAACCGTGCTGACACCTTGGAAAATAAGGGGTTGCGGTTCTTAGTTTCCTAGTTTCCCATTAAATCCAGTTGAGAATTAAAAATAAAGATAAAAAGAGCAATTCATGTATATATGCGCGTATAGGAGTTAAAGGCATATGGCAACCGCAATCGGCAAAGGAGGTATCTGGTTTTGCTAGAAAGTACAGTAGAGAGACATTTGAGGGAAGAAGCTAAAAAGCGGAAAGGCATGGCACTGAAGTTCGTATCACCCGGTATGAATGGAGTGCCTGACCGCATCGTCCTGATGCCGGACGGGAAAATGGCATTTGTGGAACTGAAAGCACCGGGGAAGAAGCCGAGACCGCTTCAGCTAAAGAGAAAGAGGACGCTTGAGAGGTTAGGCTTTCCCGTTTATGTAGTTGATAATATCGAACAGATCGGAGGTATCCTTGATGAAATACAAAGCACATGATTATCAGCAGTATGCGACAGATTTTATAATCGAACATCCCGTGAGCTGCCTGATCCTTGATATGGGACTTGGCAAAACGGTCATCACGCTTACGGCACTGTGGCTTCTGCTGTTTGACTATTTTGAAGTAAGACGGATCTTGGTGATAGCACCGAAGCGTGTGGCAGAGACCACATGGCCGGCAGAGATAAAAAAGTGGGAGCATCTTTACGGCATGACATTTGCCGTGGCAATGGGAACTGCAGAGCAGAGAAAGGAAGCACTTCTGTCAGGAGCCGATGTGACGATTATCGGAAGGGACAATGTTTCTTGGATGACAAAAAATATATTTTTTGATTTTGACATGGTCATTATTGATGAGCTGTCGAGCTTCAAGTCCCCGAAGGCACAGAGGTTCAAAGACCTGAAAAAAGTAAGGCCGATGGCAAAACGTGTGGTCGGGCTTACGGGAACACCGGGAAACCTCATGGATTTATGGGCAGAGATCGGGATCCTTGATATGGGGCAGAGACTTGGAAGATACATCGGAGGCTACCGTGACAGGTTCTTCCTTCCGGATAAGCGGAATCGTGAGATCATCTTTTCATATAAGCCAAGGGAAGGAGCAGAAGAAAAAATATATGAACTGATCTCCGATATCAGCATTTCCATGAAAGCCGTGGATTATCTTGATATGCCGGAATGCATAAGCAACCGGGTGTCCGTTTCCATGTCGGAATCCGAACAGGGGATTTATGACAGGATGGCAGATGAAATGATCCTCGAATACGGGGAAGGACAGGACATCGATGCGGTAAATGCAGCAGCCTTAAGCAACAAGCTCCAGCAGATGGCAAACGGTGCGGTCTATGATGAATCCGGCAATGTCCGTAATATCCATGACAGAAAAATGGATGCACTGGAAGACCTGATTGAATCGGCAAACGGGAAACCGCTTCTGGTTGCATACTGGTTCAAGCATGACAGGGAGCGGATATTAAAACGGTTTCCGGCAAGGGATATCAATACCAAAAAGGATATCAAGGACTGGAATGAAGGAAAAATTCCTGTGGCTCTGATCCATCCGGCATCGGCAGGACACGGACTAAATCTTCAGGAAGGCGGTTCAACCATCGTGTGGTTCTCTCTTACATGGTCCCTTGAACTGTATCAGCAGTTAAATGCCAGACTTTACAGACAGGGGCAGAAACACACGGTTGTCATAGAGCATCTGGTGACAGAAGGAACGGTCGATGAAGATATCCTCCGGGCAATCGAAAAAAAGGATAATACACAGAATGCAATGATAGAAGCAGTAAAGGCAAGGATTGGAGGTATGACGGATGACGGCAGAAGTAATGATGAAGGAATATAAGAATATGAAAAAGGAACTGACCGTGACTGAGTTCCAGCTCCGTCAGTTTCAGGGAGTGAGCGAACAGGACATGATCGATTCCATGCTTTACTCTCACCAGGAAGGGGAAAGGGTGCAGACGAGCACTCTTTCCGATAAAACGGCAAACATAGCAGTCAAGTATAAGGCTGCAATGGAAAGGGAGAATGATGAGTGGTACGGTTTTCTTTTCCACAGATATATGTTCCTGAAGGAAGAACTGGATTTTTTTGAGCATGCAGTGAACGGACTGGATGAAAGACATAGAAGCATTATCATGGATCTTCTGGATGAGGACATGACATGGGACATTATGATGGAAAGATACCATGTGAGCCATACAATGATAGCAAAATACAGAAAAGCAGCATTGAAGGAACTTGATAAACAGTATGAACTGAGGGACAGACAGGTGGAAGCCTTTGTCCTCGGATAGGAGGTTTTTATGTGTAAGCGTGGAGATATTTATTATGTGGATTTTGGAGAAAAAGATGGAAGCAAGCAGGGCGGTGTCCGTCCTGCACTGGTGGTAAGCAACAATAAGGCGAATAAGCATTCCCCGGTGGTCACGGTCGTTCCGCTGTCAGCCAGGGTGTGGAAAAAGAAGTATCTTCCAACCCATGTGCAGATCCCCAAAGGCAGCGGTCTGAACAAGCCGAGCATGGCACTGGCGGAACAGGTGGAGACCCTTGATAAAACAAGGCTTGGAGAAAGAATCGGGGAAGTGCTGGATGACATGGTCATGGAACAGATCACGGTGGCACTCCAGATACAGATAGGTGCATATGCAGAGTACAATTAAGGCAGTCAGACGGCTGTCTTTTTTGTTTGCGTTATGGTAGAATTGATTTTGACGGGGGTGCATGATGAAGATTAAAATAGATTTTTTTAGCAAAAATATTATAGATGCAATCGGTGCTGGAATATATCAGGTATCGATAATGAATAATGGAAAAGAAGAAGTTTTATATGTTGGAGAATCCGTGTTTGTGCTTGTGCGCTGCGGGGCGCATTTATTTGAACTTAAGAAGACTCCAGAATATTTCGGTTTTAATGATGAAACTATAAATAATGAGAATATTATCTTGAAATTTGAACTGTTGGAAGCTATTTGTAATATGGCGGATAGAAAACATAAGGAAAAAGAATTGATACAGAAAAAGAAGCCTATTTTACAAAGCGGAATCAGTGACAGAATGAAATCAGTAGAAGAAAAAGTACAGGCACTTACGGCTTTTCTGGAAGGAGAATGATAAATGGCAGAGAAAAGAACAATAAATACTAATGTGACAAGATATGATAAAGCACATAAAAAATTTATGGATAAGCTGAATGTTTTAAAGGATAATGTAAATCATGGTTATGATTCTTTGAAAGTAGTACATAAACAGACGGTAGATTCATCTGTCAGTTTTAAGGAAACCGTAGATAAAGGTCAGGAACAAGAAAGAAAAGATCTTTATGATATTATAAAGACCTCGGAAGATGAGAAAAAAATTCAATGGGCGAAAGAGCGTATTCAGGAACTTGATCGTATCAAGGCAAAAGAAATAGACGGACATAACGAATTTTTGAAAGAAGAAGGAGATACGACAAAAAGAAATATCGTAGGTGGTATGATGCTGATTGCCGTTTCTGCAAAACTTATTTCCAGTAAACAAGTAAGGCAGATGGGAGGGAAAGCTATCAGTTCTGTTGGTAAGAGTCTGCTTCGCTTAAAGAAATAGAAAGGTAGTGTACTAGAGGTTTACTAAAGGTGCACTAATGGTTTACTGACTTTTTAATTTACAGGTGCTATGATTAAGGTGGCAAAAAAGAAAGGGAGCGGAAACGCTCCTTTTTATGTTGCCGTAAGGCGGTGTCTTTCCAATCCTTTCACACCGCCCGTGTACATAGAAGGGAGGAATGGCAGATGCCGATGAAACCAAAGAAGCCGTGCAGACATCCCGGATGTCCGAAGCTGACAGACGGACTGTACTGCGAGGAGCATGAAGCACTGCACCGTGGTGACAGGGCGAGCAGCAGCAAGCGTGGTTACAACAGGCAGTGGCAGAAGGCAAGGGCAAGATACTTGAAGGCACATCCTTTGTGTGTTCAGTGCTTAAAGGAAGGTCATGCAGTGACAGCAACCGTGGTCGATCATATCAGACCGCACCGTGGTGATCCCGTCCTGTTCTGGGACGAGAAGAACTGGCAGAGCCTGTGCAAGCCCTGTCATGATAAAAAGACATGGAACGAAGATAACAATCCAGAGTATCGGTTCTGACGGCAGACCGTGGGGGTATCTGAATCTCTACAGGCTGAGCCGCTGAAGACCGATGGCCCCCTTTGCGTGAATTTTCGCAGAATTAAACAGGGGGGATATAAAATGGATATAGTAATTTTCGCAGAATGCACTTAAAACACGGCAAAAAGGGGTGTTTTCTTTTGCCGGAAAATCAGGAAAAACGCAATATTTAAGGCTGGAAAATAGTGAAAAAAGCATTGTTTTCCGGCCTTTTTTCGCGTGCCGGAAGGAGATGAGAAAGGATGACGGACGCACAGGCAAAACAGATCAACGAGATGCGTATGCGTGGCATGGGATATAAAGCCATCGGGATGGCAATCGGGCTGTCCCGTGACATCGTAAGGAATTACTGCAAGAGACACAACCTTGCCGGATACGCCACGGTGGTTTCAAAAAATATGAAACTCATGGTGGACGGTAAAGAGGTGTGCCACTTCTGCGGTAATCCGATCACGCAGCCGAAGACTGGCAGACCGAGAAGGTTCTGTTGTGAAAAATGCAGAAGGGAATGGTGGAAAGCACATCCCGAAGCAGTACAGAAAAGTGAGAAGGCTTCCTACACGCTTGTATGTGAGCAGTGCGGGAAGTCTTTTATTTCCTATGGGAATAAGAACAGAAAATACTGCGGCCGTGAATGTTATTTCCGGCACAGATTTTTAGCAGAGGAGGATATGGAAGATGCAGTTTCAGAGTTATAAAATAGCAGACCTTATCCCGGCTTCCTATAATCCGAGGAAGAAGTTAAAACCGGGTGATAAGGAATATGAAAAAATCAAGAATTCCATTAAAGAGTTCGGGTATGTCGAGCCGATCATCATCAACTCAGACATGACCATCATCGGAGGACACCAGAGAGTCACGGTACTTGCAGACCTCGGATACACGGAAGTGGAATGCATTGTGGTCGATATCGACAAGACCAAGGAGAAGGCGCTCAATGTTGCCCTGAATAAAATTACGGGCGAATGGAATAAGGAACTCCTGGCTGACCTTATCAAAGACCTTGAAGATTCGGATTTTGATGTCGGCATCACGGGCTTTGAACCGCCGGAGATCGAACAGCTTTTTAATTCCGTGCATGATAAGAAAATCAAGGAGGATGATTTCGATGTGGAAGCGGAGCTTGTAAAGCCGACCGTGGCAAAGACAGGAGATGTATGGCTGCTTGGAAAGCACCGTGTTATATGTGGTGATTCCATTCTGCCGGAGACTTACGATAAGCTGATGGATGGGCAAAAAGCAAATCTTGTCCTGACTGATCCTCCATACAATGTAAATGTCGAGGAGACGGCCGGCAAGATCAAAAACGACAACATGCCGGATGAGGATTTCTATAAGTTCCTGTTTGCTGCATTTGTAAATATGGAGCAGTCGATGGAACAGGATGCATCCATTTATGTATTCCATGCGGATACGGAGGGGCTGAATTTCAGAAAGGCATTCAAGGATGCAGGTTTTTATCTTTCCGGGTGCTGCATCTGGAAGAAGAACGCACTGGTTCTTGGAAGAAGCCCATACCAGTGGCAGCATGAGC
>ERZ779894.2227-NODE-2227-length-17780-cov-23.884570_pt1 | contig 17780 bp, 11 predicted proteins | sample MGYA00511587_ERZ779894 | MGnify/ENA primary metagenome ERZ779894 (study PRJEB29588, sample SAMEA2160490) | human gut metagenome | biome: human gut; feature: human-associated habitat; material: faeces | place: Denmark | collected 2008/2010 ... | reverse complement strand
ATGGGAAAGGTAGCCATCGCATTTTTATACCTTATTTTCAACTACTGATTCAAATGATTTATTTTAATTAAGAACCTTCACTTTTTGGTTCGTTTTGTGATTTTGGATTAGTCGCAATGCGGAAGATAGAATCTCCCAATCCCCTGTGTAATTAGCCTTTATTGAAATCTCGGCAGACGAACGTTGGCTTGTATTGGAAGATACAGCTGGCCATTTTAGATGGGTTAAACTTTCAAGAATGTGCTTTTTCGGTAGAGAAAATAGAGAAACAGCCAACATATGGCGACATAGCCTGCGTTGCTGATCACCCGTGCTATCGCTTCGGGACAATGGGAAGCCGCCCCGCCGAAAAAGAAATTCGCAATGCCGCCGAACCCGACGATTCGTTGCGCCAGATAGATCGTGATGGAATTCAACCCTATTACGCGGAAGAAAAAAGTCCACCGTTTCCAGCCCCGCACGTCGATCAGGTAGTAGAACAATGCAAACAATCCCAAGGAATAGCCCGTTACCACGCAGGTGAACGAACTGCTCCATAGTTTTTTGTTTATGGGTATCCAGCAATTCCAGATGATTCCAATTACCGTGATGGCCACCGCGGCCAGCGCCATGCAAAGTGCAATCTGTTCGCCGCTGAGCGACGACCGTTTCCGGAGCAGAAATTCGCCCGTGAACATGCCAAACAATGCCGAGACGATGGCCGGAAGCGTGCTTAGCAATCCCTCGGGATCGAACGACCCACAGGCGAATGTCCCGGGAAGCCATTGGCGGTCTACCCATCCGGCGATATTCCCGGCTACCGAAAGCGGATCGGTGCCGTCGGGTGCGTCGGGTGCGACGACGAGGTACATCAGCAGCGAATAGCCGATCAGCACGACGGCCGCGAAAACAGCTCGTGTGCGCACTTTGCAATACATGTAAAGCAGGGAGGCGAACATCCACGCCAGTCCGATCCGGCCCAACACGCTCGCCACGCGCAGCGATGCGAAGTCGAAGCGGAATAGTCCATTGTAGATCATTCCCAAAACAATGAGCGTCATTCCCCGGTGGATGACCTTGAACAGAATCCGTCTTTCGCTGATTCCACTGGCGCGTTGTTTGGACAGCGAAAAAGGAAATGATACTCCGGCGATGAAGAGAAATAGCGGGAAGATCGTGTCGTGCTGGGTCAGCCCGTTCCACGATACATGACCCATCTGCCGGGCTATGGCGTCGGTCATGGGATTGGGCCAAAGGGCACATATTGCGGTAATAAGGCCTGCAAAACCCATGATGAAAAGCATGTCAAAACCCCGCAGGGTATCCAATGAAAGCAGTCTTTCGTTCGGTTCCATAAGTTCGGTTATTAAGAGACCGGGCGGAAGGGCTTCGGCCCGGCCCGCCCGCTCTCGTGACAAAAAATCAGTCAATGGAGACGACGCTGATTATCGGCGAGGTTCCCACGGCACCTGCCAGACGGTGGTTGCCTGTGTTGGGATTCTCACCGTTGCAGGCGATGTCGGCAGCGCAGCGCAACCGGCATTGCAACCGGTTGCCTGCAGTGATCTGAGCGCTCAGTGTGAAATCATTGTCGATCTGTGCGTTGTCCGAACCTACTCTCTTGTTGCCCGTGAGGTCTGTGACCAAATCGAGCGTATAGATTACTGATTCTCCGGCTACTTGGGCGGTGCGCTGTGCAGAAATGGGTTTCCAACTTTCGTTGTCAAGGTATTCAAGCGACCAGTAGCGGGCTGCTCCAGCCGCTGAACGGGTGATGAACTTGATGTGCATCACTGTACCGGCAGGCAGCGTCTCCTTGACCGGAATCTGGAAAAGCCAGTAATCGCCCGTCAGCGAACCTGAAAGAAAGGGGTGTCCGGTTTTGCCGACGGCTTTCTGGATGGTACGCGTATTCGCGGCATCTTGGACATAGCTGATCGTTCCTTCGCCGATTTCAGCCGGAAGGGCGTTGTCGAAGACGAAGGCATTGGTATATTTCCCTGTGGCATAGTAGTCGGCCGTAAAAAGCCATTCGACGGGGAAGCCTTTTACAATGTAGGCTCCCTGCTGGAACACGGCAATCGTGCGGGTTTCATCGCCACAGGTCAGCACAAGCGTTCCCTCGCGCTTTTTTCCGGTATTGGCCGAGCAGTTGATCTTGACTTCCCGCGATCTTTCGGCACCCTCCGGGATCAGCGTGCACCAATCCGGTTTCTCGGAAACCTTCCACACTCCGGGGGCTAAAACGATCAGGTTTTGCGTGCCGCCCTCCTTGGCAAACGACCATTCGTCGGTCGACAGGTCAAATGCGAGGGCCTCCTTGTTGTTGTCGTCGCATCCGGCGGCAAGCGCGGCGAGACAGTAAAGTATCGAAAAGTATTTTTTCATGAGATTTGATTTTTAGCGTGTAAAACGATCAATAGCCGGGATTCTGCACCAGATTCGGATTTTTATTGATTTCGCTCATCGGCACTGCCATCCAATAGCTCTTCGGGGACTCGAAGATACGGACACGTCCGCCCTGATTGGCTTCGATCACCTGGTAGAACTCCTCGGCGGTTTTTCCGTCGCGGTTCCACGAGCGAGGTTGTTTGTTCATCACTTCGGGAGCTTCCTTCCAGCGGCGCAGGTCGTGGAAACGGCGACCTTCGAACAGAAACTCGATTGAGCGCTCCTGATGGAGTACCTTACGCAGTTTTTGACCCGTGGGAATGCCTCCGGCAAGGGCCCACGAAGCTTGGAACGTAGGCAGGCCGCAACGCTTGCGCACCAGGTTGATATATTCGAGACTCTGTGTGCTCAGCGATCCGTTATATTCGAAATCGGCTTCTGCATAGCTCAAGTAGAGTTCGGGCAGACGCAGATAGGGGTAAGCGTAATAGTAGAAACTGAACGAATTGCTCGGAATGCTGTAGGTTGAAGCCTTGGGAATCCATTTCTGGCAAAGATAACCCGTACAACTCTGATATTCATCGGTCTCCTTGAGCGTTGATCCATGCAATTCACCGCCGCGCAGATAGAGCGTGATTTCTTTGCCGTCAATCTCATACGTGCCGCGGTCGTAACCCACTGAGGCATAGAACCGCGGTTCCTTGTAGAGATGCAGGTTGACCGTGCCGGCTTCGGCGTTGTAGGCATAGGGGTCAATATCTTTGGTTTCGGGGTCGTCCTCCCACGGAAGTCCGTTCTTCGTGTAGTACATTTCGACGGCCTCCATAGTCGGAACCGAGGTGGTCTTCCAGCCTAACGACATGTTGTTGGCGATCGGGCGGGGCCCCATCAACTGTTGCAGGGTCTGACAGCCACCACGGTCGCCTTTGGCTTCGATAAATTCGAGTCCGTTCCAATGCTCTTTGGTGAAGGCATCACGGTAGTTGCGGCGACCGCGCTCGTCATTGGGCAGACTCGAATCAGCCGAAGTGTAGAGCATGAAGTTTTGCCGGCCGAGTTCGGAGTTGAATTTCTCGGCTACAGAAATGGCTTCAGCCGCAGCCTCCATCGCCTTTTTCCATTTCTCGGGATCATAAGTCGTGTTCATCAGCGGCGTGCCGTCGTGATTGTCGAATCCGACATAGTCGGAGTTGCCGTTGACCAGCGGAGAGGCGGCATAGAGTAGCAGGCGGGCCTTGTAGCTCAGTGCCGACATCCTGGTCGGAAGTCCTAATTCGGTATCGATGACCGTTTCGGGCAGCAGTTCGGCTGCCTTGTCATAGCATTCGGCTATGTATTTCACACACTCGTCGTAGGGCGAGCGGGGGGCAAAGATTTCCGAATCGGGGGCGTCGTTGGGAATGTATCTTTTGACCAGAATGATAGGACCATAATATTCCAGTAACAATTGGTGGTAGTACCCGATCAAATACCATGCTTCGCCGGCATAACGGGCGGCATTCTCCGGACTGATAGCCGGTACCTTGTAGACGTTGTCCAACAAGTAAAAGGCATAGCGGATGCCGCGGTAGATGTCATAGTTTGTACCGCCGCTCGTACTGTAAGGCGCCCATCTGCCGAAATAGGTGACATTAGCATTCTCCTCACCGTAGATGAGACTCTTGCTGGAAAACCAGTAGGTTGTACCCACACCGCCGGTTATCATGTCGTCGCCGGCGAACTGATCGGGCGACCAGTCATATCCAATCAGGTTGGGCATGTAAGTGCGCATGTAGTAGCGGTATTTCTCGGCCTGTTGCGTCGTTTTCCAAATGTCGTCCTGCGTGGCCTTGCCTTCGGGAACGACATCGAGGTATTCGCATGAGGTGAGCAGCAACAGGAATGAAAGCGTGATCAGTATGTTTTTCATGGTCGTGCGGTATTGTTTAGAAGTTGAATTGGAACCCGAGGTTGAACGTCCGTTGGAGCGGATAGCTCAATCCGTTGCCCGAACCTTTTTCGGGGTCCCAGTATTTGAATGGTGAGAAAGTCAGCAGATTGGTTCCTGAAACGTAGACACGCATCATTTTGTAGGAATAGCCGATTTCAGCGGTCTTCAGACGTAGCATCTTGCCGTTGCGCACGTAGAGCGTGTTGGCTTGGCCGTTGTGTTCGTTCCATTGCGAGGAGAGACGCGGATATTTGGCGTCGGGATCAGGGCTCGACTCGCTCCAATGTTCGTCAGCGATCCATTGCATCAGCCCGAATCCCGGCTTGGCCTTAGTCGAGAAAGGATGGGCATCATACATGATAATTGAAACTTTTCCCTGGCCTTGGAAGAACGCCGAACAGTCGAAACCCTTGTATTTGAGCGAGAATCCGAATCCGTATATGATCTCCGGGACTGTCGGGTTGCCATTCCAGCACTTGTCGTTGTCGTCGATGACCTCGTCATTGTTCAAGTCCTTGTATTTAATGTCGCCGGGCTGGAGTGGATAGCGGGTCGCGTAGACGCTCTTGGGTGACGAAGCGATATCTTCCTCATCCCGATAGAGTCCCTCGGCGATCAGACAGTTAATCGAGTTGATCGGGTGGCCTTTCTTGTATTGGTAGCCCCACTTGTATTGGGGTTCGTCCATCGAAACGATCTCGTTGTGGGCGTAGGTGAACGTACCGCGCAGCGAGAGGATCAGATCTTTGGAGAAAGCTTTGTTATAGTCGATCGAGATGTCTACGCCGCGGTTGTCCACCTTACCAATGTTGCCCCAAGGGGTGATGCCCGACATGCCGAACGACGAGGGTAGCGACGAACGCTGCATAAAGATGCCCGAACGTTTCTCCTTGAACCAGTCGAAGATGATGTTCAGGCTGTCGAACAGACCAATCTCCACGCCGATGTCAAGCTTGTGGCTCTCCTCCCAGGTAGCATCTTCATTGCCGTAGATCGAAAGGATGGGACCCCATTTTTGGTCGAAGTTAGTTCCGATCATTACGTCGTACATCTGATCCATAGCTACGGTGCTTAGGTAGGGAAAGCGGTCCTTGTAGTTCGATGAGATTACGTCGTTGCCAACCAGACCGTATGAAGCGCGCACCTTGAAGAGGTTGACCTTATCTTTGATCCCCTTCCAGAAAGGCTCGTTCGAGATCACCCATCCGCCGGCGATCGAGGGGAAGAATCCAAAGCGTTTGCCCGGAGCGAAATTCTCCGAACCGTTGTAACCGAAATTGGCTTCGATCAGGTAGCGCTTGTCGAATCCGTAGGTAACACGGCCCGCGAGGCCCTGTTGCCGGTAGGGCAACGAGGCATACTCCTCGGCATCGGAAATATTCATGTTGCGCTCTTTTTGATGGTAAACAAACGTTGCGCCCACGTCATGCTTCTTATTGAAAGTGCGTGCATAGTCGAGTTTGACCTGGAACGCCAGTTCCCGGTAGCCATCGCGACCGCGGCTGGTTCCCAGATAGGTTGTGCCGGTATTAGTCGAGGAGCTCGTGTAGCTGTAATTGCCGTCAGCGTCTACGTCGTAGCTAGAGAGTTGATACATGAACGGCGTGAACGAGCGGTTGACAGCCGAATAAACGCGGTTATAGAATGTGGCCATGCCGGTTAGGCTCAACCCTTTGGTGACGAAGTCGAGGTTCTGGCAGACGGTCAGTGCCGAGGTGAAATGGCCACGGAACTTATCGCTGTAACCGCGGCAGAGCTGGGCGTAGGGGTTGATGAAAGTGTTGCCATCCCAAGCGTTCGCGGTGCCGAAACGCACGAACGTGTCAGTCTCCTCGCCGGGTAGCGTGGCCGGAAATTCGCAGGGCAGGGCCGAAAGCGCATAGGTGAAAAGCGAACCAACGCTTTCGATGGGTGCATGATTGTAGTGCAGCTGGGTGTTCATCTTCAGCGATACGCGCGTGGTTTTGGTGGCGTCGGCCGAGACGTTGGCTTGGAAAAGGTATTTCTGCGAATTGATGTTTGTGTCGAACTTCGAGGTGGAGGGGGCGCGCATGATACCGTTCTCATTAAACGCCGAGGCATTGAGGAAATAGTCGATCTTCTTAGCCCCGCCCGTCATGTTGAAGTTGAAGTTCTGGTTGAAGGTGCTGTTTTTGAAAAGCATGTCGTACCAATCTACGTTGGGATAAACGTAGGGATCGAGCCCCAGTTTAGTGCCCATGATTTTTTCGCGGCTATAACGTGGATTCTCGCCGCGCGTGGCACAGGCCTCGTTGTAGGTCTCCATGAAGGTTACACCGTCGGCGATCTTAGGAATGCGTGTCGGGGCCGACACGCCCAACTCAGCCCGCACGTTAACGGTCATCTTCTCCGAATCGCGGCCATTCTTGGTGGTGATGAGCATCACGCCGTTGGCGCCGCGTGATCCGTAAAGGGCTGTTGCCGTGGCGTCCTTGAGCACCGAGAACGATTCGATGGTCTCGGGCGGAATGTTATTGAGCATCTGATTGGTGATCTCCACGCCGTCGAGGATCAGCAGCGGCGACTGTCCCGAACCGAAGGTTGAGATGCCGCGAATCCAGAAACTTGCGCCGTCGGCGCCCGGTTCGCCCGATTTCTGTACGGCGATCACGCCGGCGATCTTGCCGCTGAACGAGGTCGAGAGGTTGCTCGACGAGGTTTGCAGGTCGCTCGGCTTGACCGACTGCACGGCGCCCACGAGCGACTCTTTCTTCTGCACGCCGAAGCCGACCACCACCACGTCTTCGAGTTTGTTCGAAGCGTCGGCCAGCGTGATGAGTTTGAAGAGGTGGATGTCCCGGACGGAAATTTTCTTGGTGTCGTAGCCCAGGAACGAAACGGTGACCGTCTTGGCCGAAGCGGGCACGGTCAGTTTGTAGTTGCCGCCGGCGTCGGTGGTCGTGCCGACGTTCGTGCCCTCAACATAGATGTTGGCTCCGACGATGGGCTGGTTGTCGGCCGAGGAGATGACCGTTCCGGCGACGGTCATCTCCCCGTTCGGGGCCGTCGGGGCGGAGACCGGCGAGCGGCGGGAGATGGTGACCAGTTTCCCCCCCCCTTTGACGGTATAGCGCAGCGATTTGTCGAGCACCGTGTCGAGCACGGTCTGAAGCGTCGCGTCCTTGAACGTTGCCGTGACCGGCCTGCTGACGTCGACGTCCTCGTTTTCGAAGAGGATCGAGTAGCCGGTTTGCCGCTCCACCTCTTCCAGCACCGTTTTCAGCGGAACGCTCCGGAAGGCTTTGGTGACGGTTTGCGCGTTGAGGGCGACTGTCAGCAGCAGGCACGGGATCAACGCTGCAATCTTCTTGAATAGGAGATTTACATGCATAAGTTTTAAGATTTAGGTTTGTTTGGAAAGAAGTTTTTTCAGGGTTCGGTTTTTCGGGGGCGGCTGTCGACGCGGTAACCGCAGGTGTCGCGCCTGACGCTGATCGGCAGGATGTCGCACAACCCGCCCATGATTGATTCGATGTCCTGCGCCTCGGTGATTGATATGCGGAAGGTCTTGTCGTCGAACGCGTCGGTGCAGAGTTCGATCTTCACGTCGTATTCGCGGGCGAGCCGCCGGAGCAGGGCCGGGAGGGAGATCGCGTCGTAGCGGATGATGCCGTCGATCCAGCTGCGGAACTGGTCGGTGTCGACCTGCCTGCGCGACGCCTCCATCGTCCGGCAGTCGTAGGTGATCAGGTCGCCCGGAACCATCGTTTCCGTGCTGCGGGACGATTCGAATTGCAGCGAGCCTTCCATCAGCGCGGCCAATACGTCGGGGTCTTCGTCGTAGGCCGAGATGTTGAACCGGGTGCCCAGCACGGTGAACGTGCAGCCCCGGGCCTGCACCCGGAAGGGGAGGTCGGCGTTGCGGGCCACCTCGAAGTAGGCTTCGCCCGAAAGGCCGATGTCGCGCGACGAGCGGTTGAAATCCGACCGGTAGTTCAGGGTCGATCCGGCGTTGAGCCACACCTGGCTGCCGTCGGGCAGCGATATGCGGCTGTTGGTTCCCTGGGGAGCCTGTACGGAGAACATTTGCACGGGGTCTTCGGTGTGTATGAGGTGCCGGGTGGTGAAGGCCGAGATCAGGATGAGCACGGCTGCTGCCGCCGAGAACCGCAGCCAGCGCCGGCGGGCGCGGATTCGGTTCTCGCGCCGTTCTATTTTTCCGTTGAGCCGGGCGAGCGAACGGAGGACGTCGGCCGACGGCACGTGCCGTTGCTTCCATTCGCGTTCCCATTCGCGCATCAGGGCGGCGTTTTCCGGCGAGGCGGCGAGGAATCCGAAGAGTTCGCACTCTTCTTCGGGGGCGATGGGTCCTTCGAAATAGCGGACGGCGAGTTCTTTCAGGCTTTCGTTCATGGGGTCGGTTGTTGTACGCATACATACATACAACAATCGGGGCGGATTTTACCCCCCCCCCCGGTTCCGGAAAAATTCGCATATTTTTTGAAATTCGCCTCTGGAAGGCTTCAGGACGGCTGGTTCATCAGCCAGGCGAGGATCAGTATTTGCAGGTAAATGGATTGTTCGCGTTCGAGGGCTTCGGCGAAGATGCGCAGGGCGCGCTGGATGTGCCGCTCGACCGTATGCAGGGAGATGTGGAGCCGTTCGGCTATTTCCCGGTTCTTCAACCCCTGGAACCGGCTGAGGAAAAACACTTCGCGGCAGCGTGCGGGCAGCGAGTCCATGATACGCTGTATCTGCTGTTCCAACTCCTGGTACAGGTAGGGATGCCCGTTTTCGGCGAAGGAGAAATCGTAGTTGTAAAGACGCTCCTCCCCGATTTTCGCCCGGGCCAGGCAGCTGATCGTGTATTTGTCGACGATGCTTTTGTGCTTCAGGTAATTGAGGCATCGGTTGCGGGTCATGGCGAACAGCAGCATGCGGGCCTCTTCGGGGTCGAGGGGGGCTTGCCGGTCCCACAGCGCCATGAAGCAGTCGTGAACCAGGTCCTGCGCCTCGATGGGGTTGTTGACGAAACGCAGCGCATAGGCCGTCAACCGGGGTTGGCAGTCGATGTAGAGCCGTTCGAAATCATACCGTTTGGATTCGCTGTGCATTTGTCGGGTCCGTCCTGATGCTTTTTTTGTTTTGGGCGGTTTCCGCCGCTTTTCGGGGGTGAAACCGAGGCAAATATAATCAAAAAAGTAAAAAAATGCCGCAGACGCTCTGAAAACATCTGCGGCATGGGGCGTGTTTCGACGCCGGTGCGGGCTACTTGTAAAGCCCGGCGACGGTGAAGTCGAGTATCTTGCCGAAGCCGTCGAACACCAGCGCGTTCGGCTGGTCGAGCTGTCCGCTGCCGAAGTTGATCTGCGGCACGACGTGTATCTTGTCGTTCCCGTCGTCCTTCGAGGTGACCACCGTCACCGCGCGGCTGCTCCATGCCAGCGAGGCGTTGCTCGGAAGGGTCGACGAGCCGTCGTAGTTCTCCATGGCGTAGTAGCCTTGCAGGTAGAGACGGGCCAGGGTGATGTGCTCGCCCGCAGGGGCCGTGAAGACGGGCGCCGGGTCGAAATTGACGCTGCCCGTCGTGAAGATCACCTTGTAGATGGCGCTGCGGGTGGCGATGTAGAGGATCGGGTCGAATCGCGAGAAGACGAAGCTCACGGCTTCGGCGATGAGGGCGTTGGCCTCCGCGGGGATGTCGTAGATCAGCTTGGCGGCGGGTGCGCCGGCCGAAGCGGAGTAGTTGCCGAAGGTGTAGAGCGCATGGTTGCCGTCGGCTTTCCGCATCAGCAGGGTGTGGGTGGCGTTGTCGATGCTGATGCCGCCCGCGATGCACCGCAGGCCGGGGGCGTTCCCCGGGTCGAAGGGCGACGAACCCACGCTGCCGCAGGCGTAGAACGTCTGGTTGTAGCCGTAGCAGAACTTGCCCTGTTCCCGGTCGTAGAAGATCGTGCTGGGTTTGCGGGTGCTGCCCGGAGCGGAGTGGGCCGAAACGACGCCGTTGTCGACGGTCATGGTTTCGGTTCCGCTGACGGGCGTCGAGATCCGGCCGCGGCTGAGCAGCGTTTCGTAAATGTCGCCGTCGTTGAGGATCATCGTGCACTGGTAGGTGTTGAGCAGGCTCCGGATGTCGAGCTTTCCGGGCAGGTAGACGAACGCATCCTCCTTATGGCCCAGGATTTCGTAATAATCGGTCTCCACGCGCATCAGGTCGTCGTCGGTCGACACCCAGAGGATGTTTTTCTTGTCGGTTTTGTCGTAGGTGTAGAGCATGTGGGTGACCGCCGAGGGGAACGGACTGCCGTTGCGCCGGCTGATCAGCTCCTTTTCGACGGTTCCCTGCTCCGCGCCCGAGTAGGTCTCGGTCAGCTGCGGGTGCATGATCAGTCCCAGGTCCGAGGTGGTTCCGTCCCGGGTGTAGGCCACCACAAGCCCTTCGTTGAATTGGGCCGTCACGATGAGCGTCCACTTGTACTGGTACTTCAGGTCGTGGGCGGTGTCGGTGACCGTCAGCAGGAACAGGTAGCCTTTCGAGGAGATCGGCAGGTCGATCACTTCGTGGAACTCGCGCGTCGTGGCGAGCGAAATCGCCTCCGAGTCGTTGTCGGTCTGACTCACCGTCCATTCGTAGGTAAGCTCCTCGGGATTCTCCCGGCCGTCTTTGGTGATGCGGATGCCCGTGATGTCGAGCCGTGCGTTGTGCACCACCGTCAGCTGCGAGGCGATGGCTTCCGGCACTTCGATCTCCACGGGCGGGATATGGGTGGTCTGCAACGTGCTTTTGTCGTCGTAGCACGACGCGGCGAGCAGGCCCCAGCCTGCCAGCAACAGATATAGGGTGTGTTTTCTCATGGTCGTTCGTCGTTTACTTGGTGCGGATCGTTACCTCCCGGCCCTTCATGGAGCCTGATTCGTGGATGCGCTTTTGACCGGGGTTGGCGGCCTTCCATTCGTCGTACCAGGCCTGTGCCCTGGCGCGCCAGGCGTCGATGTAGTAGCTGTAATCGGGTCCCCAGTCGGGGAACACCTCCCAGCCGAAGATGTCCAGCAGCAGCTGGTGGCCGGCCTGGCTGTAAGCCTCCGTCGACGAGCTGCCCGAAGAGGCCTCCGATTCGATGAAGGCGTTGTAGGTGGACCACTGCTTGGTCGTCGCGGGCCGCGGCAGCATGTTGTGCCACGAGACGTTGGCTTTCAGGTAGAGGTCCGGTCCCACCCGGAGGTCGGGCGAATCGGTCAGGCAGAGCGTCAGTTCGCGCTGCTGCGTGTCGAGTTCGGCCGATTTGGCGACCTCGATGCGGATGGCGCCTAGGTCTTCCCGGCCGGAACCTCCGCGCCGAGGATTTCGTACTGCCCGGGCTGCGCCGTGGTTCCCTCTTCGAGAACGCGGACGCCGATTTTCCGGTCGGAGCCGGAGGCCCCGCCGATGAGTTTCACCGGGACCTCGATCACCGCCTCGGCGACCCCTTCGGGCTGCTGCTTGAAGGTCATCGAGGCGTAGAACGTGCTGTCGGAATTCGAGTATCCGGGATATTCGGCCGTTTCGTTGGGCGCAGCCCCCGGGAAGCAGACCCTTCCCTGCGACATGTCGTAGCGTGTCGGGTCGTCCTTTTCGCAGCCGGCCGTCGTCGCCGCGGCCAGCAGTATGCAGATCAGTTTTTTCATGCTTCTCAACAATTAATCGTTCGACTTACTGTACGCGTCCCGACTGTATTTCGAAATCGGGGTAGGGCAGCATGTAGACGGCGTCGTCGATGACCTTGCTGCCGCTCATCACGTCGCTCTGGCGGGGCAGTTTCTCGTAGCCCAGCCGCTTGTAGAAATAGAAGACCACGCCTTCGCAGATGAACTCCTTGCGGTACTCCTTTTCGAGCTGGGCCATCAGGCCCGCCTCGTCGAGGTCGGCATCCAGTTCTTCGTAGACCGCGCGGGCCTTGCGCACCTCCTGCAACAGGCTGCGGGCTTCGCCGAGGTCCTTGTCCGGACCGGAGATGCGGCACTCGGCGGCGATGTAGTACATCTCCGGCAGGCGGATCAGCGGCATCAGGTCCTTGTGGCGGTAGTCGGCGCCCGTCGAGGTCTGCTGATAGAGCTTCGAAGGGGTCTTGGTCCCCTCGGGCCAGTAGTCGGTGTTGTGGTAGAGCTGTTTGTAGCGGCAGTCGGAGATGCCGGCGCCCTTGATTTCGAAAAGATCGTCGGCGACCGAGTTCTTGATGCACAGCGTGCGGTACTGGCGGTCCTGTGCCGAATATTCGCGGTTGAGGTTGCTTGCGATCTTCTTGGCCATGTCCGTGACGCCGAGCGCGAAGATATGTTCGCTCGGGAAGCACATCTCGGTCGTGGGGGCCTTGGCGGAGTCGGTGAACGTGCGCAGCGTCAGCCCGCCGGCGATTCCGACCGATGCCGGGTCGTCGATCACTTCGAGGGCGGCCAGCAACGCGGTGTGTTTGTTTTCGTCGCTGCCTTCCCACATGCAGACGCGCGCCAGCAGGGCCTTGACGGCGAAGTAGTTCAGGTGCATGTAGCGGTAATCGTAGAATTTGTCGACGTTGGCTTCGGTATAGATGCTTTCGGGATACCTGGCCCGGATGGGGTCGATCTCCAGCAGGCGGGCGGCCTCCGTGAGGTCGGCGATCATGCGGCGGAGCGTCTCGGCGTAGGTCAGCTGCGGCGCCGCGTCCTTGTCGACGCTCGTCAGGTAGGGGACCGTGTGACGGCTCTCCAGGTCGGTGCGTCCGGCCAGGTCGCTGCACCCGAACAGGCGTATCAGGTCGAAGTGGATGTAGGCCCTCACGGCGAGCAGTTCGCCCTTGATGATGTGGTAGTTGACCGAGTCGAGTTCGTCCTTCCGGCGGTCGATGTGGTCGAGGGCGTCGTTGACGTTGGCGATCACCGAGTAGGATTTCTCCCAGACCTTTTCGATCACTTCGGTGGATTTCGTGGTTTTGTAGTTGTAGCGGTCGAGGTCGTAGTCGTCCGCGGCGGTGTTCTTGCGGGCGTCGTACTGGCGGCCCAGTATTTCGACCATGTGCCACGTCAGGTTTTCGCCGTAGAGGTCGGTTTCGCCCATGGCGAGGTAGCAGCCGATGAGCGTCTGCTGGAAGCCTTCGGCCGAGGAGTAGTGGGCCTCGGCGCGGATTTCCGACGGGGGCGTCACGTCGAGCCAGCTCTCGCACGAGACGGCTGCGAGGGCTGCGGCGGACAGAAGGAGGTATTTGATGCTGTTTTTCATGGCTTCGGTGGTTTGTGTTAGAAGGTTCCGGTCAGCTGGAACGACATGCTCCGTGCGAAGGGATAGGTCGTGCCGCGCTCGATGCGGATCGACGAGAGCGTGGCGATGTTGTTCATGTAAAAGGCCAGCTTGAGCCGCTTGAGGCGGATTTTGCTGATCAGCCGCGGGTTGAACTCGTAATAGAGGCTCAGCGACGAGAACGTCAGCTCGTTGTTGTCCTGCACGAAGCGCGTCGTGGCCCGGGTCTTTTCGTCGTGCTGCTTGCCGTTTTCGTCGGTGTAGGAGCCGAGTTTCTTGAACATGGCGTTCTGGCCCGGAGTCTGCCAGCGGCCGTAGAGCACGCGGCGGTCGACGTTGTAGTGGATGTCGACGTTCTCGACCTTGTTGACCAGCGTGGTGTTGTACCGCTGCCCGCCGCCGAGGAAGGTGCAGGTGGCGCTTAACCCGAAGCCCTTGTATTCGGCCGCGAAGCCGAAGTTGCCGCGGTACTTGGGGTCGCTGATGCCGGCCACGACCTGATCCTGCGCGTCGTACTCGTAGGTCAGCGTGCCGTCCTTCCTGACGTAGATTTCCTGACCCGTCGTGGGGTCGATGCCCAGCGACGGCACGGCCCAGATGGCGTTCATCGGCATTCCGTCCTGATAGATCAGCACGGGCGTCGAGTTGCTCTTGTCCTGCGCCTGGGCCATCATCTTTTCGTTGTAGGCCTTGAGGCTTTCGGAGAGGTTGATGATGATGTTCTTGTTATAGGCGATCGAGCCGAAGAGGTTGAAAAAGCCCTGTTTGCCCTGCCAGAGCGTATAGCTCAATTTGGCCTCGATGCCGCGGTTGCGGACCTTGCCCAGGTTGTCCTTCACGGTGTCGAAACCCGTGGAGGTGGGGATCGCCACGTCGGTGAGCATGTTCTCGGTCACCGAGTTGTAGTAGTCGAAGGCGATCGTTGCGCGGTGGACCGTAATGTCGGCGCCCACGTTGTAGTCCATGCGCTGTTCCCATTTGAGGGCGGGGTTGGGCATCTTCGAGAGGTAGGCGCCCGTCTGTCCGTGGTAGGTGGCCCCGGTGTAGTAGAGATAGGTGGCCAGCACTTCGTTGGTGTCGTAGTTCTGGTTGCCCGTCAGTCCGGCCGAGGCGCGGATCTTGAATTGTTTCAAAACGTCCTGATCGCGCAGGAAGGGTTCGTTGTGGAGGTTCCACGCCACGCCGGCGCTCCATGCCGACGACCAGCGGTTGTCGGCGCCGTAGAGCGACGAGGCGCTTTCGCGGAACGTGAGGTCGACGTTGTAACGGTCGTCGTAGCTGTACGACGCGGTTCCCAGGAAACTGATTTCGCGCGTGATCGACGAGATGCCGACGGGCTTTTTGTCCTGGGCGTACTGCCGGGCGAAGGTGATGTCGGCCGTCTGGCTGTTGGGGAATCCCTCGGCGTAGTGCTGGTAGGCGCTGTACGTGTTTTCGGCGATCCGGCCGCCGGCGTTGACGTAGAGGTAGTGTCTGCCCCAGTTTTTGGCGTAGTTGGCGTAGATTTCGCCCGAAATGTCGCTGCTCTTGCCGTTGTCGAGCTGGTAGGAGCCTTTGCGCAGCTGCATGCTCGTGCTTTCGTAGGCCGAGGTGGCGAATTTCGAATGCTTGGCCGGATAGAATTCGTCGGCGTCGCTGCGCTTTACGGCGATGCCGAGGCGGGCGGTGAGTTTCAGCGCCTCGGTGGCCTGCCATTCGGCGTAGAAGTTGTTCGTCACGCTGGTGTAGGTCTCGCGGTCGAGCGTTCCGAGCGTGGCGTCGTACATCGGGTTGGCCACTTCGTCGTAGGCCCAGCGGGCGATCTGGCCCGTCTGGGGATCGACGGCGCTCCAGTAGGGATTCATCCGGGCGTAGTCCCCGAAATCGCCCCACGGTGAGTTGTCGCTCCTGGTGTTGCTGACGCTCAATATGTTGCGGAACAGGAAGCTTTTCTTGCGGTACGAAACGTTCACGTCGCCCGAGAGCACCGTGCGCTCCGAACCCTTCATCACGCCCGCCACGTTGTTGTACGAGAAGTCGATCATCGCCCGCAGTTTGCGGCTGTCGCCCAGTTCGACCGAGAGGGTGTGTTTGTGGCCGACGCCCGTGCGCAGGGGTTTTGCGAGCCAGTAGGTGTCCAGTCCGCCGAGCACCTGCGCTTTGAGTGCGTTGTAGCGTTTGGTGAGATCCACCTGCGTCTGGGGATTCGCCGAGGTGTAGACGCCCTCGATGCGCTCGGCCTCGAGCTTCTCCCAGGCGTTGCAGAGGTTGTAGCTCGTCAGGTCGGGCATCGACACCTCGATGCTTCCGGTGTAGGTCACCAGCTCCTGATTGCCGGCCAGGCGTTTGGTCTCGATGACGATGACGCCGTTGGCGGCCTTCGAGCCGTAGAGCGCCTTGGCCGCGGCGTCCTTGAGGATGGTGATGCTCTCGATACGGGTCATGTCCATGTCCATCACCTTCTCGGCCGTGGTTTCGAACCCGTCGAGGATGAACAGCGGCTGGTTGGGGCGGTTCTGGTAGTTGCCCTTGATATTGACGCCCGTGGATTCCGAGGGGAAGGTGGTGATACCGCGCAGCTGCATGTCCGGCAGCGTGTTGGGGTCGGAGCCCATCAGCGTGTTGTCCATGATGTAGAGCGATGGCTCGATGTTTTTCAGGCTCTCGAAGACGTTGCGGTTACTCACGCGGGCCAGCTGGCCCGACGTGATGGTCGTGGCCGAACCCGTGTAGCTCTCCTTCTTGCGGGTGAAGATGCCGGTCACCACGACGTTTTCGATCTCCTGTTCGTCCTGCACCAGCCTGACTAGTCTGGTCTGTGCCGAGGGAAGCGTTTGCGAGACGTAGCCGATGTAGGAGAAGATCAGGTTGTCGCGGCCCTCGGGCATGCGGATCGAGAATCCGCCGTCGGACCCCGACACGACTCCCGTGGCGGTCCCCTGGATCAGGATGTTCACGCCCACGAGCGGCGCGCCGGCCGTGTCCGTCACACGTCCGCTGACGACCTTGTCCGGGGCTTTCTGCGGGGCGGAGGCGTTCCCCCCCCCGCTTCGGCCACGGATCACGATCGTGTCGTCGTCGATCGAGTATTCGAGCCGCGTGCCGCGCAGCGCTTCGTCGAGCACTTCGCGCACCGGGGCGTCGGCCTTGCTGAAGGAGATGCCGCCGATTCCCCGCACGGCGTCGCTATTATAGAGGATGTAATATCCCGTCTGCTGTTTGATCCGTTGGAGAACTTCGGCCAGCGACGCGTTGCGGAACGATACGGAGATGCGTTCCCTGCGCTGCTGGTAGGCTTCGCTCGCCGTCGCCTGCCGCGGCGCGCCCCAGACGGAAATCGCCAGCAGCCACATGCACACGGCAAGCCATGGCCTTCGGTGCGATACTGATAGGTAAAGTTTCCTCATAATAGCTGTGTTTTAAGTGACACGAATGCCGCCCCGTCGGGCGGCTTCCCAACTAACCGGCATCAATCGTCGTCACGGTCGATGCAGAGCACGATCTTCCCCTCCTCGACATCGGCGCGTATCTGATCGGTGCGCGCCAGCAGACGGGCCATTTCGGCAAAGGTTTCGTAGCGTTTCACGACGCCCGTGTAGCGCACCTTGTCGGCGTCGACGCCCCGCGGGACGATCTCCACGCCGTACCAGCGCGAGAGTTTGCGGCATATCGAGGCGATCGTCTCGTCGTTGAAGGTGAACAGTCCCCGGGTCCAGGCGGCGTAATCTTCGGCGGCGACCTGCCGCACGTCGAAGATAGCCCCTTCGCGCCCCACGCGGGCCTGCTGGCCCGGCTGGAGCATTGCGCGGCGGTGTCCGCTCCGCACCTCGACGCTGCCCCTCACGAGCGTGGTCTCGATCGCGCCCTCGTCGGCGTAGGACGAGATGTTGAACGCCGTGCCGTAGACGCTTACGGAAACCGTGTCGGCGTGGACCACGAACCGCCGCGAGGCGTCGTGCGCCACGTCGAAGTAGGCTTCGCCCGTCACGGTCACCTCGCGCGGCCCGTCGCCGAAGCGGACCGGGAAGACGAGGCTCGACTCGGAGTTGAGCCATACCTGCGTGCCGTCCGAGAGGCGGAGCGAGAACTCCTTGCCGCGCGGCACGGTGACGGTGTTCGTCATCGGAATCTCCTGCTCGGCCTCCACCTTGTGGTAGGCCAGCTCCTCGCCGGCGATCTCGAGGCGCGTGCCGTCCTGTTCGACGAGCATCCGCCGCCCGCCCGCTTCGAGCGCGACGTTCTCGCCCGACGAAAGGGTCAGCACGGCGCCCCGCACCCCGGGCGTCAGCT
>ERZ779894.2221-NODE-2221-length-17822-cov-7.453594_pt1 | contig 17822 bp, 20 predicted proteins | sample MGYA00511587_ERZ779894 | MGnify/ENA primary metagenome ERZ779894 (study PRJEB29588, sample SAMEA2160490) | human gut metagenome | biome: human gut; feature: human-associated habitat; material: faeces | place: Denmark | collected 2008/2010 ... | reverse complement strand
AGAAAACGGAGCTACTGAGATTTTTACAGATGAAAAAGGTTATGCCTGCAGTATTGCGATTCCTTATGGAACTTATATTGTGCGTGAAACCACGACACCTCATAATTACACTCCGGTAGATGATTTTACAGTGCGTATCACTGAGAACAACCCGAACCAGCCACAGACATGGAGAGTGCTTCTGGATGACGAGTTTAAAGCGAAACTGAAAATCATCAAACAGGATGATGAGACGAAAAAGGCAGTGCTTCAGAAGAATACAGAGTTCAAGATTTTCAACATGGACACTGAGAAATATGTGGAGCAGGTAACAACTTATCCGACTACGGTAAAACATAAATCCTATTTTACAGATGAGCAGGGATATTTGATTCTTCCGCAGAATCTTAAAATCGGACATTATCGCATTGAGGAAGTAAATGCACCTTATGGATATACTTTGAATGAAAATTACTATGAGGTAACAGTAGATTCCAATACTGCATACCAGATGGATGGAACTTCCGGGGATGTGATCATTGAAGCAGTTTATGAGAACCATCCTGTTAAGGGTGAACTGACTATCGTGAAAAAGGGCGAAGTTCTGGACGGATTCAAGGATGATTTTACATATCAGACAGAAAATCTGGAAGGGGCAGAGTTTGAGATTTACGCTGCCGAGGACATCTATACTGCAGATTTCCAGAAAGATGATAATGGAAACCGTATTCTGGAATATGCTGCTGGAACACTGGTAAAAACGGTTACAACGGATAAAGATGGGAAAGCGGTCCTGAAAAATCTGCCGCTTGGAAGTTATAAGATTGTTGAAAAGACAGCACCGGATGGCTTTGTTTTAAACAGTGAAGCACAGATCATTACTTTTTCTTACAAAGATCAGGAAACACCAGTCATTGAACAGACAGCTATCTTTGAAAATGATCGTCAGAAAGTAGAAATTTCTGTGGTAAAACAGGATGCTGATACAGAAGCAGCCGTTGCAGGAGCAGAGTTTGGACTTTATGCAAAGAATGATATGAAAGGTCATGGAGCTGTAATTGTGAAAGCAGGCACACTGCTTGGAAAAGCTGTTTCCGGAGAAGATGGAAAGGCTGTATTTACACAGAATCTTCCATTTGGTGAGTATTATATCAAAGAACTTGCAGCACCAGATGGTTATGTATCTTCTGATGAAGTTATGGAAGTAAAAGCAGAATATCAGGGACAGGATGTTAAGGTAGTACAGTTATCTTCTGTATTTAAGAACCAGCCTACAAAGGTTGTAGTTTTCAAGTCTGATTTAACTACTGGCGTGGAATTGTCAGGTGCGACACTTACTGTTCTGGACAAAGCTGGAAATGCAGTTGATACATGGAAATCTGTAAAAGGCGAGCAGCATCTGATTGAACGACTTACCGTAGGGGAAACCTATACTCTCAGAGAAGAAATGGCTCCTTATGGATACCTCAAGGCAGAAGAGATCACTTTTACGATTGAGGATACCGGGGAAATCCAGAAAGTTGAAATGAAAGATGATGTGCCAACAGGAACGATTATCATCAATAAAAATGGAGAATTTCTGGATAAAGTAACTGCACTGGATTCCGTTGGAGGCTGGATCAGCCATTTATTCCAGTATGTAACAGGCAGTCTGAAAGATGTTACTTTTGAAGTTTATGCTTTAGAAGATGTGAAGTCTGCTGACGGAGAAAGTGAAGATTATTATAAAAAAGATGAGCTGGTGGCAACCATCACAACAGATGATACCGGTATTGCAAAAATATCCGGACTTCCGCTTGGCAAATACTATGTAAAAGAAAAAGCTACAGTAGAAGGCTTTGTTCTGGATGATGAAGCAAGAGAGATTGATCTGACATACCGGGATCAGGATACTGCAGAGGTTACTTACTCTGCTGACTGGCAGAATAACCGCCAGAAAGTAGAAGTGAAAGTTGTGAAAAAAGAGAAAGATTCTGATCGTGTACTGGAAGGTGCGGTATTTGCCCTCTGTGTCAAGGATGATATTACAGGAGCAGACGGAAAAGTAATTCTGAAAGCAGATACTGTGATCGAGGAACTGGCAACAGACAAAGAAGGAAAGCTGACTTTTACGGCAGATTTACCGATTGATTTTGCGTATTATATCAAAGAAACATCTCCGGCACCTGGATTTGCAACGACAGATGAAACACAGGAGTTCACGTTTGAGTATGGAGGTGCAGAAAAGGAAAAAGTATCTTATGCGTTTACCTTTGAGGACGAGCCGACTGTAATCGAGATCACCAAGACTTCCCTGACAGACGGAAAAGAACTGGAAGGAGCTAAGTTACAGGTAACTGACGAAAGCGGTAAAGTTGTAGATTCCTGGACTTCCGGTAAAGAAGCTCATATCATCAAAGAATTGGTAGTCGGACAGAAATATACTCTGACAGAAACAAAACCGGCAGATGGTTATGTGACAGCAGAAAGCATCACGTTTACCGTTGAAGATACTGCAAAGTCACAGAAAATCGAAATGAAAGATGATGTGACCAAGGTAGAAATTTCCAAAACGGATATTTCCGGTAAGGAACTGCCAGGAGCAAAACTGACCATTCTTGACAAAGACGGTAAGACAGTAGAGAGCTGGACTTCTGAGGAAAAACCACACTACATAGAAATGCTTCCGATTGGGGAGTATACACTTCGTGAAGAGTCTGCCCCTGATGGATATCTGGTAGCGGAAGATGTGAAATTTACAGTGGAGGATACCGGAGAGATCCAGAAAGTAGTGATGAAAGATGAGGTAAAACCGGAAGAAACACCAATACCGGAAACACCGTCTACACAGGTAACAGATACACCGAAAACCGGAGATAATACACACATGCTGATTTGGATTCTGCTTGCGATTGCAGGTATGGCAGGCAGTGTATCAGCAGTTTGGATTGCGAAAAAAAGAAAATAAAAGTTAATGGAGGGGCATTTATGGGCAGCAAAGTCATAGATGCCCTTTTGAATGATGAAAGGGGTATAAAATGAGAATGTTATTGATTATTGCAGGGATTCTTCTGGTATTAGCAGTCAACTTTGTTCTGTACTGCTGTATCCGGGTAGGAGCAAAGGAAGACCGTCTGTTGGAAAACCATAGAAAGGAACAGATTGATGCAGGAAGAAGTGAATGAAAAAACAGTGTCCCTGTGTATCACTGGCGGAAAAGTGACAGTTCGTTTATTGAAACAGGCAATGATGCGTTTTCTGGCAGCAATAGAGAAAGAAAAAGCAGAGAAAGCAAGAAAACAGCAGGTAAAAGGACCGCCAGATAAAGATTATCATGGGAAGCAGAGTTTAAAGAAGCTGGCACAGCAGAATGTTCAGCTTTCCAACATTGAGATTACGGATAACAACATTAAGGCTTTTGAAAAAGTGGCAAAAAAATATGGCATTGATTTTAGTCTGAAACGTGATAAGTCCGTAGATCCACCCCGATATTTCGTTTTTTTCAAGGCAAGGGATGTGGATGTGATGACAGCGGCATTCCGGGAATTTACCGGAAAGACGCTGAATAAAACAAAGAAACCGTCTGTCCGTAAGAAATTACAGCAGGCAATCGCAGCCCGCAGCCAGGATAAACAGAGAGAACGGGAAAAATCGAAAGAAAAACAGAAGGAGCCGACCTTATGAGTGGGATAAAAAATATAAAGAAAAAACTGAAAGGATTTCAGGTGCGTCCCCCGAACGCAGAAGTGATAAAAAAGGTTCTGTTGCATATTCCGTATGTGGTTGTATTTTATGTGGTAAATAAATGCACCTGGCTGTATCAATATTGCAGAGGCAGTACAGTGGTGGACAGGCTGATGGTTCTTCTTATGAACTATCCGTTAGCGTTTAAAAAGTTGTTGCCGAGTATACAACCGAAAAGTCTGGCTGCGGGAACTATCGCAGCAGTCAGTGTGTGGGCAGTGGTATATTTTAAGGGAAAAAATGGAAAGAAGTTTCGCCAGGGAGAAGAATATGGTTCTGCCAGATGGGGAAATGAAAAGGATATAGCCCCTTTTATTGATCCGGTCTTTGAGAACAATATTCTGCTGACACAAACAGAACGTCTGACCATGAACAGCAGACCGAAGAAACCAAAGTATGCCAGAAACAAGAATGTCATAGTGATCGGGGGATCTGGCAGCGGCAAGACCAGATTTTATGTGAAACCACAGCTTATGCAGATGCCGGATAATGTGAGCTTTGTGGTTACTGATCCCAAGGGTTTAATATATAAAGTACAGAGAAACAAACGTTGCTTCATAAACAGAAGTTGCGAAGAAACGCTTATTTGTCTGTATTTGCAGACATTTTCGCAGGAAGGAGGTGGAAAGCGTGGCACAGCGAAATAACAAGCTAACAGCTCTCTATGAGAGATTGTCAAAGGACGATGAACTGCAAGGGGAATCAAACAGTATCACGAATCAGAAGAATTATCTGGAAGAATATGCACAGGCAAAGGGACTGACGAATATCCGGCACTATACAGATGATGGATTCAGCGGAGTTACCTTTAACCGTCCTGGATTTCAGAAAATGATTGCTGATGTGGAAGCAGGACTGATTGATACCATTTGTGTAAAGGATATGAGCCGACTGGGAAGAAATTATCTGAAAGTCGGATATTATACAGAAATACTGTTTCCAGAGAAAGATGTCCGTTTCATTGCAATCAACAACAGTATTGACAGTGCAACACCAACGGATAATGATTTTACACCATTTCTGAATATCATGAATGAATGGTATGCAAAGGACACAAGCAAGAAAATCAAAGCTATTTTTCAATCCAGAATGAAATCTGGCAAGAGATGCAGTGGTGCAATTCCTTATGGGTATAAGCATGATCCAGAAGATAAAAACCATTTGCTGGTCGATGAAGAAGCAGCAAAAGTTGTAAGAAAAATATATCAGCTTGCAATCGAAGGAAATGGTCCGGCACAGGTAGCAGATATTCTCACAAAAGAGCATATCTTAATTCCTTCGGCATATCTGGAACGGCATGAGGAAGGCGAAGTGAGTAGGAATCACAGTTACCATGATCCTTATATCTGGAATGCTACCGCAGTCAGCGGGATTCTTGATAAGCGGGAATATATGGGGCATACGATTCTTGGAAAAACAATCTGTGATAACTTCAAAACAAAGAAACGAAGAAAAGCCAGACCAGAGGAATTGATTATCTTTGAAAATACACATGAAGCGATTATTGATGAAGATACTTGGAATCAGGCACAAAAGTTTAGAAAAAGAGTGACAAAGCGTGTGGCAAATGGCACGTACAAACACAGGTTATCAGGGCTTGTCTATTGTGCAGACTGTGGCAGCAGAATGTCTTACAGAAGCCCAGAAGCACAAAAGAGAAAAGATGGGAAACGCTATGATTCAGACAGTAGTTTTTCATGCTCGGCATATGGAAACAAATATAAAGAGTGTACATTCCATTTTATTACGTCATCGGCACTGGATCAGCTTGTTGATGATTCTATCCGCAGAGTTGCCAGATTTGTTCTGACGAATCAAAAAGAATTTCTGGAACAGGTGGGACAGCTGAAAGAAACTTACAGTGAAAAGTTCCTGCAAGAATCACAAAAAGAGGTCAAATCAGCTAAGAACAGGATTCAGGAGTTAGATACTTTGATAAAGAACCTGTATGAAGGAAATGTACTGGGGAAAATCCCGGACAGGCATTTTAATCGCATGATGAAAGAATATGACGATGAACAACAGGAACTGGAAGCAAAGGTGGCAGAACTGGAACAAGAACTCGGTCAGAATCAAAAATCGGAAGATGGTGGAGATCGGTTTGTCCGGCTTGTAAAGAAATATCAGGACTTTGAGGAAATTACCCCAAGAATGCTAAATGAGTTTGTGGATAAAATTATGGTTCATGAAGCGGTAGGAAAAGGTCTTGATCGGACACAGCGGATAGATATTTACTTCAATTTTATCGGACAGTTTGCAGTTCCTTTTTCGGAAGAAGAACTGAAGGCGGAAAGAAAAGCCCGACAGGAAGAAGAACAGCGTAAAGCAGAAGCCAAAAGAGAAAGACAGAGGATAGCTGCTAGGAAGTGTTCACAGAAGCGTAAAGAAGAACGTGCCAGAATCAAAGCAGCTGCGGAAGGTGGCGATGAAGAAGCAATCAGGCAGTATGAAGCAATTCTGGATAAGGAGAGGGCAAGACGGGAAAGAGACCGGGCAAGCCGAAAACGGAGTTATCAGAAACAGCAGAAAAAAGCAAAAGAGATTGAAAAGGCTGCACAGGCTGGTGATCCGAAGGCTATGAAGGAGTATGAAAAGATTCTGGAAAACAGAAAGAAAGCTACTGCCAGTACACAGAAATGGAGAAACAAGCAAAAAAAGAAGGCTCTGGAGCCTACCTACCAAATAGAACCAGAGCCAACTGAACTCGAACCAGAGCAGGAATTACCTGTCACCGCTTCGGCTTGATCGTACCACAAGGACAGGAAGAAAACAAGCAGAGAGGTTATCGAATATGAAAAAATTAGCACCATTGATTCATGATACAGAGAATGGACTGGATTATATCCTTGTTGGAGAGATTTATTTACCGTTAATTGCAGTACCAGAAGAGACACGTGATATTGGATTTTATGGAAGTCTCCGCAGAAACTATCTAAGAGATTACAAGAGTGGACTGTATTCTTACTTGTCACTCAGTGGAAAACTCTGGACGCATCTTGCAGATGTAAATGAGCAATGCGTACAACGTAGAGATTTACTTATGGAGCAGATAATGAAACAGGAAGACATTACAGAAGAATTGAAAGTCAGAAATCAAATGGAATGGGTTCGCCAGGCAAATAATGTAAGAAGCCGGGTAGATGAAATGATACTGACTGAAATGGTGTACGTGTAGGAGGGGCTTATGAGATACAGGATTGAATATGCAGATGGAAGATGCTGTAATTTCGCAAACAGCAGAAAAGACCTGTTGGACTGGCTGAAACTGCTGAAACATGAAAAAATCGCAGATATCCGTAAAGTATATAAAAATGGTGTTACGGATTCTGTTCTGGATAATTACCGTAGATATTTAAAACAGTGAAAGGGGCGGACAGTCATGGCAGTTGTAAGAATTATTATAAAAATTTTGTTATTGCCGGTGCGTATATGCCTGACAATCATACAGCTGGTGGTTATGTTCATCACATGGCTGTCTGCAACGGTATTTCATATCCTGTCGGGAATCATCTGTATCACAGCTGTATTGGGGTATGGATTCGGACAGGAAACAGGCACAGAGGCATTCAGAATGCTTGCAATGGGCTTTATACTGTATGTTTTGCCTATCCTCGCAGGCTGGATTGTGGTGTGGCTGGAAGCAATCAAAATTAGACTGATGGGAGATTAAAAAGATGGAATTAACAGGAAAAATGGAAGAATTTATGAATGATCTTATCGGAGAGAGAATGGAGCAGGTCTATCAAGAAAAAGACGGACAGCAATATGATCCATTCAACGAAAAATTGGAAATGAAATTGCAAAAGATGTTTCAAAAACTTTCAGACAAACAGAGAACAATTTTATTTGATTACATGACTGAAACATCAAATAAATGCAGTGATCTGAATGAATTCTATTACCGTATGGGATTAAGAGATGGATTGATGTTGAAAGAAGTAATTCAAGTCATGCTGGATGCATTGATTGAATAAGTGGAGGCTTGAACAACTAAAAACAAACATACATTCTGTTTAATGGGTTGAAAACGGTAGCTTTAAGTAGTATAATGTAGCTGTTTATAGCTTAGACGGAAGGGAGATAAAATGGCAAGACAAAAGAAAAATGGAACATACTTAAACGTATGTATCGATTCAGAAATATATGAACAACTTAGCCAATTTTGTGATAAGGCTGGGCAAACTAAAACAGTTGCAGTAGAAAGAGCCTTACTCGAGTACTTTGAAGAATATACAAGAAAACAACGAATGCTCGAAAAATTGGAACAAGGTAATATTTAGCGATAGAAGGAATTAAAATGGATCGTTTGACACCTGAACAAAGGCATAAAAATATGAAAAGCATAAAGTCCAAAGATACGGAAATAGAACGTATTTTGCGTAAAGCACTACGTGATAAAGGATATGGATATAGAAAAAATTATAAGGCTTTACCAGGGTGTCCAGATATAGTTTTAACGAAATATCGGATTGCAATTTTTTGCGATAGTGAGTTTTTCCACGGTAAAGATTGGGAAGTTCTTAAACCTCAATTAGAAAAAGGGAAAAATGCGGATTTTTGGATTAATAAGATAAGCAAAAATATTGAGAGAGATGATATTGTCAATAAAGAATTGCTGTATTTGAACTGGACGGTTATTAGATTTTGGGGAAAAGAAATAAAAAAACACCCTGAAATATGCATTCAAGTTATTGAAGAAACGATATTTGAAAATAAGCTAGATAGAATGGAACTTGAGGAGGAATTATAGAATGCATAAATCTATAGATTTATTTGCAGGCATTGGAGGTATCCGTAGAGGATTTGATAATGCGTTTAAAGACGATATAGAAACCACATTTGTATCGGAATGGGATGAACCAGCACAGAGAACATATAAACTTAATTATCCTGGAGCAGAAATTGCAGGAGACATTACACAAATTGATGAAAAAGATATCCCAGAATTTGATATATGTCTTGCAGGTTTTCCATGCCAGGCATTCTCTATGGCTGGAAAACATGGCGGGTTCGAAGATGATTATAAAGGACGTTGTAGAGGAACTTTATTCCAAGATGTAGTACGTATTTGCGATTACCATAAACCAAAAGTAATCTTTTGCGAAAATGTTAAAGGTCTTACTATCCATGATAGAGGGAGAACATTTAAAGTAATAAAAGGAGCATTTGAAGAAATTGGATATACGGTTTTTCATCAGATTTTGAACAGTAAGGATTTTGGTGTTCCACAAAACAGAGAAAGAATTTATTTAGTATGTTTTAGAAATGATATTGCGCCAAAAGAATTTCTCTTTCCCGAAGGAGATAAAAAAGATGTTAGCATTAGAGATATATTAGATGATGCACCAATACCTTCAAAATATTATTTATCAGATGTGTATGTAAATACTCTTAGAGCCCATAAAGCTAGACATGAAGCTGCTGGACATGGATTTGGATATGTTATCAGGGAACTCGATGGAATTGCCGGAACAATAGTGTGTGGTGGTATGGGAAGAGAAGGAAATCTTTTGATAGATCACAGGGAACATTCCATGATACCAACAACGCATATAAAAGGACATATAAACACAGAAGATATTCGTAAAATGACACCAAGAGAGTGGGCACGGTTGCAAGGATTTCCTGATGATTTTAAATGGGATCTTGCTGATACACATATGTATAAGCAATTTGGAAATAGTGTGACTGTTAATGTCATAGAGGCAATTGCTCAAAAGATAAAAGAAGTTTTGGACGAAAGTGAGGAGGAGAAACATGAAACTGTCGGGCAATAAAGGTGAGTGGAGTGAACTGTATGTGCTTCTGAAGTTATTGTCAACGGGCGAATTGTATGCTGCTGATGAAAAACTACAAAAAATCAAGGATGTGTATTATCCCATTTTAAAAATTATAAGACAGGAAGATGAAAACAAACATTTAGAGTATGTGATTGTTTCAGAAGAGCAAGGAATTGAGATACACTGGAATGCAGAAATTATAAGATCAATTACTCAAAAGGAGATGGCAAAAAGAGCAGCATACCTGTATGAAAAAATAGTAGAAGGTGGAAGTCGTGCTTTTGAGATTCCAGGGTCGGATACAATTATGAATGAATTAGCATGTACAAAAATATCTGCCCCGTCAACGGATAAGACAGATATAACGATGCAAATTCATGATATCAACACTGGATATGAGCCGATATGTGGATTTAGTATTAAATCAGAATTAGGAAGTGCGCCTACATTACTGAACGCATCAGGTGCTACAAATTTTGTTTATGAAGTTTCAGGCATATCGGATGAATTGGCTGAACAGATTAATGCAATAGATAGTAAAACAAAAATTCTCGATAGAATACAGATGATAACTGAAAATGGAACTATGAAATACAGTCATATGAAGAATAAAGTTTTTTCAGGAAATTTGATGCTGATTGATACCTACATGGAAGAAATCATAGCACACTTGTTATTGCTGTATTATCAAAATCAAGCAACTGATAGTGATAAGTTAATCCGAATCATTGAAGAACAAAATCCTTTGGGATATCCAAGAAAAGGAATTTATGCTTACAAATTTAAGAAATTTTTATGCTCGATTGCTTTAGGAATGATGCCGTCAAAAGAATGGGACGGACACGATGAAGCTAATGGCGGATACGTTATTGTAAAAGATAATGGTGAAGTACTTGCATATCATATTTACAACAGAGATGCTTTTGAAAAATATCTTTTAAATAATACAAAGTTTGAAAGAGGGTCTACAGGAAAGCATGGGTTTGCAACATTGTATATGGAAAATGGAAAAAGATATATAAATTTAAACTTACAGATTAGATTCATATAATGATTAACCCAGAGGGCATTAACCGTAAAAAGTTAGTGCCTTTTGTTTTGCTCATTATTAAAAATGGACTGTATGAGCCAGTCAGAAAAAATGAATAATGACCGATCAGGTCAAAGGATTGAGCCGATGTATTTGGACTTTTGTAAAAGTTGAAATTGCGTCGGCTTTTTTATTTTCACAAAATCCGATATAGAGGATTTTTGAAAAACAGACGGAACAGAAAATCTTGCTGAAGGGACAGCGGCAGGAGTTATGTTTTGTCTGCCGGGAGTACAGAGGGCTGGAAGTCCTTTGGGGCAGAATTGCAAAGGGTGGCAGCACCTTGCTGGGGTTAAGGGGCAAAGCCCTTAGCAGGTTAAGGGCGGCAGCCATTGCCCAGTTAAGAGGCGTTTCGCCACTTAGTACTGGGTACTATCTGTAACGGAGACAGAGACTTTTAGCAGCTTCGCTGCAATTCCCTTCGGGGAAAAACTTGAAAGAAAGGGGAAATGTGAATTGAAAGGAACAAGGCATAACGGACGATCTGGAAAAGATGGAGTTTATAATCCGCTTCACAATGATCGGAGATTTGATCCAGAACACAGTGAGCATATCGACAATGAAAGAGTTCGCCAAAACATTTACTGGGACTGCTATCAGGGATATACCACAATGGAAGACCGGGGAAAAGAGGATAATTTTTCTTTTAGCCAGATTGAAATGGCTTACTATTCGGAGCATTACAGTGACTATGTGATTAACCAAAATAAGCGACATGAGAAAGCTCGACACCCAGACAGATGCAAAGGTGTGGAAGAGATTTTGAAAAATAAAAAGACCTGCCCTGAAGAAAGTATCTATCAGCTGGGGACGATAGATGAACATGCTTCTGTAGAGACACTGATCAGGGTTTTTGATGAATTTAAAAAAGAATTTGATGAGCGGTTTGGCTCTAATGTTCATATCATTGACTGGTCACTGCATATGGACGAATCAACTCCTCATATCCATGAGCGTCATGTATTTGATGCTACAAACCGATATGGAGAGATTGAGCCAAAACAGGAAGCAGCACTGGAAGAACTTGGCTTTGAACTTCCAAATCCAGAAAAGAAGAGGTCAAAGACAAATAACCGTAAGGTCGTTTTTGATTCTGCCTGCCGGGCGATGTTTCTGGATATCTGTAAACGGCATGGATTGGAACTTGATGAAGAACCAGCTTATGGTGGACGACAGTATCTGGAGAAACAGGATTATATCCGTATGAAGCAGAAAAAAGAGATTGCAGACCGACAGGAAACAATCCTTATGCAGATAGATAAGGTAAATGAAAATCGTCTGGAACTTGCAAAACAATCAAGTCGTGTAAATGCAAACGAAGAAATTATCCAGTCACAGGAAGAAAAAATAAAACAGCAGGACAAAGAATTTGCAAATAATTCTGATCGGATATTTAAACAAGGTGATCTGATTGAAGAACAGAAACAGGAGTTGCAACAGCTTACAGTTCGTATTGAAGATGTAGAAACTTTGCTTGATGAAGTCTCCAGTGAAGCATATGACAAGGCAGTGGAGAAAGTAGCAAAAGAAGCAATGCTGGCTACCAGAAGAGATGATATCCGTCTGGTGGAAGATTCAAAAAAGTGGATTCAAGATCCGAAGCATAAAGCTTCCCGAAGAGAAAAGGAATACGCAATAAAAAGATTGGATGGTTTGATACAGAAAATTGAAACTGCGATGGAGAAGATAGTCATAAGGATTACCAGCCAGTTGAAACAGCCGGAAAAGAAAAAAGCGGTTGTGGAGGAAATCAAAAAAGAAGTGAAGCCATCTATCAGAGAAAAACTTGCACTGAATGTAGCAAAGATTCAAAGAGAAGAGGCGGAGAGAAAACAACTGAAAAGAGGAAAATCACATTCCAGTGATTTAGAGATGTAGGGCATTTTGTTGATTCCGTAAGGATAGGATAGAGTGCTTTTTTGTTTTTATTGAAAACTTGCTTCCCAGATTTTGGAAGCAGATTTGAGAAAGTGAGGAAATGAATTGGGATTATTTGATGAAGTGAAACAGAATGTAACCGTCCGGCAGGCTGCGGAGATGTATGGATTGAAGCCAAACAGGAGTGGGCTGATTCGCTGTATTTTTCATAATGATAAATCGCCCAGTATGAAAGTAGACCGAAGATATTACTGCTTCGGCTGTGGCTGCACAGGAGATGCGATTGATTTTACAGCACAGTTATTTGGACTGGGATTAAGAGATGCGGCAATGAAACTGGCAGATGATTTTGGAATTAACTACTCTGCCAGAGGAAGAGATTCCTTGCCAAGCAGAAGAAACATTTTGGTGAGAAAGCCAGAACCGACACCAGAAGAACAATGGGAAAAAGAATATATGAGATGCCTGAAAGCTTATCTGGATTATCGGATTATGTTGCTGGAATGGAAAGAAAAGTACAGACCCAAAACAAGAACAGAAGAATGGAACGATAGATTTACAACTGCCCTGAGAGAACTTGTGATTGTTAATTATTATCTGGATACCTTGCTGTTTGGAGAGCCTGCGGACAAAGAAACAATAGTGAGAGAAAAGCGAGAGGAGATAGAGAATATTGAGCGAAAATGTAAAAGATATTTCAATGAAAGAGGAAAAAGATTTGATAAAGAAAATGATTCTTATGGTGAACCCGGGGGACTGTCGGGAAATCAGAGAAATCCTGAATATGACGGAAAAAGGGACAGTCAAAAATTCAATGGAGAATTATGTGACCGTATTAAGAAAAGATCCGCTGTTAGTAGGTAGTCTTCGATATAACCGATTGACAGAGAAAATTGATGTAACAAAAGTTCTCTGGTGGAATAAAGAACCATGTGTATTAACGAACAAAGGAAGAAAAGCACTTCGGTATTTCTTTGAAAAATATTATGGTCTGTTCAATGAAAGTGTTATGGACGATGCATTGGATCTGGAAGCATACAGTAAAGAATACCACCCCATTTGTGAATATTTAGAAACTCTTGAATGGGACGGGAAAGAAAGAATCCGTAATGTATTGAAAGTGTATATGGGTGCGGACGATTCGGATATGGTTTATGAAATGCTGAAACATTTTATGATGGGAGCCTTAAACCGTATCTACTGTCCAGGGTGTAAATTTGATGAAATGTTATGTCTGGTAGGACAGCAGGGGGCGGGAAAATCCACTTTTTTCCGCTTTCTGGCACTGGACGATCAGTGGTTTTCAGACAGCTTGAAAAACCTGAATATGGAAAAACCTTATGAATTACTTCGGGGACACTGGATTTTGGAGATGTCGGAGATGACAGCTGCAATCAGTGCAAAGAGTATCGAAGAAACAAAATCTTTCTTATCAAGAATGAAGGAAACCCACAGAAATCCTTATGAAAAATATGAGGAAGACAGACCAAGGCAATGTGTGTTTGCTGGATCATCAAATAACCGGCAGTTCATTCCGTTTGATCGTACTGGGGCAAGAAGATTTCTGCCGATTGAAATTGATAGCAGCAAAGCAGAGAAGCACATTCTTGATGATGAGCCAGAAGCCAGAGAGTATTTTGACCAGCTGTGGGCAGAAGCAATGGTATTGCTTAATGCAGCTGAAAATAAATCGGAATTACTGCGGTTTGACAGTGAGATGGAATTTAATATCAATGAATATCGGAAACAGTTCATGCAGGAAGATACAATGGCAGGAATGATTCAAGGGTGGCTTGACAGCTATGACGGAAATTATGTCTGCTCTATTCAGCTTTGGAAAAATGCCTTTAACCATTATGACGGAGAGCCGAAGAAATTTGAGACAAATGAAATCTGTCAGATCATGGATACTCAGATTATCGGGTGGAAGAGAGGCGGATATCATCGCTTTACAAAGGAAGGATATGGGAAGCAGAGATGCTGGATTCGGGGAGATACAGATGGTGGCAACAACGAAGGAGGAGAGGGATTTATTGACCTTTCCGAAGCCGAACAGATGGCACTTCCTTTTAACTAGCCCGACAGAGAAAGAGGACAGTTTTTGAAGCCGGAAGGCTGATTTTTACCCGGTTGGTTATCGGTTGTTGCCACTATTGTATCCGCCGAAAACTACTGATTTTAAAGGCTTTACAGCTATTTTTACTAGGTGGCAACAAGATATTTCAAAAAAGAAAATAGTAGTGTTATAAATTGGGAAAATGAGTGGTGAAAAACACTTGAAAGAAAGTTTCAACCATGTTGTTGCCAGTTGCAAATTACAGCTTTAAATGAATACGTCCGGCAGAGACAAAACAATCATTCTCTCTGTCGGGCAATTCAGCGAAAGGAGAAAAATTTTATGGAAGACAGAAATATAGTTCAGACTACAGAAGAAAAAAATCCAGACTATGAAAAGAAAATCGGGAACACCTGCTATCAGGTTAATTACTATTTTAATCAAAACTCTAGCATGACCATGCAGGAAAAAGTAATGAAAATTATGAAGGCAGAGTTAGATATGGAAGTCCGCAACCCAGCGTAAATACTGGGTTCGCAGTCATTTTGAAAAAAATAAGCATTTATTCAAATTCCTACTTGACGAAATGGTGCCCAAGGGGACAATTATCGTAGAATGTGGTAAAATGTTAGCACGAGGGACACCGAAGAAAGATAAAAATGGGAAAATCCTGCGTGATAAAAATGGCAGAGAGGTAATGGCTCCTTACAAAATCAAGGTGCTGAATACTATCAACTTTGCCAAAAGTATGCACTATAATCCGTTTCATTACATTCGTTCGGAAAAAGACATTCTGAAACTGGTAAATACGATCATGGTAAATACCAAGGGAGAGGGAGAAAAATCTTCCGAGGATTTCTGGACAAAAGCGGAACGTCTGCTGTATTGTGCTTTGATTGGTTATATCTACTATGAAGCACCGGAGGAAGAACAGAATTTTTCAACCCTGCTGGAATTTATCAATGCCAGTGAAACCAGGGAAGAAGATGAAGAGTTTAAAAATGCAGTGGATCTGTTATTTGAGGAGCTGGAAAGAGACGAGCCGAATCATTTTGCAGTAAGGCAGTATAAAAAATACAAGCTGGCTGCAGGAAAGACAGCAAAAAGTATTTTGATCAGTTGTGGTGCCAGACTCGCACCCTTTGATATTGCGGAACTGCGGGAGCTTATGTCTTATGATGAGATGGAGTTGGATATGATTGGAGATCAGAGAACTGCACTGTTTATTGTAATTTCGGATACAGATGATACTTTTAACTTTGTGGTTGCTATGATGTACAGTCAGCTTTTTAATCTGTTATGTGACAGAGCCGATGATGTTCATCATGGAAGACTGCCCTATCATGTGAGAATCCTCTGTGACGAGTTCGCAAATATCGGTCAGATTCCGAAGTTCGATAAGCTGATTGCAACGATCCGAAGCAGAGAGATTTCTGCATCCATTATTTTGCAGTCACAATCACAGCTCAAGACCATTTACAAGGATGCCGCCGAAACTATCACAGGCAACTGCGATACCATGCTGTTCCTTGGTGGAAAGGAAAGTACCACTCTGAAAGAAATTTCGGAGACGCTGGGAAAGGAAACCATTGATTTATATAACACTTCTGATACAAGAGGACAAAGTCGGTCTTACGGTCTGAACTATCAGAAAACAGGAAAAGAACTGATGAGCCGGGACGAACTGGCAGTCATGGACGGCAACAAGTGTATTTTGCAGCTTCGTGGTGTCCGTCCGTTTTACAGTGATAAATTTGACATTACAAAACATAAACGGTATCAGCAGTTATCCGATTATGATAAAAAGAATGAGTTTCATGTGGAAGAATATATGAAACATCAGATGGAAGTCCGGTTAAGTCCGGAAGAAGCGTTCGACCTTTATGTGTATGAAGGCAGTGAACTGGAAAAACAATCAAATAGTGAAAATGAAGGCACAGAGCATGTAACGTAAAACATACATAGCTCTTTTTTTTATGCCCTTTTGGGAGGTAGTGATATGCATAAGCATGAAAGACCGCCCATCAGGGCGGAACCCTCCGAGTAGTAACCGTTAAAAAATCACAATGAAAATAGCAGTTACGAAAGGAGAACATAGATTATGGCGTTTTTTACATCAGCAATTAATATTTTACAGACACTCGTTGTCGCAATCGGAGCAGGACTTGCAGTTTGGGGAGTTATCAATCTTCTGGAAGGTTATGGTAATGATAATCCGGGTGCGAAGTCACAGGGAATCAAGCAGCTTATGGCAGGTGGAGGTGTCGTTCTGATCGGTACACAGCTTGTACCATTACTGGCGAATTTGTTTTAGCCGGGGCAGTAGGAAAGGAGAACACGCATGGATAAGATTTTTGAGTCCATAGAAGAATGGATGCGTAACCTCCTTACAGGCATGGTCAGCTCAAACCTGACGAACATGTTTACCGATGTGAATGAAAAAACGGGGGAAATAGCATCTCAGGTTGGACAAACTCCGCAGGGGTGGAACAGTAGCATTTTCAATTTGATACAGAACCTATCAAATTCGGTCATTATTCCGATTGCAGGAATGATTATTACATTCGTTCTGTGTTATGAACTGATCACAATGCTGACGGAGAAGAACAATATGCACGAGATTGACACCTGGATGTTTTTTAAATATTTTGCCAAGATGTGGGTGGCGGTCTGGCTGGTTTCCAATACCTTTACCATTACGATGGCAGTCTTTGACGTAGGGCAGCATATTGTAAATGCGGCAGGAGGAAGCATTAGTTCGGATACAGCGATCCATGTGGATTCGATGCTGGAAGCGATGAATACGGCAATGCAGTCTATGGAATTTGGAGAACTGGTAGTTCTGGCACTGGAAAGTATGCTGGTCAGCTTGTGCATGAAGATCATGTCTGTTTTGATTACGGTTATCTTATTTGGACGTATGATTGAGATATATCTTTATACTTCGGTTGCCCCGATCCCGTTTGCGACTTTATCAAACCGGGAATGGGGACAAGTAGGAAATAATTATTTCCGGGGGCTTTTGGCTCTTGGGTTTCAGGGATTTTTTATGATGGTATGTGTGGGCATTTATGCGGTACTGGTATCCACGATTGAAATTTCTGAAGATATGCACATGGCACTTTTTGGCGTGGCGGCATATACGGTTATTTTGTGTTTTAGTTTAATGAAAACAGCAAGCCTGAGCCGTTCTATATTTAATGCACATTAGGAGGGACAGCGGTGGAAAAAAAGAAATACAACATTATCTATGCCGATCCGCCGTGGAGATATGAAATGCGGAAAGGGCAGGGCGTCGCAGAAGATCATTACGCTA
>ERZ779894.2214-NODE-2214-length-17869-cov-4.406422_pt1 | contig 17869 bp, 20 predicted proteins | sample MGYA00511587_ERZ779894 | MGnify/ENA primary metagenome ERZ779894 (study PRJEB29588, sample SAMEA2160490) | human gut metagenome | biome: human gut; feature: human-associated habitat; material: faeces | place: Denmark | collected 2008/2010 ... | reverse complement strand
TGTCTATTTATAAGACGGATTTATTTTTTCGCGCGGTTCAGCCGACTCTATCGACAGCCTGAAAATCCATCCGTAACGGATGGATTTTATTTTTGTCATATTTTTTCAATTTTATATTGAAAAGTACGGTAATTAATGATAATATAATATACAATAAATGATTGAAAACCTTATATTCATTAACAAATATACACTTTTTTGAACATTTTTAAAATTTTTTGAAAAATATTTAAGTTTTTTTCGATAAAAGAGAATATATATAATGACGAAGAAATTAAATGGATTTATTTTTTTCGCATCATAATGCTGCTTGGTTCGTTTAAATAACACGGGCAGACGGAAAAGGAAGATGAATGTGAAGGTTTTCGAAGAGGCATGCCGCCTTTCCTGTTTGGAATGGGCAGCGACCCTGCCGGACACACCTGAATACACGTTAAGCAAACAGGCAAAAACACGCCTTGAAATGATCGTCAGCCATATGGAAGGCGGCAGATACCGCCGCATATCAAAACGCACGCTGAGAATCTTTGCCGTTGCGGCAATCATTTCCGCCTTGCTGATCGCAACAACGGCATACGGCATTATAGAACAAAACGATTTCGGTATTCTGCGCCGCGCGGATATGTCCGAATATGCCGTAAACGGTACGGGCGGCCATGCACTCAGCAGTGACCTGAAAGTTTCCTATGTTGTGGACGGGTTTGAATTAATACAAACGCATTATGACGCAAACGGCATTATCAACAGCTTTGTTTATATGTATGATTCGGATACTTTTTATCAGATTTCCCAATACACTGACTTCAGTTTATTGTTTTTTGATACAGAGGAATACACTGCCGAAAACATGAATATAAACGGAATTGATTATACATATTATAAGAGTAACGCCAACAGAAACAACCTTATATGGAATTACGGCGGTTATATTTATCGTGTCAACGGAGATATTCCGTTTGAGGAATCATTAAAAATAGCTGAGTCGATTAAATATTAGGAAGGAGGCAAAACTATGCTGAAAACGAAAAGCTTCAAGCCTGTCAAAATCTTGATCTGCATGCTGATGATGATCTCTGTGCTCTCGCCGAGTATGACAGCGGCCGCCGCTGAGGAGAGCGAGATTCAGCCCTATGCGAAAGTGATAGACAGTTTTACGGCGGGAATCAATATCAGCGGCATCACAGCCACTTGCGAAGCAAGCGTGTCTGCTGATTATGTGACCACTCTCAGAGTAACAATGGAACTGCAAAAGGAAACATCCGGCGGATATGAAAACGTAAAAACATGGACAAGCAGTAAATACGGTACATATCTCGAAATGACGGAAACGCGGACCATAAATGTGCTTTCCGATTACAGATTGAAAGTAACGGTTACCGCCAACACGGAAACAAAAGTTACATACGCTTATCCGTAATAAAACAACAAAGCAGACCGCCCGGGCAAATGCCCGGGCGGTTGTTTTTTACTCTGCGCATAAACGCACATTCACGTAGGGACGGATGTTTTCGCCCCTCATTTTTCGATCACGATCTCTGTTAGATCATCCAATGTGGTTTTATATAATTCTTTGAGTTTGATTAGTATGTGAACCGGAATTTCCGTTTCACCTGTTTCATATCTTCTGTATTGCGTTACATATAAACCTAACTGTTCTGCTATTTCTTCTTGCGTATATTCGTGATCTTCTCTGTAATCGCGCACTCTTTGATATATATATTTCATTTAATCACCCGAAAAAAATATATCACAATAACACAATTTTGTGTTGACAATAACACGATATTGTGTTATTATTGAGCCACAGAAACCGTTTTTAATAATCACCGCCCAGAAAAAAATAAAAAATTTTTATTAGGCTTTCAAGATTCTATCAGCGGCGGCTTTCAGATTTTCGCATTTGGCGAAAAGCAAGCCGTCCGTTTCCTCGTCACCCTGCCAAAGATCGGGCACCATAATCACTTTCATTCCTGCGCCGTGCGCCGAAAGAATACCGTTTCTTGAATCCTCAACGGCAAAGCAGGAACGCGCGGGAACGCCGAGCGCTTCCGCCGCTTTCAGATAAATATCGGGGGCAGGCTTTGATCTTTCCGTCATATCGCCGCTTATAATGACCTCAAAATAATCCGTTATTCCGGCGCTTTCCAGATTGCGCAGAACACCCTTTTTGCCTGTTGATGAGGCAAGAGCGATCTGAAAGCCGCTGTTTTTCAGCGCATTCAGCGCATCATGCACATACGGCTTTTGCGGCACGCCGTTTTCCGCAAAATAGGTATAGGTGTATTCACGGCAGAGCCGGTGAAAGGCTTCAAGTTCAAAATTTTCTCCGTAATATTCTTTTAAAATGCCGTCCACCGCGGCGGCGTTCATACCAAGCGTTTTATATGCAAGGCCGCTTGCCGGCGCAATGCCCAGCTTTTTGCACGCATAGTCCCACGCCGCGAAACCAACGCTTTCCGTGTCAAACAAAACGCCGTCCATATCAAAAACAACTGCTTTCAAGCCGATCCCTCCCGAAACCATTATAAAACATCTATATACACGGCGCAACAGCAAACACCGCCCTTATGCAACGCATATCAAAAAAACAGCGGACAGTTTTTAGCTGTCCGCTGTTAAAAGGAAGTTCCGCAGGGAGCGATGCCCGCATCACTCCGTTTCCTATGCATATCAGTCAACATTGATTTCTCCGTGCTTTTGCTCATGTTTTTCAACGGCATCTCTAATCAATATAAGAATCTCACTGTTTGCACTGCGACCTTCATAATCCGCAACAACATGCAATTTGTGAAGAAGATTTTCATCTATTCTGATAGACAAACTTTTCATAGCCATATTTTAACCTCAAACACATTTTATTATGTATTTATTTTATATCCATTATGTGTTATAATGAGTTTAATAGATACATAATATATCTAAAATATGTTCACGAGGTGCATTATGAAAATCGCAATTATCGGCTCAAGGAACCTTATGGTAAACAATCTCGAAAACTATCTGCCAACGGGCATTTCCGAAATCGTATCAGGCGGCGCACGCGGAATTGATACCTGTGCAAGAGCTTATGCTGAAAGCCACGGATTGAAATTAACAGAATTTTTACCCGAATATGAAAAATACGGGCGAGCCGCACCGCTCAAAAGAAATCTGCAAATCATAAGCTACGCCGATGAGGTATATGCCTTTTGGGACGGCAGTTCGCGCGGCACGAAGTTCGTTATAGACCAATGTAAAAAAGCAGACAAAAAGATCCGAATCTTCGTTAAAAAAACTTAAAACCGCAGTTTTCTAAAACAAACCGACCTAACCTGCAATATCAGTCCTCTTTAATTTCAATTGCGCCGTTTTCCTGTTCAAACTGAGCAACTCTTTTTTTGAGGTACTGCTCAATTTCTTTATTCGCAGACCTGCCCTCTGCCTCGGCAATATAACGGAATTTTTTGAAAAGCACTCTGTCAACACGCAGCGTGTATCTTAAAAGTTTATCGTCCATTCGTGTACTCCTTACGTCATTTTAACATTATTATGACTAAATTATAGCGAAAATATTGCGTCATAACAGAAATGATGGTATAATGATGAAAAAATGACGCATTATTTTTTTTCAGGAGGAACAACATGTATACAATTTCAAGAAGGGATGCGAACGGAAAAATAACCGAAGAGGAATTCAGGTCATTTCCGCATGCGGTAAACATACTGCTGAACTATATCTATTATCCCGTACACGGCGATTACACAATTACATTTTCACGCCGTATAGAACGCAGGGAATGAGAATTTTTCATAAACGAACGAAGCGCCCCGCCTTTCGGCGGGGCGTTTTGTTGTTTTAAGGTTGTTTTAAGCCGGGCGTTCGGCAAAATTACCGGTGTAAAGCTGATAATATTTGCCCTTCTGCTCGATCAGATCATCGTGGTTTCCTCGTTCAATGATCCTGCCGTGCTCAAGCACCATAATGCAGTCCGCATTCTTGACCGTGGAAAGCCTGTGCGCGATTACGAATGTGGTTCTGCCCTTCATAAGCGCGTCCATACCTTTCTGAACAAGCTCCTCTGTTCTTGTATCTATGGAAGAAGTAGCCTCGTCAAGAATGAGCACCGGCGGATCGGCAACTGCCGCTCTTGCGATTGCGAGAAGCTGGCACTGACCCTGTGAAAGGTTGCCGCCGTCGCCGTCTATCATCGTATCATACCCGTCCGGCAGACGTGAGATGAATCCGTGCGCGTTGGCAAGCTTTGCCGCGGCGATACATTCCTCGTCTGTTGCGTCTATCTTGCCATAGCGGATATTATCCATAATCGTGCCTGTAAACAGGTGTGTATCCTGAAGAACTATGCCGAGCGTGCTGCGCAGGGCAGGCTTTTTGATCTTGGTTATATTGATACCGTCATAGCGTATTTTACCATCCTGAATATCATAGAAACGGTTGATCAGGTTCGTGATGGTGGTCTTGCCCGCGCCGGTAGAGCCTACGAAGGCGATCTTCTGACCCGGCTCAGCGTAGAGCTTAATATCGTGGAGCACCATTTTATCGTCTGTATAGCCGAAGTCAACGCCGTCCAGCACGATACCGCCCTCCAGCTTCTGATACGTGATGGTGCCGTCCGCCTTATGCGGATGTTTCCAAGCCCATACGCCTGTTCTGTGATCCGCTTCGGTGAGCGTGCCGTCCTCATTTTCCACAGCGTTCACCATTTCAACATAACCGTTATCCTCTTCGGGCTTTTCATCAAACAGCTCAAAGACACGCTTTGTGCCGGCAACCGCCATAATGATGGAGTTCATCTGCTGGCTGATTTGCGCAATCGGCTGGCTGAAGCTCTTGTTCAGACCCATAAAGGCAACGACCGTGCCCACAGTTGCGCCGGCAATACCAGCTCCGCCGTTTCCGAGCACCATAGCCGCGCCGACAGCGGCACAGAGCACATAGCTTAAATTGCCTATGTTTACATTGACGGGCATCATCATATTTGCATATTTATTCGCCTTATAGGAGCTGAAGCGAAGATCTTCATTAATCTTGTCAAAATCTGCCTTTGCCTGTTCTTCGTGGCAGAATACCTTAACGACCTTCTGACCGTCAAGCATTTCCTCAATGAAACCATCGACCGCGCCGAGAGCTTTCTGCTGTTTATCAAAATATTTGCCCGATCGCTGGGTGAACTTTCTTGTTACCACAAGCATGACGCATGCCATAAGCACAGTGATTGCCGCAAGCACATAGTTCATACGAATCATTGCAACAAGCGAGAAGATCAGAGTTATTAGAGAATTGAATATCTGCGGAATACTCTGGTTGATCAGCTGGCGCATGGTGTCTATATCATTTGTATAAACGCTCATTATATCGCCGTGCGCGTGGGTGTCAAAATACTTGATCGGCAGTTTTTCCATATTTTTGAAAAGGTCTGTACGAAGCGTCTGCATCGTATTCTGGGTAACATTGACCATGATTCTTGAATACGTGAACGACGCGATGATGCCGACAAGATAAATCACCGCCACTCTTATCAGCGCATTTGCCAGTCCGCTGAAATCATTGGAGCCGGAAGTGAGCATAGGCTGAATATAATCATCGACAAGCGACTGGATGAACACCATGCCCTGCATCTGCGCAAACGCGGAAACGATGATGCAGACGATAACGAAAAGCCATGCCACTTTGTTGTTTGCGATCATATATTTCAGAACGCGCGAAAAGGATTTGGCGCCGTTTCTGAGATTGCTTTTATTTTCGTTTTTCATTGTGCGCCCTCCTTTCACTGCTGGTCAAAATCTCCGCCGCCCTGCTGGGACTCGAAGATCTCACTGTAAATCTCGTTTGTTTTCAAAAGGTTTTCATGTGTGTCAAATCCGTTTATGCTGCCCTCGTCCAGAACAATGATCCTGTCTGCGTCCTTAACACTGGAGATACGCTGGGCAATGATGATCTTTGTGGTATCGGGGATCTTGGTGGCGAACGCCTCTCTTATCTTAGCGTCCGTAGCGGTATCGACCGCCGAAGTGGAATCGTCAAGAATAAGGACTTTCGGCTTTTTGAGCAGCGCTCTGGCAATACAGAGCCTTTGCTTCTGACCGCCGGAAACATTCGTGCCGCCGCGCTCGATATGCGTGTTATACTTATCCGGCATACGCTCGATAAACTCGTCTGCGCAGGCAGCCTGACAGGCCGCTATGCACTCTTCCTCGGTGGCATTCGGGTTGCCCCATCTGAGGTTATCAAGAATAGAGCCGGAGAAAAGCACGTTTTTCTGAAGTACCACGGAAACCTGATTTCGCAGCACCTCCGTGTCATATTTTCTGACGTCAATACCGCCGACGCAAACGCTGCCTGAGCTGACGTCGTAAAGACGGCAGATAAGGTTTACAAAGCTGCTCTTGCCGCTGCCCGTGCCGCCGATGATACCGATGGTCTCGCCCGATTGAATATGGATATCAATATCGTTAAGGGCGTTTTTATCGCTGTCTTTCCTGTAAGAAAAGTTAACGTGGTTGAAATCAATACTGCCGTCCTTCACCTCTTCAATCGGATTCTCGGGATTGTGAATATCGGGAATCTCGTTGAGCACCTGTGAGATACGGTGGATACTTGCAGAGCTCATAGCAATCATAACAAAAATCATGCTGAGCATCATAAGCGCCATCAAGATCTGCATGATATATGAAAGAAGCGTTGTAAGATTTCCGGTCGTCATGCTGCCGGCTACGATATAGTGGGCGGCTAACCATGAAATCGCTATGGTGCAGCCGTAAACGCAAAGCATCAGCGCAGGAGCGTTCAGCGTCAGGTAGCCCTCCGCTTTAATATTGAATTTTTTAAGAAGGTTTATTACTTTCGTAAACTTTTCAATCTCATGATCCTCGCGCACATAGGATTTTACCACCCTGATTGCCGAAATATTCTCCTGAATATCGGCATTTACACGGTCATAGGTGTTGAAAGCCTTATCGAAATATTTAAGAGAAAGCCGTATTATAATGGCTAAAACGCAGCCGAGCAGAATGATCGCAACAAAAAACACAAGACTTATCTTTTTGCTTATAAAAAAGCACATCAGCCAGCTGAAAACAAGCGTCAGCGGTGCCCTTGTTGCAATTCTCAGGGTCATCATATAAGCATTCTGGATATTTGTAACATCCGTTGTCATACGTGTTACAAGACCTGCGGTGCTGAAATGGTCGATATTCGAAAAAGAGAAGGTCTGCACCTTATCATAAATGCCCTTTCTCAAATTTGCCGCAAATCCCGAAGACGCCCTTGCAACATATCTTCCGCCGAGCGCTCCGAAACAAAGACTCAGCGCTGCCATAACAAGCATAATGCCGCCGTAAATATATACGTTTTTGATATTGCCGGCGGAAATGCCTCTGTCGATTATGTAAGACGTTACAAAAGGCAGCAAAACTTCCATCAATACTTCAAGCATTGTGTAGAAAATAGTTAAAAATGAATCTTTTTTGTAATTTTTAACGTATTTCAATACTGTTTTCAATCATTTTTCCTCCGTTTCCATATAGTTTTTAAAACTTTGTCTCAGCGCGGTTAATAATTTCGTCTGCCACTTGAACGCGGTTTCAAGCTCGGTCTGTGAAAACGGCTCGAATATCTCCTGTTCAACAAAGGCAAATTCGCGCAGCATACCGTTCTTAACGCGCAGAGCCTTTTGGGTGGGTATAACCTTTTTGCGCCGGTTATCCTCTTCAAGCGTTTCAACCCTGATAAAATCTTTTGCCGAAAGCTTTTTCAAGATGGAAGATACCGTACTTTTCGATATACCGAGTTCCCTGTTCAGATCGGATGTGTCCGCGCCGCCGCATTTAATAATGTATGCAAGCATTCCGCTCTGCGCCGCCGTCAGACCGAATTTTTCAGCGCGCATATCCAGATATCTGTCCGTTAGGATGCAGATATCCTTGTTGTTTTTCATTATTTCTTCCTGAAGCGTAGCTTTCACCTCCGTTAGTCAGACGGCTTACAAAAAACCGCTGACAAATCTTTGTACATATAATATATATCACAAAAACGCTTGATTTTGAAATAAAAATAGTTTATTATCTATAAAAGAATTTTATTGAACAGCATTTGATTGTTAAATCATTAACAAGGAGGACAATTTATGAATACCGTTCAGCTGGAATGTTTTATGGAGGTATCCGTCTGTCTTAATTTTTCACGCGCAGCGGAAAATCTGCGAATGACGCAGCCTGCCGTCAGCCACCAGATAAATTCTCTGGAAGCTGAGCTTGGAACAAAGCTTTTCAACAGAACAAGCAAAAGCGTTGAGTTGACGAGAGACGGGATCAGATTTATAGGTCCTGCCTCTGACGCGCTGAAAATACTGCGCAACGCAAAAGCAAGGATAAGTGAAAAAGACGCAACGGAGGTGCTTCCCATTGGAATAAGCTGCCGCAATCAGCAAATGCTGGATGTGCTGGCGCCTATCCTTGAAAAGCTCGCCCGGGAGATACCGAACGCAAGGCCGATTGTAAAAATGACGCCGTTCATGCCGTTGGACGCGCTTTCCGAAAACGAGACGATAGATGTTTTGTTTGGACTGAGGAGCACAGAAACTTCACGAAATAAAATCATTTATAAGGAGCTCAAAAAATGCCGCCTGATGTGCGTTTGCTCTGAAAAGCACAAACTTGCGGAATGCGAATCGGTAAAAACAGACATGCTTTCCAGCCTGAGTATCGCCATGATCTCGCGCCAGCGTGAAACGCCCGAAATATCAAAAGTGATCACAGCCGCTTCAGCTTCTTTGCAGCAAAATCAGATGTATCTGTGCGACACTTACGAATGCGCGATGCCGCTTGTGAAAGCGGGGTTATGCTATTGCGTGCTGCCCGATCTTCCGGCCAAAAAAGAAGAAGGTCTGAAATACATTCCGATTTCAGACGCATCTCCCGTTTCCTTCGGCATATTCTATTCAACCATCAAGGGCAATCCGATTTTAAAACGTTTTATAGAGATTACAAGACTTATTATAAAAGACCGATAATGAAGCGAAAGCAATAAAACCGAAACTTCCTTTAACTTGCATAAGAAAAGGTTTTCAAAACTAAAGCCCGGCGCAAAAGCTGCCGGGCTTTAATTTTAATCAAACTCTTGAATCATCATTTCTGTGGATATAAGCATCGAGCAGTTTCCAAACTGTTTTCTGCTCTTCTTCAGACATGGAAGCAATCATATCGATAATATTCTCGTCGATCTCATCCTTCATTGTGCCTGAGATGAAATAATCCGCGTTTACTTCAAGAATTTCGCAGATCTTGATAAAGCTTTTCATTCTCGGATAACTTCTGCCGGTTTCAATATTTGAAATCTGGTGTTCGCTGAGCCCTATCTGCTCCGCGAGCTCACTTTGGTTGATGCCGAGTTGCTTTCTTCTCTGCATGATACGCAGACCCAAAATAGCCTGCTTGTCTATTTTTCTCATAACAACACCCCGAAAGCAATCTTAACATTATATTGACAAAAATGGAATGACTTTTTATTTGATTTATGAATTAATGTGAACGTTTATGAAATGTTCACAGACATTCCAAAAATTTTAGTGAACTTGTCAAAAAAACAAATGCCAAAAGTGCCTGAAAAACGACAAATTTTTAAAGTATGATGGACTGGCCCGTCATTTCCTTCGGCTGAGGAAGCCCCATTACCTTGAGCATAGTGGGCGCAATATCACAGAGCCTTCCGCCTTCACGGACTTCGCACGGATAGTTTACGACAATAAACGGAACCGGGTTCGTGGTGTGCGCGGTAAACGGCTCGCCGTTTTCGTCGAGCATTTTATCTGCGTTTCCGTGATCCGCCGTTACAAACAGCACGCCGTCCATCTCTTTAACCGCCTCTGCGAGAGTACCCACGCAGGTGTCAACCGTTTCAACTGCCTTGACCGCCGCAGGAATGATTCCGGTGTGGCCGACCATATCGCAGTTTGCGAAGTTCACGATGATCGCGTCATATTTACCGCTTCTGACAGCAGCATTGAGCTTTTCGGAAACTTCGGGAGCGCTCATTTCCGGCATCAAATCAAAGGTTGAGATCTTCGGAGAATCAACAAGGATCCTGTCCTCGCCGGGATACTGCTTTTCCTCGCCGCCGTTGAAGAAGAACGTTACATGAGCGTATTTCTGTGTTTCGGCAATCCTGAGCTGTGTTTTGCCGAGGTTTGAAATATATTCGCCGAATGTATTTGTAAGAGATTCGGGCGGAAACGCAACGCTTACGTTCGGCATCTCTTCATCATACTGCGTCATGCAAACATAATAGAGATTGAAGAAACCGTTTTTGCGCTCAAATCCGTTGAAAGCCGGGTCTACAAACGCCCTTGTGATCTCTCTGGCGCGGTCGGGGCGGAAATTAAAGAAGATCACGCTGTCATTTTCCTTGACTCTGCCCTCTGCCCCTCCGATAACGGTTGGAAGAACAAATTCATCGGTAAGATGCTTTCCGTCCTCATCGATCGTCTCATATGAGCTTCTTACGGCTGCAACGGGATCATCAGCCTGTATGCCCTCTCCGTAAACAAAAGCGGCATAAGCTTTTTCAACTCTGTCCCAAATATTATCCCTGTCCATAGCATAAAATCTGCCGGTTACACTTGCAATCTTTCCGACGCCGATCTCGGCGATCTCAGCCTGAAGCGTTTCCAGATATTCAGCAGCGGATGCCGGCGGAACATCACGTCCGTCAAGAATGGCATGAATATAAACATTCTTGACTCCATGCTTCTTTGCCATTTTCATAAGACCGTAAAGGTGATCTGTGTGGCTGTGAACGCCGCCCGGCGAAACAAGGCCGATCAGGTGAAGCGCTTTATCCTTTGCATTATCCATCGCAGCGGTAAGCACGGGATTCTCATAAGCTTCCCCGTCCTCAAAAGCCTTTGTTATTCTGGTGAGCGGCTGGTAAACGACCCTGCCGGCGCCGATATTCGTGTGACCTACCTCACTGTTTCCCATCTGGCCGTCCGGCAGACCTACATCCATTCCCGACGCGCCTATATATGTCATCGGGCACTCTGCCATAAGCTTATCGAGATTCGGCTTTTTCGCCAGCGCGATAGCATTGCCGTAATCAGAATCATTTCTGCCGTAACCGTCCATTATACACAATACTACAGGTTTTTTCATAATATATCTTCCTCCTGTTTGATATTTAAAAACATTAAAAAAGCCCTCCGAAACAGAGGGCTTTTCAATTAAACTGATGCCGCTTTAACGATAACGGAAAAGTCCTCCGCCTTAAGTGACGCGCCGCCGATAAGACCGCCGTCCACATTTTCTTTTGCAAGAAGCTCTTCTGCGTTCTTTGCATTCATTGAGCCGCCGTACTGAACAACAAATGCGTCAGCGGCTTTTTTACCGTAAAGCTCCTCAATAACCGAGCGGATATAACCGTTTACCTCGTCTGCCTGATCGGCAGTTGCGGTCTTTCCTGTGCCGATGGCCCATACAGGCTCATAAGCAATAATTACATTTTCAAGCTCTGCTTCGCTTATGCCCTGAAGCGCGATCTTGGTCTGCATTCCGACAACCTCAAAGGTTACGCCCTGTTCTCTCTGTTCAAGAACTTCGCCCACACAGAGGATGACCTTGAGACCGGCGTCAAGCGCAGCTCGAACTCTTTTGTTAACGGTCTCATCGGTTTCGCCGAAATACTGACGGCGCTCAGAGTGGCCGATAATAACATAAGGAACGCCCATTTCCTTAAGCATAACAGCGGAGACCTCGCCCGTGAAAGCGCCGCTTTCAGCCCAGTGGCAGTTTTCCGCACCTATCATTATGTTTGAGCCGGCTGAAGCCTCCAGCGCTGCCTGAAGATCAACGAAAGGAGCACAGATGATAACATCGCAGTCCGCATCCTTAACAAGCGGCTTCATTTCATTTATAAGCGCTGTTGTCTGCGCAGGTGTGTTGTTCATTTTCCAGTTGCCGGCTATGACCGCCTTGCGGAGTTTTTTGTTCATGATAATCGTACCTCTTTTATCATTATTTATTCTATAAACAGATTGTGATATTTCAGATCAGTCTTTATCCATAAGAGCGGCTATACCGGGAAGTTCCTTGCCCTCAAGGAATTCAAGCGAAGCGCCGCCGCCTGTTGAGATATGGCTCATCTTATCGCTGAAGCCCAGCTTTGTAACAGCAGCAACAGAATCGCCGCCGCCCACGATGGAGATCGCGCCGGAATCCGCAACAGCCTTTGCGACCGCAATAGTGCCCTGCGCAAAGTTATCCCACTCGGAAACGCCCATAGGTCCGTTCCAGATGACAGTGCCTGCGCCCTTGATAGCGTCCGCAAACATAGCCTGTGTTTTCGGACCGATGTCCAGACCCATCCAGCCGTCAGGTATCTCATCGCTGTTTACGACCATGGCTTCGGTGTTTTCATCATATTCCTTGCCGACCTTGTTATCAACGGGAATAAGGAATTTAACGCCTTTCGCCTCCGCGTCCTTCATCATCTTGCCGGCATTTTCGACCTGCTCCTCTTCCAGAAGCGAAGTACCGATATGATGACCGAGGGATTTCATAAATGTGTATGCCATACCGCCGCCGATGATAAGCGTATCGCACTTGTCAAGCAGATTTGTGATTACGCCGATCTTATCTGAAACCTTGGCGCCGCCGAGAATGGCAACGAGCGGTCTTTTCGGATCCGAAAGAGCGCCGCCCATAAAGGTGATTTCTTTCTGAATGAGATAGCCGCAAACGGCAGGAAGATAGGAAGCAACGCCCGTTGTGGAGCAATGCGCCCTGTGCGCCGTGCCGAAAGCGTCATTAACAAAAATTTCGGCAAGTGAAGCGAGTTCTTTTGAGAAGTTTTCTTCGTTCTTTGTTTCTTCTTTTCTGAAACGAACGTTTTCAAGCAGCATGACATCGCCGTCATTCAGAGCCTCTGCCATAGCCTTTGCGTTTTCGCCTACAACATTTTCATCCTCAGCAAGCTTGACCTCTTTGCCGAGATACTCTGAAAGTCTTGCAGCTACGGGAGCGAGGCTGAATTCAGGCTTGTATTCACCCTTGGGTCTGCCCAGGTGAGAGCAGAGAATAACCTTCGCGCCGTTTTCAATAAGATATTTGATTGTGGGCAGAGCTGCTACGATTCTTTTATCGTTTGTAATTTCTCCGTCCTTGAGGGGAACATTGAAATCGCAGCGAACAAGCACTTTTTTGCCGGATACTTCGATATCCTCAATCGTCTTTTTGTTTAATGCGTTCATTTTTATTACCTCTCCGTAATGAATCATTTTTTATTTTATATTTTTTACGCAATTATTATAGAGTATATGCCGAGCAAAATCAATACATATTTTTCCACGAAGTTTGAACCTTTATTCGTCAATTTTTTGTCAATGTCAATGAATTTTAGCTGTTTTTCCGCCTGTTTTTGATTGTAAACCGGCATTCAGCCTTGGAGCATGAATTCTTTCAGCGCCATTTCCCTCTCAGGAGCCAGCCACAACTTGATATAAGCTGCTGCAAAAGCGTATTCCTCCAGCGGTATGACACCCAGTTCTTCAAACGCACACGAGCTTTCATATTGCGCGCCCGGCAGGCTATTTACTGCGAACACGGGAATGTTTCTGCCTTTAGCGTCAACGCAAAAAGCGCGGAAATCTGGGTTCTTCGTATCAAGCGTGCCGGAATGATAGGGTCTTAAAATAACAGCCTTCGTGTTTTCGGGGCAAAATGCGTAGCTGCCGCCGGGAACAGCACATACGGTATGAATATCCGAACGGTCCGAAAAAAAGAGTTCAAAAGGCAGCCCAACGGTTTGTTTGACAGAAAACCGATCGTTAAAAACAAGCTTTTCCCCGTCATATTCCGCAGCGCATCTGCCGTCTATGTCATACAGCGCGTCATCTGCCTCCCGGTGAAGCGTTAATCCGTCCGCAGGCAGAATTTTCGCGTGATCATCCGTATTCTTATAAGCGGCAAAAACGCCGCGCATATCTGCATTTTTAAGAAATTCAACGGCGGCGCAGAAATTCTCAAACCCGTTAGACAGCTCACTGTCAAGCGGCTTGCCGGCTGAAACGAACACAGCGCAGCAGTCTTTTCCGGCAAGGGCATACGAAAGCGCCGCTGCGGAATACTGCAAAGTGTCTGTTCCATGGCACACTATGATTTTATTATATCCGCGGCAGACAAAATCGTTTACGCATTTCACCAGTGCGTTTAAATGTTTTCCGCTCAGGTTTTCGCTTAGAATCGTGTAAGGCGAAAGACTGTTGAACGCAATATCAAAACCGTGCCTGTTACGGTAAAATCCGGCAAGGCTTTCCAGCGGAGAAACATTCGGGGAGATCACCCCGTTCTTTTCCGAACTGCTTATGGTGCCGCCTGTTAAAATCACAAGAATTTTCATAATCTCACTCCGTAAACAAAAGTGAATATTTTAGTATTCCGCCATATATACGAAAAAACCGCCAAAACCGAAGTTTTGGCGGAATGGTGACCCGGACGGGAATTGAACCCGTGTTACCGCCGTGAAAGGGCGGTGTCTTAACCTCTTGACCACCGGGCCGTTGGTGGCTTTAACTGGATTCGAACCAGTGACACTGCGGGTATGAACCGCATGCTCTAGCCAACTGAGCTATAAAGCCGTACTTAAATAAAGCACCTACGACTTAAGTGCAAGCAAGATTATAACGTATAAGTTGCTATTTGTCAAGCATTTTTTTGTTTATTTTCAACTTTATTTTAAAATGACAAAAATCGGTGCTTTGCGACATTTTTTGATAAAATATATGCACAAATGTTTGACTTGAATATCTATTAATGTTATTATTATATTATGACAGAGCTTTATACTAATTATAATATTAAGGAGCAGTTATGGAAAAAATTAATAAAAGGCAAAAAGCCATATATGATTTTATAAAGGAAAGAATAAATGATAAGGGAATTGCGCCGTCTGTCAGGGAAATAGGGGAGGCTGTCGGGCTTCGTTCGACTTCGTCTGTTCAATACAATCTCAATGCGCTTGAACAGGCGGGATATATTACTCGTGACGCTAATTTAAAGCGTACAGTTCGTGTTGTCGGTGCGGCAAAGGGAGTTAACCATATTCCGCTCGTAGGTACTGTTACTGCCGGTATGCCTATATTGGCAACGGAAATAATTGAAGATTATATTGCTGTTTCAGGAGTAAGCGGAAATAATCTTTTTGCACTCAGAGTTAAGGGCGAGTCAATGATTAATGCTCACATACTTGACGGGGATATTGTTATTGTTGAGCAGTGCCCTACGGCGCAAAACGGCGATATTGTTGTTGCACTTGTTGGAGAAGAGGCAACAGTTAAGCGTTTTTATAAAGAGGACGGTCATTTCAGGCTTCAGCCGGAAAATGATAAATTTGAGCCGATAATTGTTGACGAATGTGCAATTGCCGGCAAGGTAAAGGCGCTTATTCGCAACTATTGATATTTTTTACACATTGTGTTAAAATTTTCGATAAACATATTGTATATAATAAATAATATCATAAAACATGTTTTTTTTCAATAAAATATTGAAATTAAAAAAAGCGGCTGGTATAATTCAAATATAGATATTTGACGGAGGGCTCCTATGAGGATTCTTGCTTTTGACATCGGCGGAACGAATATCAAATACGCCATATGCAATGAAAACTATACGCTTACCGAGATCCAATCCGTTCCCACGGAGGCGTCTAAAGGCGGTCAGTATATCATAAATAAAGTGCTTGAGATTATCGATGGCTTTGATAATATCGACCGTATTGCCATAAGCACGGCGGGTCAGGTAGATTCCGAAAACGGGATCGTCGTTTACGCAACGGATAATATCCCCTATTATACAGGAATGATGGTCAAAAAAATGGTGGAAAGCAAAACAGGCATTCCTACATTTGTTGAAAATGATGTAAATGCCGCTGCTGTCGGTGAAGCAACTTTCGGCGCGGCAAAAGGCTGCGGTGATTTTATCTGTCTCACATTCGGAACCGGGATTGGCGGAGCGATTTATATAAACAACGAGCTGTATAAAGGCTCAAATTCTTCTGCCGGCGAATTCGGGCATTTCATAACGCATGCGGGTGGCAGACCCTGTACCTGTGGCGGAGAGGGCTGTTATGAGCAGTACGCGTCCGCTAAAGCGCTGACTCAGGCGGTTGAAAAAGTAACGGGAAAAAGCCTTAATGGATTTCAGATCTTTCAGAAAGAAAATATAGAGGATCCTGAGATCAGACATGTTGTAGATATCTGGATCGATGAAATCATTATCGGGCTCAAGAGCCTTATTTGTATATTTAATCCGTCACTTATCGTTCTCAGCGGAGGCATCATGAGTGAAGAATATATTATTGAGCTGATAGACAGAAAAATATACAAAGAACTTATGGATAATTTCAGAAATGTAAAAATAGTCAACACCGAACTCGGCAACAATGCGGGACTTCTCGGTGCGGCATACAGAGCTTCAAAATTATAATCAGTTTAAGATCCGGCAAGCAATCGCCGGATCTTTTTTGATTTATTTACATTTCATAGTGAGCATACCGTCATCCGTAAAATCGATTGCATTTTCACTAACAGCATATTGCTGTTGGTTTAATAGACCATATTGCTGTTTCGCATAATGATCTGTGTGATTTCATCATGATGATTCACTCAAAAACCTCCTTTCACTTCTAATACTTTTTGAAATACAAAAATTTAACACAAATCAAAAAAATTATAGAAAAAGGCTGTTTCGATGGATGAAACAGCCGAAATTTATGTAAAATATTTAATCAGATTCTCAACAGAAAGTATACCGTCGTTTCGCAGAAGTTTATTATATCTTGCCATATTAACATCACTGTGTTCCGTTTCCTTGCTCCAGAGATGGATCGTCCACGAATCATTTCCGAAAAAAGCCGGTATAAGCACGCCGACAGCCGCTGCTTTGATTTTAGATAAAACATCTTTGTCATAAACAGCCTGCATAAAGTAACGAAACAGAAAATATACAGCGATATTTTCACAGCTTTTAGAATGGATTACAGACCGATCAAATTTTCCGTTTCTGACCTTTTGGGTCCATTCCGGGTTGATTACCTCTGCGTTATGAAAGATCTCTTTAAAAGAAACGCAGGGCAAACCTTCATCATATCCGTAAATATCCTTCTGAATTTCCAGACCGAATTCTAAAAGAAGAATGATTCTCTCATTTAGCGGCAGTTGTTTGTTTTTGACGATCTCATACGCCCTTTTTCTGGCTTTTAGCAAATAAAAATAGAGTTCCGCGTCAATATCGTTTAGGACAGGCGGAGCGGAATTTACTGTTTCTTCAAACTCAAAATCTTCCTCAAGATTCCACATCATCTCGCTTGCCACAGGGCAGGAGAACGAAATTCCCATCTCACGCGTTGCACCGAAATCGTTTATAAACCGCGGAAAATTCCGGCAGGTATACGGAGTGTGCTCTCCACCTATAGCAATGTGCATATCGCAAAGGTTATCACTATTTAAAAACGGGCATCTTTTGTTTTTTGTTAGCCTGAAAACCGTGTTTCCGTATTCGTCGTTATCAAGCACACTGTCTATTTTTTGCCTGAGGGGTCCGCTTAGTGTTTTGTAGTAGCTCAGTGACTCATGATCCGCGTCCACTTCCCATCCCTGGCAGCAGGAATCCGGGCAATCCCCGGCTATACATTTAAAATCCTTATAAAATGACGGAGTTATTATCTTCAAGCAGCTCTCCCCTTATCCATAAACCGAAATCCATCTAATGAATCCGGCAGCGGTCTGACGAAATAAAAAAAGGAAACGCCACAAATGTGGAATTTCCTTTTTTGGTGCGAGAGACGGGACTTGAACCCGTACGAGTCGCCCCACACGCCCCT
>ERZ779894.2209-NODE-2209-length-17894-cov-26.632659_pt1 | contig 17894 bp, 10 predicted proteins | sample MGYA00511587_ERZ779894 | MGnify/ENA primary metagenome ERZ779894 (study PRJEB29588, sample SAMEA2160490) | human gut metagenome | biome: human gut; feature: human-associated habitat; material: faeces | place: Denmark | collected 2008/2010 ... | reverse complement strand
GGAACCGCTGCTCAATTTCGCCGGTCGAGGTGATTTTGCTCAGCGGTGTACGCACCTCGGCTTTACGGATTTCCTCTTCGCGCGTTTCCGGGTTCCAAATGAGAATGCGCCAAGACACGAGCAGATGTGCAGGTGAATTTGGAAATAGTATTATGCCCGGATGCAAGAAAATGCGGCGGCTTCCGGGGGAAAGTCGCCGTGAGAAAGTATGCAGTTTTCATCAATTGCTCATCTGCTGTTTCTTGATGCCGTAATGTGCAGCCCCATTTGCTCCAGCTCATCAGAAGTGGTCACAAGCACCGTTGCAGAAAGCCACTTGATTTTCTTCTCAAGTTCTTCCCGCAGCCGTCGTCTGATGGTATGCTCATCGCGGCTCGCACAGGCAAACTTCCCGTCAAGCACCAGTACCACCACGATTTTTCGCTGACCGTTTGTAATCTCTTGACTGCATAATGCTCGTGCGAACGCATCACACGATGCATGCTTCGTCGCGGGCATTGGATTGCTGAATGCACCCACCATGCCCGCCAGCGTCATCGCCGTTTTCTGGGCAACTTCAATATCAAGGCTGTCTCTTGTGGATACGTCGCGTCCATCAGCGCCCGCCGTGTCGCGTTTCTGATTATTCGGAGCAATCCGCCAGCGGTTGCCCGACTCATCACCAATGCAGTTTTTCACCTCAATCAGCACATAGTGCTTGTCCGATACCGCAATAAAATCCACAGCTTTCGCGCCGGGCTGTGCGTTGAACCGCTCGGTATAATACGGCGTATCATCATACTTCAGCACCAAATTGCCATATTGCTCGCCGAACGTAAATTCGATATCACTCTCTGATACGATCATAGATGAATCCCTGCTCTCTGTTGTATATCGCATCAAATTCTTCCATGATGCTGTTGTGCTGAAGTTCGCTGATGGTATCCGCCATTTCCGCCTTTATTGCGCCATCCTCAAAGAAAAGGGAGAAGAAACGGATGTCAATCTGGTCGGTATTGGATTCCGGGAATGCCATATACATGTTCAGATACTGCTGGAGGAAATAATCATGTGTTGTGATGAAAATCTGCACCTTGAGTTTTGCAAGCTGCATCATAGCATCCACCAGCGGGCGAATCATGCCGGGATTCATGTTCGTCTCCGGCTCATCCCAGAACAGCACCGAATTGGCATTCAGGCAGCCATTCCGAATGAGATAGGTGATGGTTGCCAGCTTGCGATAGCCCTCGGAGACAAGCCCCATTTCAAATTCTCCGCCATTTTCTGCATTGAGATAAAATTTTTTATCATGCTGCACCGTTGTCCCGTGGAGAATTTCATCCAAACTGGCTAACACCTGATTCTGCTCATCGGAATTTTTCCCGCGCTTCAACGGACGATCCAGCAGCTTTGCAAGGTCATAATACGTTTCCTCAAACGCAATATGGTATTCCTCATACAGCGACGTGAAATTCTCCGTCGCCGAAATGATTTCCTTCGGCGGAAAATACACCGCCGTATGGTCAGGCGATGCCGTATGCTCCATCTTCGGCAAGATAAGCGTGGCAATTTTGCTTGCTCGATTTCCGAAATTCACATCAATGCTCGTGCCGTTTTCATAGCCCATCGAGGCTGTCATTTGGGCATTGCCCTGCTTTCGCCGCACGAGTCTGCCCACTTTCCCGTTGTCCGGGCGAAATACGCCGCACAGCTTTTCGGAAAACCTGTTCACCGCTGCTTCCTTCGTCTCTGTGGAGTTCCACTGTTCATAGGACTTATGCAGGCTGTACATCAGCTTTATCAGCGCCGTTTTGCCCGTGCTGTTTGTGCCACAAATCACATTGATTCCCGGCGACCACTGAAAATCGGCTTGCTGAAACAGCATAAAATCAGACAGATGCAATTGGCTGATTTTCACACTCATCCATTCCTTTCCCAAAGCGGTTTCATGTCTGCTTTGCGCAAGAAGCACAGCTTCTCTCCGATATTGTTGCAGGTATGAAACAGATTATCCGCTGCGTCGGATTGCGATTTGCTTCCGCACAACTCGGCGCACGCTGCTACCGCCGCTTGTACGTCAATCACTATAACATTGATTCCTGCTATTGTCAACGGTTATTGTCAGAATTTCCGCCCAATTGCAAAAACGTGGCAATGGCTTCTTCATATTGTCCATTTTCGCGCAGCATCACTGCTTGCTGGTACTTTAATTCCATTATGCCCGCAATCTGCGCCTTCGCGCCGCTCTAATCTCCCAATTCCGCAAACGCTGCAGTTGCCTCGTCATATAGTAGTAGAACCATCTGGAATGACATAGTTCCAAAACATAGATTGGCTGGTTGAAGGCGTTGTTGAAGTAGTAGAACCATCTGGAATGACATAGTTCCAAAACACATACGCGCCCAGCGGAATCTGCTGACGTGTAGTAGAACCATCTGGAATGACATAGTTCCAAAACGTTACCAGTGCGATATAATGCAGCTGGTGGGTAATAGAACCATCTGGAATGACATAGTTCCAAAACCCACGCTTGGAAAACGCGCCGACTTCATCGGTAGTAGAACCATCTGGAATGACATAGTTCCAAAACGAACCGTTGAACCGCTCACAAATTCCCCTGGTAGTAGAACCATCTGGAATGACATAGTTCCAAAACTCGTACCATCTTTGATACTGTTCGTTGATGGTAGTAGAACCATCTGGAATGACATAGTTCCAAAACTGGGCTTGCTTGCCTCGCTACACCTATATAGTAGTAGAACCATCTGGAATGACATAGTTCCAAAACTAATCGGGCTATTGCGTAGATTTATAAGATGTAGTAGAACCATCTGGAATGACATAGTTCCAAAACTTATGGTCATTCATCGCGTTTCACCTCCAGTAGTAGAACCATCTGGAATGACATAGTTCCAAAACCGCAACCTGTCAAGCCCTTTTCCGCATTTTGTAGTAGAACCATCTGGAATGACATAGTTCCAAAACCCGCTGTCCATGTTGGTTTTGTTGTGCGCCGTAGTAGAACCATCTGGAATGACATAGTTCCAAAACAGAAATGATGTGGCAGTACGACTTTTCCACGTAGTAGAACCATCTGGAATGACATAGTTCCAAAACTGATATTCACGATACGCTTCCCCGCGTTCAGTAGTAGAACCATCTGGAATGACATAGTTCCAAAACCGGGGATGACTTAATGGCATCATGCGTTTTGTAGTAGAACCATCTGGAATGACATAGTTCCAAAACTCTGACCGGGAAGAAGTCATGCGGTACGCTGTAGTAGAACCATCTGGAATGACATAGTTCCAAAACAGGGCTACGGCTACGCCCGGTACGTCGGCAGTAGTAGAACCATCTGGAATGACATAGTTCCAAAACCAGCGCCGCCAGCGGCCAGCCAGCCGCCAGGTAGTAGAACCATCTGGAATGACATAGTTCCAAAACAAGGAGGACACCATGAAGCAGAAAACACGCGTAGTAGAACCATCTGGAATGACATAGTTCCAAAACCTGTCTGATTTGGAAACTGCTATTTCTAAAGTAGTAGAACCATCTGGAATGACATAGTTCCAAAACAGGAAGGGGCGTGCATGATGAAACAGGCAAGTAGTAGAACCATCTGGAATGACATAGTTCCAAAACCGGACGTATCCAGTAGACGTGCGCGGAACTGTAGTAGAACCATCTGGAATGACATAGTTCCAAAACTCGCCTTAATTTGCTCATTCTGCTCGTGCGGTAGTAGAACCATCTGGAATGACATAGTTCCAAAACTCTCAATCATGCTATAAGCCTGTACCGTAAGTAGTAGAACCATCTGGAATGACATAGTTCCAAAACTCTTTGCGCCGACTGCTACCGCAAGCAGCAGTAGTAGAACCATCTGGAATGACATAGTTCCAAAACCTTGTAGCCAGACGGCAAGGCATACCGCGAGTAGTAGAACCATCTGGAATGACATAGTTCCAAAACCTCAAATCCATGAGGTAGGAACCTTTCGGTCGTGAGCCGCTGCCACGCCGGATGGTTCTTTTCTTTTTCAGTATATCACAGCTTGATGATTTTGTCATCATAATTCTGATCAATTTGCCAACGAATTTCCTGCTCATGCATCGGAATCGCCTGATTTTGAAAAATCAGCAGCGTCTTTACTTTCGTGTAGGCGGCATACTTGATGATTTCCTGCCAATCCGCGTCCGAAAAGTAGTTGTCAAGATTGCAGAGAACCAGCAGTTTTTTCGGCATCCACTCCGCAAGAACATCCAGCAGCTTGCAAATCCGCACCAGCGGTGACGTATTCAGCGGGCAATCCAGCTGTACACCGAACGCTTTGCAAACATCCTGTACCGTCATTTCGTCCGGCGCGATGATTTCCAGCGGGATTTCGCGCGTCACGTCCTGAATGAAATCTGACAGCTCCACCATCTGCTTTTCCCAGCGGACCTGTCGCAGCGGATTTTTGCGAATGAGCTGATTGATTTCCCCGTAAAGTGCCGTCATGATTTTCTTGTTCGCAAAATCAATGTGGAACGGATCGGTAACAACGTACAACAGTTTTGACGCATCCAGAAGGTCATCGTCCTGCAAGAATAAGAAGGACTCCAAGGATTCTTCGCCCGTTTCCAGCGCAAGGAAACTCTGCACAACCCGCGCGTACAGGTGCGGAGAGGCAATCTGCATCGAAGCCGCATGGTCATCGACGATTGGCAAATCATGCTCGAAGCTGATGTTTCTCAGTATCAAAAGAACCACAACCTCTCTGTCGTATCCAGCTGTTTTTCCTGCGGGCCGCCCAGCAGATAATCAATCTGGCTGTACTGCTTTTCCGTGATAATCATCAGCTGGATTACGCCTTTTGCTGGCTTGATGCGATTAACGCGCTGTTTAATCAGGTCAGCCGACACCGCATTGACTGCCAATTTGCAGTATACCGATTCCTGCATCATCAGAAAGCCGTCCTTGATGAGGTCTCTGCGGAATCGCCCGTATGCGGCGCGCTCTTCCGCCGTTGTCACCGGCAAATCAAACATCACGATGACTCTCATGGCTCGCATCCTCATAGTGCATCATCATTCCCTCTGTCCACTCCGTCTGACCGTCAAGGTAATCCGTTGTATTGCGCACAAAGCGGGCGATGGCAGTGCTGACATACATCTTTTGCTGCTGATAGCAAATTTCTGTATTCAGGATGTCCAGCAGTTCGTACTTATATTCCTTGTCAAACGTGCGCTCTCCCTGATGCAGCACGACCTCATCCACCAGAAAGCGGAATGGTTCCATCAAATCACAGGAAAGATTGAAACTGTTGTACGCATTCCGATGGTGAATCCCCAGCTGCGTCGCGTAGCCGCGTGCCGTAACTTCCTTATTAAAGCAGGAAAGTAGCAGCGAATAGCCATAGTTCAATGCTGCATTACGGTCGCTTTTCAAATCGCGCGAAAAATCCTTGCCGAAAATGCGGTTGAAATAGACCTTCGCTGCGTGTCCCTCGCGATTCGTCGCGTCGCCAGGCGTGACGGTCTCCGCGAAGGCTGCAATTTGTCTTGCAGCCTCCACGGAAACTTCCTGCATCACGCCCGCCTGATTAAGAATCTTCTGCTGGATGATTTGCTGCCACAGCGCCGCTTTCCGCGTATCACTCCAGTTTGCCTGCGCCATCATCCTTGCCGCTGTATCATGGCTTCCGGCATAGGGGAGTACCTGCCCGCATGGATTCCGCTTTTCATCACAGAAGATGACGTTCACCTTTTCGTGCATCAGTTCGCAGATAAGGTAGCCCGTCAGTGTGACCATCGTCGTGTCCAGAATCAGCGTGTGCAGTTCCGAAATGTGAACCGTCCGCACCTCATCGCCGCGAATGATGAGAAAACCGTCCTTATACGTCAGCTTGCACGGGCTTTGAATCACGACGGTTCGGAATCCGGCCATAGCTTCGTCCTCTTCTCGCGCAGTCCTGTAATGGACTGGTCAATCAGGTCAACGTTCTTTGTCGGTATGCCTCGGATTCTCCAATCTTCGCAGGTAATCCATTCTTTTGAAGCTTTTCGCTGCTTGCCCATCGCATTCAGCAGCTCGCTCACCATCGCTGTCCAATCGGCAGTTGTAAGCTGCTCAGGGGTCTCAAGGTTTTTCAAAATACGGTTAATATCATCGGCTTTGCACTTTTGATAAAATACAGCATATTGCGTTTTGAACTTTTCAAGCAAATGAAGCACCGTTTCCTTAAGCTGTTCCGGATTCAAACCATTCTCTTCCCCACGGAAAAGCAAGGCAATGGTTGTCATATCCTTTCCCGAAACAAACAGCTGTTTTCCGTTGGTAATCGTTACCCTTGTAGCATTTTCCTTGCTCGTAAGAATATCAATCGTCTGCCCTCCGCGAAGCACAAAAATGCCGCCATCCCATTCTAACATTTGGTTCATCAGAAGCCGCGGACGCACCACGGTTACGCCGGAAATCTTATCTGCTGCAAAAGCACGAATCAATTCGTCTGCCTCTCCAGTGGGAACATTTGCGTAAATCGGAATACCTACAACCCTGCGGTAGAGTTTGTTCCCTTGCGTATACTGAATTGCGGTCATAAAGGCAGGGTTGATGCTGTTAAACCCGCCATACCGTTCAGTACCCAGCGCTTTTTTCAAAGCAAATTTGGCTTTTACACTTCCGGCGCGGTAGCGTGTTTCATCATAGATGGCACCCGACTTCTGCCGCTTCAGGAACACCACATGCCCATCATGGTATCCCCACACCGCCTTCAAGTAGCAAATTTCCTGCTGTGCATTATGGATGATTTCCCCGGTATCCGGATCCTCCTGATCCCGGCTGAATTTCGCCAGTATCATGCCATGCTTCGAGCTTAAATCAACCTTGTTATCATCGTCGTCTTTCTTTGCTTCCTGTGCCTTTCTGAATCGAATTGCCGCAGACGACTCACTGTCAAGCCACGGCATAAAGCGCTCCACGAAGTTCCCCATTGTCGCCGCAAGGAGGGCATCGTACGCATGGTGCATGTCGTTCAGCTCACGAATCTTGTAAAGCCCGTACTGCTCACGCAGTTCCGAGGACAGCCCCGCCTTGATGCCGCTCACATGCACATCCGGATAATAGCGCTTGAACAGCTCCGTCACGCACTGCACCATCTGTCCCGTTTCCACCAGCTGCCGTGCGACAAACTTTTGCTTGTCATCAGCGCTTACCATACTGCGCGTCAGATTCTTGAACTTTTTTTCGCCCATGAATCCCTTTTGGCGCAGATAATTCCACCACGGGCGCTGTGAATCCCGAATGCTATCCGCCAGCAGAAGGTTGTCTGCCTTGCGCTGATTTTCACCTTTCAGCACCAGTGCGCGGTTTTCAATCGAATTGTCCACGATATAGCATCGCGGCAGAATATGATCAATTTCCGTTGTTGCCGAAAGCTGGTCAAAATCAAGCGGCTTGCCGCTGTAAAGCGATTTCCCCAGCTGCAGCAGATACAGGTACTGCTGGTCATCCAGTTTCTTTTTATCCTTGCAGTTTTTCAGTACTTCCCAGCACTCTGACGGCACTTTCTCCGCTGTCTTATCTTCCGCCAACTCTTTATACATCTGCTCCACTTGGTTCAGACGTGACTGCGTGCGCTGTTTCTTTTCATCCGGCGTTTCTTCGCGCGTGTTTTCCAGATAAATGGCGTGCGGATGGCAGCCCTGATGCTCAATCAGTTCCTTCACAATGCGCACTGCCGTCCAAATTCCGCGTTTCAGTGCCGGAGAAACCTGCAATTTCCGAATCTCGTCGTATTCGATTTCCTCTTTCGGTTCGCCCAGTTCCATCAGCCGCTCTTTTGCAATCTTCTCTTGAAAATGGTACTGCGGATTATTCAGCACCTGCATGAAGTTCTCATTCGTCGCGCGCAGAACGTCCATGATTGTCGCCGGCTGATTCTCATATTCACCCAGCACACCAGTCAGCAGCTTTTCGCTCAGTCGTCCCCAGCCAGTATAGCGACGCTGCACCAGAAAACGCAGCTGATTGTCCGTGACCTCCGGATATTGCTCTTGAATCAGCTTTTTCAGGATGCTGCGATCCTCAAAGATGGTACTCCAGCGCACCAGCGTTTCCAGCTGCTCCATCGTCTGGTCGTTCACGGTGAATCCGTGCTTCTCCAAGTCATACCGTGTGCGCAGACTCGCCGTGAATTTCCCCGACTCCTGCGTGCCGGAAATATCATTCTCCGTAACATCCGTGTATGGGCTATTCTGCCGAAGCCACTTTGCAAACACTTTGTAGGAAACTGACTTGTTCTTAGCGAAGAGTTCATCCATCATCCGCTTTTTCAGCTGAACGTCACGAATCAGATTGCCCTTTACGCGGACGCGGTTCAGCTCATTCAGCATAAGGTACTCTTCATACAGCAGGGAATGCAGCGGCAGCACGTCCTCTATCGGCAAATAGGTGCATTTGTTTGTCAAGTTCGCAATGAACCCCTCCGCCGTTTCTGTCTGATTCACCACATCAAAGAAATTCCACGGATAGGCGGGCTGGGTCATGTCACGCACAATCCACTTCTGGAACGGGCTGTTCTTATCTTGATACAGCGGGCCGACATAATACGGCAGACGGAACGTGCAGATGCTGAGGATTTTCTCCCGATTTTCCCGCAGCGTCGGATAATACTTTCCCTGCGCGTCAAGTATTTTCGCCAGCTCTTCCGCCTGAATCTGGTTCGGGATTTGACCGTTCAGATTGATGCGCTGCAGCGGCAAAAAGCCGTTCGGCTCATCTATCGCTTCAAGCATCGGCTGTGCGGCTGCCGCTGCTTCGGCATCCTTATTGCCTGTCAGCATAGCTTTGAGCACCTTGTAAAACTCATCTTGTGTGCAGCGTTGCAACTTCTCTTTTTTGAATTTTTTCGGTTTGCGCAGGTGATCCGTATATGCCGCATAGCCTTTTGCGTTTTCATCATCACGAAACAGTGCATAAAACTTATCCGGCTGATAGGCTTTCACCCATGCTTTCAGTTTCTCCAAGTCACGCCCGTGCTTCTCATAACGCGCTACCATCGTGTCGGAAATCGTCTGCCCGTTTTGACGAATTTCCGCAAACAGCTGCCAGCGATACAATTCCAGCATCAGAGCAAACACTTCCGCCTGCGCTTCCGTCATCCCAGCAAGATATGTTTCTTCCGTTTCGCCCTCAATGGCGCCTAAGGAGGTTTTTTCTGGTGCATCCGTCTGACTTTCATAGCCAATCAGCGCTTTCAAAGAACCTTTATAGCCCAAAAGAAGCGATGCGAGTGATTGCGCAGCCTCTTTGCTTTCTTTTTTCTTGCCTGCATACAGCAGCTTCTGAATCTGCTCCTTGCGCGCCATGCCACGGAGCGAGTGATTTTCCATCGCGTGACAGAGTTCCTTTGCCGCATTTTCTGCCGGCGCAAGCCCGCAGACAAAACTTTCGGGGTCTGTCAGCAATTCCAGCAGCTCCTGCATCTTTTGCGGTGCTTCCGCACCGATGTCAGACAGCGTTTGCCCTTCCATCAGGAAATGCCCGCGATATTTGATGATGTGGTGCATCGCCAGATAGACATAGCGGATGTCCGCCTGCTTTGTGCTTTTCACCAGCTCATTGCGAATATGATAAATCGTCGGCAGCGTCTCAACGGATACTGTTCCATCCACAAACAGTGCTTTGGGCAGCTTCGCATAAAACTTCTCATACTTGCTGTCCTCTGCCCATAAGAACGATTCATTCATCCGAAGAAAAAACGCTGGGTCTGCCGCACACACATCCGGCGCAACCAGTGCTTGCAGCAATTTGATACGCTTGCGCCGACGTGCCAGACGACGCCGCGCTGAACGCTTCTGGCGACGTTCTTTCGCCGTCTGCGCTTCCTCAAACAGAACCGAACCGTATGTCGGCCGCTTGTGGAAGCGCAGCAACCGTCCTTTTTCGTCCGTCATTGCGTAGCCAACAGAACTTGTGCCAATATCCAGCCCGATATTGTAGACTTCTTTCATGATGGTGCGCCTCTTTCCTTCGTTTGTCGTTTTATGAATCGCCTTTGCAAACGGGTGAAGTTGTTTCCTGCACGATATGCGCACTTATGAAAAAAGCCGCTTTCGCGGCGGAGCCTCTAAAAGCTCGCAATCGATTAGGGAGTGGGGAAATCCTCGGCGAACCTCGGAATCCTTGGTTTTGACTCACTATACCATTCCAGATGGTTCATTTTCATTATATAGTACTTTGTGCATTCTGTCAAGTGGTTTTGTGAGTTTTTTGCTTTTTCTTCTTATCTTTTATTATTCATTTCGTGCTCCATAGGAAGCAATGAGTGCAGCACCCGCCTTTTGCTTGACCATATCCTGAAATCCGAAATTGGCAAGGTAATGGACTGGTGCAAAGTGGATAAAGAAGATTATCTTCTTGCGATGGAACGCAGCCCTATTAATTGAGATTGCTAACTTCCTGCACTGATAAGAGGCTTTTGCATTCGTACCAATTCGCTTCCTATTTTAATAGCTTTCTGAGCAGAACATATTATCTGCTTAAAGTTCAGAACGTAAGCGATCACATTTTCCTGCTCTACGGTAGTTGTCTGCAATCTTTTGAAGTATTGCTGCTGTATGCGGATAGCTAATGCTTAAAGCTTGCGCGTCAGCCGTAAATTTCGCTGCTTTTTGCATTTGATCACTTCCATCCTTGATAAATCGCGCACCTTGATTGTTGATATACGTATCGTAGACTTGCAAATCCAATTCATCACTATCAAACCGCTCTAACAATTCGCGAATTGATTCATGAGGGAAAATACCGTCTTTCCCTGCAATTGCACGCCCATAGATTCCACCAAGCAAACCAGTTTGGTTCGCTGCAATCAATGATTCTGAAAAGCGCTTTAAGGACTCAGAATCCGTATATGCACCGGCGGGAAGCCTGTACTTGGAAAATGGATTCCGTTTTTTTTCACAATCCATATCTTTGCAAAGTTCCAAATTCCTAATAAATTCATGTGGATGTTCAAATAAATATCGCGCAATCGGTTTGGAGATTTCCGTTAGAATATTAGTCAAATAGAGCTCAGTGCAGAGCTCTCCCCATTTATCTGAATAAAAACCATCAGTGACGTTCTTCAAACTTTTAGATAAAAAGCATTTTTCCGCAAACGATAGTATGTTATCTGCTTGCCAAACATTTTTGATAGCAGTGAGGATATTCATGACCGTCTCAATGTCTTCCGCAGACGAGGTTTTGCTAATTGCGACGCAATAGTGCAGTAAACCTGCCGGATAGTAAGTTAGTAGCATTCGATATGTGTTTTCATCATATTGAATCATCTGTTTTCCAGAACAGTATGCTTGCTTTTCTTCTTCTGTTGATAGCCAATCAACCACATCCATTCGCGACATGGCGCTGTATACTTGCAAGCGCTTATCCACAGGAATATGGTCGTAGACGACGTAGAATGTCTCTTTTGCGGAGGCATCAAGAAGCCCTGCAAAAATCCGCAGTTTATTTAGTTGAAGTAGTGTGTTGGCAATTTCTGTGTGGTTCGTTTCTGGCAACACATTTGCAAGAAACTTTCCCCACATATAAATGTCTTCCATTTGTGACAGCAGTGTTTGCACTCCTTGAATCCCAAACTGACTCCATATCTTCTTGAAGGCATCCTTTCTAATATCAGATGTCAGAGTTTCCTCGTCTGTTCCGTTATCATCAACATGAATTAATCTGTCATCCGGACAATCATAGTAATTCCAAAATAACCAGCGGGAATGAAGCACGTGATCATCAGTTTGTTTAATCCATGTTTCAAACGCGGGAATATACTCTTTTTCTTCTATACGGAAACTCAAAATTTCGAATCGTTCTTTGCGTAAATAATAATTGAGCTTTGCAAGCAAAGCATCATTGATAGTATTTCCTTTCAGTAGAGAAGCTAAGCGAGTAAGGAACTGTGGATAATATTTTGCATAACAATTTAGGATTTCTATAATTGATTCTATATCGTTAACATTGATGAAATGCTGAAGGCATGGTTCGACAATCTGCTCAGCAGCATGGTAATATTCTTCATAGGAAAGAGAGGTTTCATGATATTGCCCTATTCTACCATATGGCGAAGATATAGAAATTTCATCTTTGTTTAGTATGCCAACAATCAACTTCCCACCATTGTAGGAATCTTTTTTCAAAAAGTTAAGAAGCAGCTCAACTTTCCTTTTTATTGGAAATGGAAAATAAGTGTTGATAAAGCACAGAGCGTTAAGTAGTGAACTGTATGGTGAATTAGAATCTCTGAATTTATTTTGATCTGTTTGATACAGTCGAAAGAGAATTCGACATGCTGGCACAGCACTTTCCGAATAGAATGTCAGTTTATCTAGTGCAAATAGTATATTCATGTATCGGCTATCAGATTGCTGTGGATGATTAAATAAAGACATAATTATTCCATTTGTTTTTTTCATTTCAGCCTTCAATGCATCCACCACTATCTTCGGCGCTGCTTGCGCGAGTACTGATAAGTGATTGATAATGATATTCGATGCATTGGGTTTATCCATGAACGCCATAAAATCATGGATTGTCTTGTCCGATTTCTGTGGATTGTTATTGTTGTAGGAAAAGTAAACGTAGTTTTCAAGGAGATTTTGCAGCAAGTTTGACCGTCCTACACGAGTGCTGAATATTGCTGCAAACTTTGATTCTCCATCAACCGCATCAAATATGGAAAGAATCGTACCGGTCAAGCGGTCATACTGCGTACTGTAAACGTTATATTGCAATACATCCCATGTTTCTTCGTAATTCACAAGGATGTAGTGGCTATCTACTGCCTTGATTGGCGAATCTTCCTTGCGCATCATTTCTGTGTATGCTTTATCTACGCAGTCGTAAGAGACACCAGCCAACTGTTCAACAATCGCACGCTCAATATCCGAGTTGCTATTGAAACTCCGCATAAACAGCAATGGCGCAAGGAGATCTTTATCCTCGCATTTTGCCCATTCAGGCATGCTTTCGGTTGATGTCCCCGGAATTCTTCGAATCAACGCTCTGAGATTGCCATGCGTAAAGGTATACAGTTCTTCTGCATCAGGAACGCCCATGTCCTTAAAAGCGCGAATATAATGAAATTTAGGCAGTTCTGCAAGATTGACATTCCACGGAATGCTGGCGGCTTCTGTGCCATAACATAGGATTACATGATTTCCATTTTCCATGTTGATGTCATGGTCACAAGAGTAATTCAATATAAGCGTTTTTGACTTTACACATTGATTGATCTCCCGGTAGGTATTTGGAGTATTGATAACGATGCATTGCCCTCGAAGTTCTGGGCTTTGCATCATAGCAGCGAGAACGAATCCGGTTGCCTCTACGCGAGTTGCGGCTTTTACGCGGACAATTTCGTTTCCTAATTTATTGAAAAAACACGTCATTTCTTGTTCACGATCGGCGAGAAATAACGAATCGGACATTGCAGGCGATGTTTTCTGGGCAAACAGATTCCATGCATGGGCCAAAGTAGAAAATTCAATGGTGTGATTATCCGAAAACTGCTCCAATAGCCAAGCACAAACAACTGGTGTTTGCTCAATCCAGTCGCATAACACGCTGGCGTCATATATTTTTACCTGTTTCCAATCGGTGTGTTCTGCTTCCCATGCGGTTATTGTCTGCGGATACGCCCATACCTTGGGTGTCACAAGGCAAAAGCTCGTTTCTTCAATTTTGCTTCCTAATGGGTTCTGCGTTCGCTTCTGATAGTCATCATTAATTTTCTGAAGCGTATTTTCATTGGTGCCAAATTCCCAGACGCTGCGTCCGGTAGGAACATAGCGATTCCCTTCGGAACAATCAACAACACCATCGAAGCCCGGTGCCCAAATGTCGTCACCATGCGGCATACGAATGCTGGAAATTGAAGTGCAGCTGTTAATGATAAGTTTCTTCACAAGTTCGGGCAGTAATTCTTGAAAATCCCGCTGATGCTGCTTACTCATAGCATCCAGCCATTCTGCATTAATAATCATAACATTCCCCCTATCCGTGAGCGTAAGTAAGTTTCGACCGCTCATCTTACTGGAATGGAAAGTGTCCGATGCAACACTTTGCATTGTGACGAAATTCCACCAAATTTTGTTGCTTGTCATAGAAGTATTCGCTATGTAGGGTTGCTTTTCCTGCCGCTTCTAATTATTATTTCGCACTTTATTGAAAGGTAGATAAACAAAACGAAGTGGCAAAAAATTGAGAGACGATGTAAATCTCTTGATTTGACCTTGCAAATGCTGTATAATGTAGGAGTATGCAGCGGTGTTTGTGCTTCCATGCCCGGTAGCTTTCTGCGCTTGTACTCGCACAGCGCACGGGCAACACTGCCCATTGCGGCATAAATGCTGCCATTATCGGGGATGCTCGGTCAGCCTGATCAGTAGTAGGCAGTTTAGCCCTCTGTAACTTGCGCAACTCTGTACTGCAGTTGTCGAATAGTTGCTGCGAACTGTATGGCGAACCTTGGAACAGGAGGAAAAGCAAGCAGATGCGAATGCGTTGTAATAAGCTGTGGAAGCTGCTGGTCGTTATGGGCATCGGAGCGTTCTATAATAGTATAAATATTATATGTGAATTTTAGCATCAAAGTAAAACTTGAACAAAATACGGTTGATACCGTTCGGGGAAGGATTCGCCAATGAAAATATTGGACAATATTAGTTCGCTCGTCAAGGATGATTTGCGTCAAACCATTAAGAGGGGAAGCCGTGTATCCATTGCCGCGGCTTGTTTCTCCATGTATGCCTTTGAGGAACTGAAAAAACAGCTTGAGCAAGTAGATGAGTTTCGCTTCATCTTTACTTCGCCAACCTTTATCAAAGAGCGGGCCGAAAAGCAGAAGCGCGAATTTTACATCCCCCGTATCAGCCGTGAGAGCAGCCTGTACGGTACTGAGTTTGAGATTAAACTGCGTAATGAAATGACGCAGCGCGCTATTGCAAAAGAATGTGCTCGGTGGATCAGCAGCAAGGCAACGTTCAAATCCAACACAACTGGCGAGAATATGGGCGGTTTTATGACCGTTACCTCGAAAACGGAGCAAACGGCCTATATGCCGATCAACGGTTTCACCACAGTTGATATTGGCTGTGAGCGCGGCAACAACACCTACAACATGGTCAACTGCATGGAAGCGCCGTTCGCCACGCAGTACATGCAGCTGTTCGATTCCCTTTGGAATGACAAAACCAAGATGCAGGATGTGACGGATGTTGTGCTGGACAACATCAGCCACGCCTACAATGAAAACTCTCCGGAATTCATCTACTTTATGACGCTGTACCATGTGTTCAGCGAGTTCCTCGAGGATATTTCCGAAGATGTTCTCCCCAACGAGGCGACCGGCTTCAAGCAGAGCAAAATCTGGAGTATGCTATACGACTTCCAGCGCGATGCCGTGCTGGCAATCATCAATAAGTTGGAAAAGTTCAACGGCTGTATTCTGGCAGACAGCGTTGGCCTTGGTAAGACATTCACGGCACTGGCGGTCATCAAGTATTATGAAAACCGCAATAAATCCGTGCTTGTGCTCTGCCCCAAGCGGCTATCGGAGAACTGGAACACGTTCAAAGACAATTATGTCAACAATCCGATTGCGGCAGACCGCTTGAACTACGATGTGCTTTTCCATACCGACCTTTCGCGCAAGGGCGGTATGTCGAACGGGCTTGACCTTGACCGACTGAACTGGGGAAACTACGACCTCGTCGTTATTGATGAGTCACATAACTTTCGCAATGGCGAAGGCGGCGTCGGTACACATAAGCGCGACGGCGAAAACCGCTACCAGCTTCTGATGCGCAAGATCATACGCTCCGGGGTAAAGACGAAAGTGCTGATGCTTTCGGCGACGCCAGTCAATAATCGATTCCTCGATCTGCGCAATCAACTTGCGCTGGCCTACGAGGGCAACCCGGAAATGCTCGAAAAGGAGCTGAATACGAAAAAATCCATTGATGAAATCTTCCGTCAGGCACAGCGCGCTTTCAATGAATGGAGCGATTTGGAGCCGGAAAAGCGCACGACGGACGCGCTGCTCAAGATGCTCGATTTTGATTTCTTTGAGCTTCTGGACAGCGTGACGATTGCCCGCTCCCGAAAGCATATCGAAAAGTACTACAATGCCGCTGCCATCGGCAAATTCCCGGAAAGGCTGAAACCCATCAGCCTCCGCCCGAAACTGACCGACCTGAACAGCGCGATCAACTATAATGAAATATTCGAGCAGTTGGGGCTGCTGTCGCTGTGCGTCTATACGCCGTCCAGCTACATTCTTCCCAGTAAGCTGGAGAAGTATCTTGATTTGGAAAAGGTCGCCAACATGTCCATGCGCGGGCGCGAATCCGGCATCAGGCGTTTGATGAGCATCAACCTGCTGAAGCGCCTTGAAAGCTCGGTCTATTCTTTCCGCTTGACGCTTGGGCGCATACTGGGTATAATCAATTCGACAATCACCATCATCGATAACTTTATGGCGGGAGGCGGCGGAGAAATCGAGATGCGCGATGTGTCGGACAACGACTTTGACGCGGAAGATGAAAACACGGATTTCACCCGAATCGGCAAAAAAATCAAGATTGATATTGCCGACATGGACTACGTTTCGTGGCGAAGCGAGCTGGCAAAGGACGCGGAGAATCTGGAGCTGCTTCTCCTGATGATGAACGACATCACACCGGCGCATGACAGCAAGCTCCAGACGCTCTTTCAGCTGCTGGACGATAAGATCGCCCATCCGATTAATCCGGGCAACAGGAAGGTCATCATTTTTTCGGCATTTGCGGACACGGCAAACTACCTGTACGATCAGGTCAGCGCCCGTATGAAATCGCGCCATGGACTGGACACGGCGGTGATTACCGGAAGTGCGGACGGCAAAACGACCATTCGCGGCTTGAAAGCAACGCTCAATAATGTGCTGACCTGCTTCTCTCCGGTTTCCAAGAGCAAAGATGTGCTCATGCCGGACAATCCTGCCGAAATCGACATTCTGATTGCTACGGACTGTATTTCCGAAGGTCAGAACCTGCAGGACTGCGACTATCTGGTCAACTACGATATTCACTGGAATCCTGTGCGCATCATTCAGCGCTTCGGGCGTATCGACCGCATCGGCAGCCGCAACAGCGTCATACAGCTCGTGAACTTCTGGCCGGATATGACGCTGGATGAGTATATCAACCTGAAATCCCGCGTGGAAACGCGCATGAAGATTTCGGTCATGACCTCCACCGGCGACGATGACCTCATCAACGCGGAAGAAAAGGGCGACCTCGAATACCGCAAGGCGCAGCTCAAACGGCTGCAAGAAGAAGTTGTTGATATCGAGGATATGTCCACAGGCATCTCCATCATGGATTTGGGGCTGAATGAATTCCGTCTCGACCTGCTGGACTACATGAAGACGCATGGCAGCCTGGAAAGCAAGCCGAAAGGATTGCACGCCGTCGTTCCCGCGACGGAGGAATGCCCGGAAGGCGTTATCTTCGTGTTGAAGAACGTCAACGATGGCGTCAACATCAATAACCAGAACCGCATCCATCCCTTCTACATGGTGTATATTGGGACGGACGGCGAAATCATCTGCGACTATCTGAACCCGAAGAAGCTGCTGGACGCCATCCGTCTGCTCTGCCGCGGACAGGACAAGCCCGTGTCGGCGCTCTGCAATGCGTTCAACGCCGAGACGGACGACGGGCGGAACATGGCGGAAATGTCGGAGCTTTTGAGCCTTGCAATTGACTCCATCATCGAGACAAAGGACGAAAGCGACGTCGATTCTTTCCTGAAGGGAAATCAGATGAGCTTCCTGTCCGGGGCGATTAAGGATCCCCCTCATAATTGTGCCCAACCCCGCCACATCATCCCCGCCGACC
>ERZ779894.2184-NODE-2184-length-18022-cov-18.343073_pt1 | contig 18022 bp, 16 predicted proteins | sample MGYA00511587_ERZ779894 | MGnify/ENA primary metagenome ERZ779894 (study PRJEB29588, sample SAMEA2160490) | human gut metagenome | biome: human gut; feature: human-associated habitat; material: faeces | place: Denmark | collected 2008/2010 ... | reverse complement strand
TGGCATCCCAAAGGGTGGAGCGAACGGTGAGTTTGCAGCTGAACTGCGACATCGTACCATTAATCGTGATACGACCCATGACGGGAACCTGACCATGTTTTTCCGACTGCCTTTTCACGTAGAAAAAGACTTTGAAAGTGCTGCGTTGCATGATAACCTGAACTTTGTGGATTTGTTAAACGTTAAGTCAGGTTATTTGTTATGCGGAAATCCAACACAATAAGCTGAAAACAAGCACTTTAGTGTAAATCAAAGCATTTCGGGCAGGTAACGGATAAGTAACACAACTCACCGTTAATCCTGCCCGATTCTGCAATTTTATTGCTCGGAACAGATGCAGAACAGGGAATTAAATACCTGTAAACATGATATTTACTCTTTTCTGCATATTCGTTTACCTACAAATACCGAACCCGGCGGGTCCGCTGTTTTCAATTCGACCGAAGCCGTCCACGGATTGCCCCCCCCGAAAGTTCCGTCGTTTTTGATCAGCGAGGCATACATCGTAAAAACGGGACGAATGGAGCATACGTCATCCATTCGTCCCGTTCGGGGGGATGATTGCGGCGGATGCGCCGCAATCATCGAAAATTACAGCCGGCGCGAACCGTCGGAGATCACGACGTCGTAAACCTTCGGTTCGTGGCCGTATTTGGCGTTGAACTTCTCCTTGGCCGTGGCGATGAAGTTGTCGTAAAGTTCGTCCTTCACCAGGTTGATCGTGCAGCCGCCGAAGCCGCCGCCCATGATGCGCGAACCCGTCACGCCGCACTCCTCGGCGACCTCCGCCAGGAAGTCCAGCTCCTCGCACGACACTTCGTAGTCCTTCGACATGCCCCAGTGGGTCTCGTACATGCGCTTGCCGACCGTCTCGTAGTCGCCCTTTTCGAGCGCTTCGCATACGTCCAGAACGCGCTTCTCCTCGCCGATCACATAGCGGGCGCGCTTGTAGTCCTCCTCCGAAATCCGATCCTTGACGGCCTCGAGCTGCTCCATCGTGGCGCCGCGCAGGAACTCCTGCCCCAGCACTTTCGCAACGCGCTCGCAGGAAGCGCGGCGGTCGTTGTACGGAGAGCCTACCAGTTCGTGCTTCACGCGCGAATCCAGCAGAACCAACTTATAGCCCTTCGGGTCGAACGGGAAGTAGGCGTATTCCAGCGAACGGCAGTCCAGACGGATCAGGTTGCCCTTCTTGCCGAACACCGAGGCGAACTGGTCCATGATGCCGCAGTTCACGCCGCAGTAGTTGTGCTCGGTCGACTGACCGATCTTCGCCAGTTCGAACTTGTCGATACCGCAGTTATAGAGGTCGTTCAGCGCAAAGGCGTAGGTTGACTCCAGCGCTGCCGACGACGACATGCCGGCACCCAGGGGCACGTCTCCGGCAAACACCGTGTCGAAGCCGCCGATCTTGCCGCCGCGCTTCTGAATCTCGCGGCAGACGCCGAAGATGTAGCACGCCCAGCTCTCGGCCGGTTTGTCCGCCTCGTTCAAGCCGAACTCCGAGCTTTCGCCCAGGTCGAGCGCATAAGCGCGCACCTTGTCCGTGCCGTTGAGCCGGATCGCCGCGACAATACCCTTATCGACCGCCCCCGGGAAGACGAAACCCCCGTTGTAGTCCGTATGCTCGCCGATCAGGTTGATGCGGCCCGGAGAGGCGAACAGGATGGCTCCTTCGCCGTAAAGTTCATTGAATTTCTTGCTGACTTTTTCTTTCATGGCTCTTATTTTGTGGTTTTAAGTTTGAGTATCCGGATTCGGATTGCACGAAGATAGGAAAAAAATCCGTGACGCCCGGCATAATTTTGCTTCAATTAACAATAAAAATCGACCATTTCATGCCCGGAATCCCCGAAAACGGCTGCGGCGACATCCTTATGCAAACGAAAGTTTTGCCTTCCTTTCGACTTGTAAATCCGGAAATGTTTGCTACCTTTGTAATAGTTTCGTTTCAGAAGTCACCAACTAACATTTCAAACGATATGACAAAAAACCTCATTTTGGCCGCCGCCATGCTGTTAGCAGGAGGCGCCGTCGCAGCCCAACCCAAGGTAATCGCACACCGCGGTTACTGGACAGCCCCCGAATCGGCGCAGAACTCGATCGCTTCGTTCACGAAAGCCGACGCCATCGGTGTCTTCGGCTCGGAAATCGACGTATGGCTCACCGCCGACGACAAACTGATCGTCAACCACGACCGCATTTACAAAGGCACGGACGTCAACATGGAGAAAGCCACCGCCAAGGAGATCACGGCCATCGTGCTGCCCAACGGCGAGAACATCCCCACGTTCGACGCCTACCTGAAACTCGTCGCCTCGAAACCCAACACGCGCCTGATTCTCGAAATGAAGTCGCTTTCGGATTACAACCGCGAAGACCTCGCCGCCAAAAAGATCGTCAAGCAGCTCAAGAAATACGGCGTGCTGGACCAGACGGAGATCATCGCCTTCTCGATCAACGCCTGCATGGCATTCAAGAAGCTCATTCCCGACACCAAAATCTACTACCTCAACGGCGACCTGGCTCCCAAGAGCATCAAGAAACTGGGGCTGGCCGGCATCGACTACTCGATGAAGGTGCTCCGCAAAAACCCCGAATGGGTGAAGCAGGCGCACGATCTGGGTCTCGAAGTCAACGTCTGGACCGTGGATTCGGAGGAGGACATGAAGTATTTCATCGGGCTGGGCGTGGACTACATCACCACCGACTACCCCGAGCGGCTGCAAGCCCTGCTGAAATAACGACCGGCCGATTCGTCAGACAGCCGCTAAAGATATGTATAAAAAAGCGCTACTGATGCTGGGATTGCTGAGCCTCGGGCCAGGAGATGCGGTCATTGCACAAACAGACATTGTAAACATCCCGGAGGCGTTCTGGGAGTCGGGATTTGTTCTCAACGGTTGCAAAATCGAATTTCCCTGCAAACTTATCGACCTGATGCAGACCTCGAATTATAAAAGCGGCTCAGTCAACACCAAAATTCCTCCTACCGGCGAAAACGAATTTTGGGCCGTAACTTTAACCAACGGGAAGGGAGAGAGAATCGAGGCTACGCTATTCAACCCCACGGCGCAGGAACTCGATGAAGCCGACTGCCTTGTAAACAGCATCAGCATCGGACCGCGTTCCGATAATTGGCACAATATCTCGGACTTTGCCGTTTTCGGTTTAAAGAGTAAGACGGCCACGCGGGAAGAGGTCGTCCAGGCGATCGAGAAATATTGCGGCGCACCTGCATACGTCATCGAAACTCCGAATGCGGATTATTACCAATTTTATGATAAAAAGCCTACGGTAGCTAATCCGGCACATTGGACAAATATCAAAATAGAGATCACGATTTCCAAAATGAAAGACACGTATAATGAAAAAATGATAGGATTCGACTTCCAACATGCAGGTGACTTTTACCGTAAACCGGAACCGAAATGATAAACCGTGCCGAACCTCTATTTTTCGCTTAACCTGAAAGCGGCCGTGATGTTCACGGCCGCTTTTTTATGATTCCACGTTCGGGGAAGAATGGCATATCAGACATCCACCACCGTCACCTCGATTCCGCGTTCGCGCAGGCGCTCCAGATAGAGGGGCTGCACGCCGCTGTCGGTGATGATGCGGTCCACCGCCTCCAGGTCGCAGATCTTGCTGAATCCGCGGCGCCCGAACTTCGAACTGTCGGCCAGCACCACGACCTTCTGCGCGGCGTTGATCATCGCGCCGTTCAGCGATGCCTCGAGCATGTTGGTCGTCGTCAGCCCGAACTCGGTATCGATGCCGTCGACACCGACAAACAGCTTGCTGCAGTTGAAATTGCGGAGCATCGACTCGGCAAAGGGTCCCACGACCGAAACCGAACTGCTCCGGGTGATGCCGCCCAGCTGGATGACGTCCACATCGGCGTGCTGCGAGAGAATCTGCGTCACGGGAACCGCCGCCGTGATGACCGTCAGGCGGCCTACGGGTTTGATCTCCCGGGCCAGAAAGGCCATCGTCGTGCCCGAAGCGATGATGATCGAATCGTCCTGCGACACGAGGGCCGCGGCGGCGGCACCGATCGCCCGCTTCTCGGCGACGTTCTTCTTCTCTTTCTCGTTGACGTGGCGATCGCTGATATAAGGGCTTATAAGAATGGCGCTGCCATGCGTCCGGTAGAGTTTCTTCTGCTGTTCGAGGTAGGACAGGTCCTTGCGGATGGTCACTTCCGAAACCTTGAAAAGCTCGGAGAGCTGTGTCACCGAAATCGAGCCGTTCTGCTGCAACAGCGACAAAATACGGCTGTGCCGTTCCGGAAGGCTCAAAAGTGGTTCTTCACCTGGTTTGTTCATGCGCAATTAAAATTTTAAAGTTTTGAGAGACTAATATACGAAAAATATTCGAAACACGAACATTCCGCCGCGATTATTTTCCCTCCCGCAAGAAATTGCATGCCCGATCAGAATATTTCAAATTAAAAGGTTTTTTATTTTGAAATCGCCGAAATGATTTGTACTTTTGTTCCGAAACGAAATCAATCATCAAACCGATATTTATGGAAAGAGCATCACAAATCAAAAAGTTGTCCGACAAGGGCAAAATCTGGGACATGGTAGTCGTAGGCGGCGGTGCGACCGGACTCGGCGTCGCGGTGGATGCAGCCACGCGCGGCATGAGCGTAGCCTGCCTGGAGAAGACCGACTTTGCGAAATGTACGTCGAGCCGTTCGACCAAACTCGTGCACGGCGGCGTGCGCTACCTGCAAAAGGGCGACGTGATGCTGGTGCTTGAAGCGTTGCGCGAGCGCGGCCGCATGAAGGCCAACGCCCCGCATCTGGTGAAGGACCAGGCGTTCGTCATTTCGAACTACCGCTACTGGGACAATTTCCTTTACTTCTGCGGCCTGACCTTCTACGATCTGCTCTCGTTCGGCTTCGGCTACGGACGTTCGAAGTACATCTCCGCCAAGAAAGTGATGAAATACATCCCCACCTCGGTCGAAAAGGGGCTGAAGGGCGGCGTGGTCTACCACGACGGACAGTTCGACGACTCGCGCATGGCCATCAACCTCGCCCAGACCTGCGTCGAGAACGGCGGCACGGTCGTCAACGAGGCCACCGTGACGGGCATCCTGCACAATGAGGCGGGCAAGGTCGCCGGCGTGAAGTTCGTCGACAACACCACCGGCGAGGAGTATTCGATCAAGGCGCGCAGCGTCGTGAACGCCGCCGGCTGCTTCGTCGACGACATCATGCACATGGACAGCCCCGAACACCGCAAGATGGTCACCCCGAGCCAGGGCGTGCACCTCGTGCTGGACATGAAATTCCTGCAGAGCGACTATGCGATCATGGTTCCCAAGACCTCGGACGGCCGCGTGCTGTTCGCCGTGCCCTGGCACGACAAGGTCGTGGTCGGAACGACCGACATCGTGCGCCCCACCCCGGAGGAGGAGCCGCGTCCGCTGAAGGAGGAGATCGACTTCATCCTCGGCACCGCGGGACTCTACATGAACCCGGCGCCCACCTACAAGGACATCCTCTCGGTATTCGCGGGTCAGCGTCCGCTGGCGGCGCCCAAGAAGGAGGGCAAGAACACGAAGGAGATTTCGCGCAGCCACAAGGTCATCACCTCGGACAACGGTCTGGTGACGATCACCGGCGGCAAGTGGACCTCCTACCGCCTGATGGCCGAGGACACGGTGGACAAGGCCATCGAAGTAGCGGGACTTCCCCGGCGCAAGTGCGTGACCAAGAAATTCCACATCCACGGCTACCGCAAGAATCCCAACCTCGCCGACCATATGTACGTTTACGGTTCGGACGAGCCGAAGATCCTGAATCTGATCAAGGAAAACCCGGCGCTGGGCGAAAAGCTCTCTCCGAAGTTCGGCTACACGCTTGCCGAGGTGGTTTGGGCCGTGCGCGAGGAGATGGCCCTCACGGTCGAGGACGTGCTGGCGCGCCGCGTGCGGCTGCTGTTCGTCGACGCCCGCGAGGCGATGGCCGCCGCCCCGAAGGTCGCCGAAACGATGGCCCGCGAACTGGGCCGCGACCAGGCATGGATCGATGCGCAGGTCGAAAGTTTCACGAAGATGGCGAAAAATTATATCTTTGAAGCTTAAACGGACTTTAACCCAAGCTTAAAATGTTCAATTTTTTTAATCCTCCGGCTCCCAAACCGAGGCTCTCCCAGGACAAAATCCCGGCCAAATACGCGCAGATGCGTCTGCGCGTATTTTTGGGTGCGTTTCTGGGATACGCAGCCTACTATCTGGTGCGCAAGAATCTTTCGCTCGCAGCGCCAGGCATGATCGAGTCGGGACTCCTCGACAAGGCCAGCGTAGGACTCGCGGGTTCGGCGATCTCGATCGCCTATGCCTTCAGCAAGTTCATCATGGGCAGCCTTTCCGACCGTTCCGACGCACGCAAATTCCTTGTCGTAGGACTTATTCTCTCATCGTTGCTGATGATTTGCACGGGACTGATCCCTTACAGCCACACAAATCCCGGCATCAACGTAAGCATTATCTTCGGTCTGATGCTGCTGGTGGGCTGGCTTTCGGGCATGGGATGGCCTCCCTGCGGGCGTATCATGGCCCACTGGTTCTCCCAGAACGAACGCAGTTTCAAAATGTCGGTATGGAATACGTCGCACACGATCGGCAGTGGCTCGCTGGGACTGCTCGTAACCGCCGGAATCGCCATCTTCGCCATGCTGGGATGGGGCGACACGTGGCGTGCAGCCTTCATCTTCCCGAGTTGCGTGGCGCTTCTTCTGGCCGTTTTCTGCTGGTGGGCGCTGCGCGACACGCCCCAGGCCTGCGGGCTGCCTCCCATCGACGAATACCGCAACGATTACTCGGCGGTAAAGGCCGCCAAGGGAGAAGAACAGAAAATCCCCTTCAAAAAACTCTTCGTCGACTACATTTTCAAGAACAAGATTCTCTGGCTCATCGCCCTGGCCAACGCTTTCGTCTATCTGGTGCGTTACGGCATCAGCGACTGGGCGCCGGTCTACCTGCAGGAGATGAATATCATGGATGCCTCGCAGAGCAACCTGGCCTTCTCGCTGCACAACTACGCGGGCGTCCCCGGAACGATCATCTGCGGATGGATCTCGGCCAAATTCTTCAAGGGACGCTGCGCCCCGGCCAACGTGATCTACATGGTGTTGGTGCTAATCGGCATTCTGGTCTATTGGAAAGCCGCTCCCATTGCCCAGTCGCTGGCTGAAATCTTCGGCGGCGACCCTGCCGCCATCGGCCGCACGGTCGTCTACACGGCGCTCTGCGAAATCGGGTTCTGCATCTACGGTCCCGTGGCGCTGATCGGCATTCAGGCGCTGAACCTCGTGCCGAAGAATGCAGCCGGAACGGCCGCAGGATTCGTCGGGTTGTTCGGCTACCTGTTCGGCGACGCCGTGCTGGCGAAAATCGTCATGGGTTCGGTCGCCAACGACAACTCGCTGGGATGGAACGCCACCTTCTGGATGTTCATTGTCGCCAGCCTGCTTGCCACGGCATTCTGTGCCACAACCTGGAAACGCGAGAAACAGGCTCTCTCCCGATAGAAAATTCCCGCTAACGAATCGTGAAAGCCCTTAACTCCCGGTTAAGGGCTTTTTCACGCCCTCCGACCAGACGGTCGACCAAGGCATGGAAACGGGGCGAATGGTCGTGGTGAACCGTGTGGCAGAGTTCGTGGACGATCACATAGTCGCGCAGGTGCTCCGGAAGAGTCATCAGAAAGAGGCTCAACGAGATGTGGTTGCGCCCCGAGCAACTCCCCCACTTCGTGCGCGAGGCGCGGATCGAAAGTTTTTCGTACTTCAGGCCCGTCGCCTCCGACAGTCGCCCGATGCGGCCCGGCAGGTCGGCTTTCGCCGCACGGCGCAGCTCCTCGATGCGGGCTTTCCGCTCCTCGGGCGGCAACTGCGGAGGCAGGGATGCCCGCTTGCGGGCGAGCCGTTCGCGCGCCGCCCCGATCCATTCCGCTTTTTGCTCCAGAAAATCCAAAGCCCGTTTTTGCGGCACCCCGCAGGGGAACGAAAGCCGCACGGCGCCCGTGGCGCGCACCGAAATCGAAATGCGGCGGGCGCGCACGGTCTGCGAGAGGGTCACCTCGCCCAGCCGGGGATGCACATAGAGGGAGGTCATCGCATCAGCACAGCATTGATCGCCATTCCCTGTATTACAACGGCAGAATCCGTACGTTCCAACTTAATATTTTCGAACAGAATCCGGCAACGGTCATCGCGGTAATCCAACAGCCGCAGCAACTGCTCCGGCGCAGGCTCGCACGCTTCGGCCGGATCGAATCCACTCCTTTCCAGCTGGCGTTCCAGCAAATCCCGACAGGAAATCCGGTACACGGCACACTCCTCCCCCAAAAACAGACGAAGCGTATCGTTGCTGACATCATAACTATGATCGTTGTACCAGTTCCGGAGATTCGTATAATAATGCGGATATTCCGCATTTACCTCGAACCGGACATTAACGGGCGCCTCCAGTTCAATAATATTGGTATCGACACATGTATCGACACAGCTCCAATCATAGCCCCACCTCACGTAATCGCGCATCGCTTCGGGGAAAATCGCGGCCAGATCGTCGAGGTCCTTCACGCCGAAACGGGCGAAAGCCGCGCTGTCGCGGCGGATATAGTCGAGCGACTCGTAGAGTTTCCGGTACTCCTTCTTATAAACGGTATCGGCCAGCGGCATCGGCGTCAGCAGCAGCCGTCCGTCCCCGCCGAGGCGTCCGAGCCGCTCCGCCACCCGCTCCGCGCGCTGCGTCTGCGACTGCACGGCGATACGCTCCGGCTCGAGGAAGGGAACGTAAGCCAGCGCGGCGAAGCTCACCCATGCCGCAAGACACACCCACAGGTAACGGCCCGTACGCTGCGAAAGGAACAACAGCACGCAGAGGGTCATCAGACCGCCGCACACCACGAGGTAGACGCGCGGTTCGGTCAGGCCGTATTCGTTCGTGCGGCGTACCACGCCGATCCAGAACAGCGTCAGCACGGGCAGCGACACAAGGCTGAAACGGTCGAAAAACCAGTCGTAAATCCGTTTTTCAAGCAGCCGCCCCAGCGCCTTCACGGCCAGCGCCGTCATCGTGAACCCGAAGACCAGATAGGCCACGCCGCCCTCGGGCAGCGTCCACGTGACGAGGATTTTGGCCATGTAGAGGTAGAGGATTGCGGCGTAGATCAGCAGCGCGGGGGTCACGATGTAGTTCAGCAGCATTTCGAGGATGCGGCTGCCGCGCAGTTCGGCGTCCCGCCAGCGGTCGGCCATCATCAGGAACAGCAGCGGCACGGCCAGCGTCTCGCAGATCGTCACGGACCACACCGCGACGTGTTCGATCCACGCTCCGCCGAGGCCGAAGATATAGGTCGCCGAATAGAGTATCGCATAGAACAGCCCCAGCGCGACATTGGCGAACAGCAGGGCCAGCGCACCCGAGCGCAGCCAGACGAGCGCGCCGTTGACGAACCGGTCGTTGCGCACGGCCCGCAGGCTCAACAGCAACAGCAGCGGCGCCAGTATGCCGAGCGAAATGCGGAAAGACGCGCTTTCGATCCAGTCGCCGAGACCGCTCCAAAGCGTCAGCGGCACGATCGGCGCCCACACGACCCAATAGACTTTCCGCCACGGTCCGCGCCCCGCCAGGTTGTTGACGGCAAGCGCCAGAGCGAAGAACAGCGGCACGAGGCCGAGTCTATTAAACAATTCCTCCTCGCTCCAGTCGAGTTCGTAGGTGAGCAGGCACCGGATGCAGGCGTAGAGCGCCAGGAGCGTTTCGACCGGGTACGACCGCACGACCCGCACGGCCCCTTCGCGGAGCCAGCGCAGGCAGTATTCGAGTTTGGCTTTCACAGAATTATGATTTTGATTATCGGCTTTGCATATTCGTTCGTCATGGCGAGGCGTCGTCAGATGCCGCGGCCATCTGCGGAGAGTGTCGTAACGCCGCAAGGATTGCCGCGTCGCTGCGCTCCTCGCAATGACGGGACTCCGTCTCCTCCTTTCAGTTCTCCGGCCCGATGCGCTGGCGCACGACCTCGAACAGCATCACGGCCGCCGCGGCCGAGACGTTGAGCGACTCGATGTGGCCGATCAGCGGAATGGCCAGCTGCTCGTCACAGAGTTTGAGCACCTCTTTCGAGATACCCGTATCCTCGGCGCCCATCACGATCACCGTAGGACGGCGGAAATCGGCATCGTAGAGCAGTTTGCGGCTCTTCTCCGTGGCGGCCACGACCTGAAAGCCCTCCGCCTGCAATGCCTTGAGCGTATTGCGGACCGAACCGACGCGGCACACCGGAATCGTCGTCAGCGCACCGGCCGACGAGCGGATCGCCTCGGCGTTCACGGGCGCCGAGTTCTTCAGCGGCGTGATCAGCCCGTGCGCCCCGGCACACTCGGCCGAGCGGGCGATGGCCCCGAAATTCCGCACGTCGGTCACCCCGTCGAACAACACCACGAGCGGCGTCTCGTCTTCGGGCACGCGTTCCAGAATGTCGGTCAGCTGCACATACTCGATGGCCGCGGTCTGCGCCACGACGCCCTGGTGGTTGCCGCGCGTCAGGCGGTTGAGCTTCTCGACCGGAACCTCCTGATAATGCAGACGGTGGCGCATGCAAAGATCTTTCAGCTCCTGCATCAGCTGCCCTTCGGCTCCCTTGCGGATGTAGAGTTTCTCGATCTGCTTTCCGGCCTCGATCGCTTCGGCCACGGGACGAATCCCGAAAATAAGGTTGCTATCCATAGTTAGGTATATTTGCTTTGTTCGTTCTTCGCCATTCCCGATTTCCGATTATCGCGGAGCATATTTTGAGTTTCGCGAGTCAGGCAAGGCAGGAGCATACTCCACGTATGTGACTGTCTCGACCGGCGAGGGAAGTTCGAAAGGTGCCCGAGAGAATTGGGAATCACTCGTTTTCGATGATTTCCAGTTCATACGACGCCTTCTCCCACTCGTGCATCTGGTGGTCGTAACGGGTTTTCAGTTCGTTGTAAGCCTTGTAGTCGGCCTCGTTGTATTCGGTCGCGGCGGCGAACCGCGCATCGTACTCCGCGATCCGCTTCTCGATGTCGGCCAGCTCCGCCTCGATCGTCTCCACGACCTTTTTCGCTTTGCGCAGCTGCTTCTCCTGCTCCTTCCTCTGCTCGTAGGAGAGCTTTCCGGATACGGCCGGCTTCGGTTCGTCGCCTTTCGCAGGCATTTTGGCCGGAGCGTCGCGCCGCTCGATCTCCTGCAACGACTCCAGCTTGCGCTTTTCGAGGAAATAGTAGATGCCGCCCAGATACTCCTTCACCCCGCCGTCGCGGAACTCGTAGACCTTCTCGACCATGCCGTCGAGGAATTCGCGGTCGTGCGACACCACGACCACCGTGCCGTCGTACTTCATAATGGCGTTCTTGAGGATGTCCTTCGAGCGCATGTCCATGTGGTTCGTCGGCTCGTCCAGCACCAGCAGGTTGCGCGGTTCGAGCATCATGCGGGCCATCGCCAGACGCGCCCGCTCGCCGCCCGACAGAACCTTGACCTTCTTGTCGATGTCTTCGCCGCGGAACAGGAACGCACCCAGAATATCGCGCAGGCGGGTGCGGATATCCCCCACCGCCACCCGGTCGAGCGTATCGTACACCGTGAATTCGCCGTCCATCAGGTCGTCCTGATTCTGGGCGTAGTAACCGATATTGACGTTGGCGCCGAGCCGCACCGAACCCTCGGTCGGCGTCAGCTGGCCGATCAGCATGCGCGCCAGCGTGGTCTTGCCCTCGCCGTTGCGCCCTACCAGCGCGATCTTGTCGCCCTTTTCGATGATGAAATTCGCACCGCTGAAGACATGCTTCGTCCCGAACGACATGCCGGCCTCGTTGATCTCGGCCACGATCTGTCCCGAACGGGGCGCAGGCGGGAATTTGATGTTGAGCGTCGAAAGATCCTCCTCCTCGATTTCGAGCCGCTCCAGCCGCTCCAGCTGCTTGATGCGCGACTGCACCTGATTCGATTTGGTGGGTTTATAGCGGAACTTCTCGATGAACTCTTCGGTCTTCTCGATCATCCGCTGCTGGTTTTCGTAAGCGGCCATCTGCTGCGCCCGGCGTTCGGCGCGCAGCACGACGTATTTCGAATAGGAGACCTTGTAATCGGTCACCTTGCCCAGCGACAGCTCGACCGTGCGGTTGGTCACGTTGTCCAGAAAAGCGCGGTCGTGCGAGATGAGCAGCACCGCCCCGTTGTAGTTTTTCAGGTACTCCTCCAGCCATTGGATCGACTCGATGTCAAGGTGGTTGGTCGGCTCGTCCAGCAGAAAGATCGAAGGACGGCGCAGCAGCAGTTTCGCCAGCTCGATACGCATGCGCCAGCCGCCCGAAAACTCGCTCGTGGCGCGGCCGAAATCCGTGCGCTTGAATCCGAGGCCCAGCAGCGTCTTTTCGATGTCGGCTTCGCGGGTGTCGCCTCCGAGGATATGGTAGTGGTCCTGCGCGTCGTTCAGACGATGCAGAAGCTGTTCGTATCCGGCGCTTTCGTAATCGGTGCGTTCGGCGATCTCGCGCGTCAGAGAGGCGATTTCCGCCTCCAGCCGCAGCACCTCATCGAAGGCTTTGGCCGTCTCTTCGGCCAGCGTCGTGGTGTCGGCCACGCGCATCGTCTGCGGCAGATAGCCGATCGTACATTCGCCGTTCAGGGTCACATGGCCCGACGTGGGCTGCTGTTCGCCCGTGATGATGCGCAGCAGCGTGGTTTTTCCCGCACCGTTGCGGCCCACCAGACCGATGCGGTCCTTCGGGTTGATCAGAAATGAGATATTGTCGAAGAGGGTCCAGCCCCCGTAGCTTACAGTAAGGTTGTCTAACGAAATCATGGCATCTGTAAAATCACCGCAAAGTTAATGATTTAATCCGACATATCGCTATCTTTGCAAGTCCTAAGATAGGATACTCCCCGGAGAAGCCCGAAATAAATTCCGCCTTGTCTCCCGGTTTTCGCTATCTTTGAAATCCGAAACGAAGTCTGTCATGGAAAAATTGATCCGATACCTGCGCTTCATCCGCGAAGCCGAGCGGCTGAAAAACGTACTGCGCACCGCCTACACCTCGGAAGGACGGCACGAAAGCACCGCCGAACACTCGTGGCGGCTGGCGCTGCTGGCCGCCGTGCTGACCGGCGAGCGGCCCGAACTGGACATGCAACGGGTGGTGCTGATGTGTCTGATTCACGATCTGGGCGAAGCCTTCGACGGCGACGTTCCGGCCATTGCGCAGACCGCGCCCGGAGTCAAAGCCGCCTCGGAGCTGGCGGCCATGGAGCGGCTGACACGACTGCTCCCGCCGGAAGCGGGAGCCACGATACGGGAAATATGGGAAGAGTACGAAGCCTGCCAGACGCCGGAGGCACGCTGGGTGAAGGCCCTCGACAAGGCCGAAACGATCATCCAGCACAATCAGGGCGCCAATCCCGCCGGATTCGATTACGCATTCAACCTCACCTACGGAAGCGAATACTTCGACGACGGAGCGCTGCTAAGCGATCTGCGGCTGCTACTCGACGAAGAGACCGGACGGCACGTCAGGCGTTGAGCATCTTCACGATCTCGGCCTGCGGGTCCTCGGCCCCGAACACGGCGTTGCCGGCCACCAGCACGTCGGCGCCCGCTCCGAAAACCTCGTGCGCGTTGTGCGACGAAATGCCGCCGTCCACCTCGATGATCGTCTCCGTCCCCAGCTCGTCGGCCAATGCGCGCAGCTGCGCGATCTTTTCGAGCGACGCGGGAATGAACGCCTGCCCGCCGAAACCGGGTTCGACGCTCATGATCAGCACCAGATCGATCTGCGGCAGAATGTCGCGCAACACCTCGACCGAAGTGGCCGGCTTGATCGACACCCCCACCTTTGCACCCGCGTTGCGGATCATTTCGATACATCCCTTGGGGTTGTAGGTGGCTTCGTAATGGAACGTCACCACGTCGGCGCCCGCCTCGGCGAAGCGCGCCACGTAACGTTCCGGCTCGACGATCATCAGATGCACGTCGAGACACTTCGCCGTCGCCTTGCGAATGGCTTTCAGCACGGGAAATCCGAAAGAGATATTCGGCACGAAAACACCGTCCATCACGTCTATATGGACCCATTCGGCCGCACTGCGGTCGATCATCTGCGTATCGCGCTCCAAATGGCCGAAATCGGCCGACAGCATCGAAGGTGCTACTATTCTGTTCATTGCTCGGTTAATATCGTGTTCTACAGACAAAGATAGTCATTTTTCGCAGATTCCCGCACTCCGGAGCGGGATTGCGCCGCGGAATATACAATTCGGCAGGCTCTGCGGCCATGCGTTTCCGGACAAACCGCCCGGACTGCCGCGCCTCAGCGCCTCACCCGATTCAGGCTATTGATTTTCCGGCGGATCGCCGCCCCGTTGAACAACGAAAGCAGAAGCGCAAGCGCAACGCCGCACAAAACCGTAAGCCCCAATCCCGCAGGCCGGTAATCCTCCTGCAGGGCGGCCAGCGAGGGCAAATAGCAGAGACGCACCCCAGCCACACCGCCAGCAGAGCCACGCACAGCACGCCCAGATTCAATCCGAGCGTCAGCAGCTGATAGGGCCGCGCCACACGGGAGGGGGCATATCCCAGCAGGAGCAGGTTCTCCATTTTGCCGCTGTTCTTCTGCAACAGCAGGAAGATACTCAGCATCAGGATATAGAACGACATCGCACTGAACACCAGCCCCACGCCGGCCACGCCGCCCGCGGCGATCCGCAGGAAGCGGGCCGCCCTGCCGTCGTCCCGGCGGTCCCCCTCGGCTTCATAGCCCTTGCGGGCGAGGTAATCCGTCACGGCCGCATCGACCGGACGGTCGGTCTCGACGATAATCCGCGCCGGCTGTTTCGCGGCTCCGCTCCCGAAGCGCCCGTTCGACCAGCGGATGAACGCATCGGGCACCAGAATCGTATTCAAACGGTTGGACAACCCGACGATCCGCCCGCGGAACTGCTCCCGATGTCCGTTACCCGCAATCTCGATGCCGAGTGAGACCCGGCGGAAGATGCCTTCCGATATCTGCGGCAGTCCCTGCGACCGGGCGAATCCGTAATTATAGAGGTTCAGGTAGTTGCGCGGAATGATGATGGGGATGTCCCTGTCCCCGGCCTTGTAATCCCAATTTTCGGCCCCGACGTCGAGGAAGCGGTCGGGCACCGACTCGAAAAACAGGTAGGTCGAAAGCTCCACGCCGCCCATGCCGACCGTTCCCTTTATCCGGTAATCGGCAGGCGTGAAGGCCCCGGCTTCGCGCACGAAGGGCTGCGCCCGCAGGTCGGCCAGCTCTTCGGCCGTAAAGTCGCTGCTGCCCAGTCCGATCGCCTGAAGCGCCCCGACCTGCTTCGACAGCACCAGATAATCGCCCCGCATGAACGAATCGGGCCGGTCGAAAACCGGCAGGACGTCGCGGTATGCCTGCAAAGCCGTCAGCACGATCGCCATGCCGACCAATCCGGCGAGAGTGAATCCGACGGTCTGGGCCATGCTCAGATGACAGCGCAGCAATTTCCAAAGCAACCTCATAACGTAAAGATTTTATGGTACGGCAGCCGGAGCCGACTGCCGACCGAGGTGACGATCACTCCCGCTCCCTGCGCCTGCGCGCCCTCCAGCAGCAACGCCGAGAGCACCTCCCCGTTGGCGGCGTCGAGATGGCTCACCGGCTCGTCGAGCAGGATGAAATCGAAGGGCTGGCACAAACAGCGGATGAATGCGACGCGCTGCTGCTGCCCGAACGAGAGCTTCCCGGCCGGAGTATCCCGCTTGCCGGCGATCCCCGCAGCTTCGAGCAGGCGCTCGATCCGGTCCGGTGTCAAAAAGTGGGTAAGTTCGTTCTTCAGCGCGAGATTCTCCGCCACGGTCAGCTCCCCGAACAGACGCAGGTCCTGAAAGAGCATGCTCAGCGACCGGCGGCGCAGTTCGCCCCACTGCGCCACGGAAAGCGTCCGGCAGTCCGCAGCGTCGAACAGGATGCGGCCCGCATAGTCGGTTCTGGCCCCGTACAGAAAACTGCACAACGAAGACTTTCCGGTTCCCGAAGCGGCTTCGACCAGATAATACTCCCCCTTGCGGAATGTCACGTCATGCAGCCACAAGTCCGATTTCGGCGGCTCCGGATTGCCCGCAAAGGCGTCAGGCAGCACCTGCTGCAAAGTAATCGACTCCATACATCATCTGTTTCAGGAAAAGCGGCCGTTCTTCGAGGACGGCCGCTTTTCTCTGTTTCCACGGATATTACAAATTCGCTTCCGGCACGTACTGACGAATCAGCTCGCCGGTCTTGCCGCAAATGGTCTTGAACGAGTTCTGCTCCTTGTCCACCATGTTTACGATCATCGTGCCGCCCTTCATCGTACCATAGGCTTCCATGTCGTCGAACATGCCGAGCACGGAGAGCGCCGCTTCCGCCTGCGGAGTGACATTGCCGCCGAGCAGTTGGGCGATCATCGCGTTCAGCCCCTCGAAATCGAGGTAGAAGGTCGAGGACTGACCTTTGAAAATCTTATCCATCGACTCCATCGACGCGATTTCGCCGCCGTCGAGCGCCATCTTCACGACCGCGTCGGTCGTGCAGTAGAGCACGTCGCCCTTCACGCCGAACAGGATCGTCACGCCGCCCATGTTCAACGTGTATTCACCCTCTGCGGTCTGCCGAACCGGCATGCCGGCCATGTTGGTGACGATCGTCTGCAGCACGGCCGGGTCTTTCACCTGCGCCAGCATCGACGCCACGGGATATTTGCCGTCGATGCCCATTCCTGAGAAGGAAAGCAGGAAGTCGCCGTCGAAGGGTTCCATCACCTGCTTGACCATCGGATTTGCCATCAGCATGCCGTAACCGGGCATCGCCGAGAGCATCGAATAGAGCTTTTCGCCGTTGAGTCCCAGCGACATCGCGCCGATCGAAGCGGCCGGCACATAGCGCAGCAGCGCTCCGGTCTGGGGCTTGACATAGGCGTAGAAATCCATCATCTTGGCTTCGCTCTCCTTGTCCTTGTACGACACGGCGGCCTCCGTAACGATCCGGCCCTTCTCGAAATTGACCGAACCGACCATCGTCATCCCCTTCAGCGCATCCATCATCGGCATCGAGCTGAGCATCGGATTGTTCATCATGGGGAGTATCTCACCGTACGAAAGCACCATGTTGATGTCGTTCTTCCGGGCGAGCTGCTCCGCAACGGCCTTGTCGCCCATCAGGCTCTCGCCGCTCTGCTGGGCGAACAGCTTGCGCACGTCGCCGGCCAGATCGTCAACGCCGTTCTGCACGAAATAGACCATGAACGCGATGTCGTTGTAGGCGCACAAAACGCCGGCATCGCCCTCTTTACCCAGATCGACGACCGAAACGCCGCCCTTGGTTTCGGGCGCGACACCGCTCTTTTCGTTGATCCGCGCAAGCAGAGCGTCGAATTTGGCCTTGTCGCCGATCGGCAGCAGCAGACCGCCCCGCATAACGGGAGCATCGACAGTGCCTTCCATCGCCGCAAAGAAGAAAAAATCCTTTTTCACGTCGATACCCGATTCGCCCGGATTCTTCAGCAAGGCGAGCAGGTACTCCTTCTCCTCGGCGGAGAGGTTCTGGTCTTTATCCAGTTCGGCCTTGATCCGGACATAAAGCGGATGCTGGTCCAAATCGCCGGCTTCGCACTTCTGCATCAGCGATGCGGGATTGACCGACACGGTCATAAACGAGTCTGCGGGCAGGATGCTGCGGTAATCCGCGCTGCCGCCGCAGGAAACAATCAGCATGGACGCCGCCGCAAGGCAGGCCAGCTTCAAAGGTCGTAAGAAATTCTTCATATGCTTCAAATTTAAAATGAATCCGATTAAGGAACAAAACTATAAAAAATCGGCAAACCGCACGCTGTTTCAGGCAAATAAATTCGCATTCGGCGCCAAAATATTCCGCATGCGCCCCGAACGGCTCGTTTTCCGGGAATAAATTGCTATTTTTGCATGGAATAGATTACCGCACAAGC
>ERZ779894.2175-NODE-2175-length-18057-cov-4.400400_pt1 | contig 18057 bp, 18 predicted proteins | sample MGYA00511587_ERZ779894 | MGnify/ENA primary metagenome ERZ779894 (study PRJEB29588, sample SAMEA2160490) | human gut metagenome | biome: human gut; feature: human-associated habitat; material: faeces | place: Denmark | collected 2008/2010 ... | reverse complement strand
GCATGCGGCTGTTAACCGCAGGGTCGTTGGTTCGAGTCCAACTTGGGGAGCCAAAAGAAAAGGAATCGTAAAACGGTTCCTTTTTTCTTTGTGTTTTAGGAGCGTTAGTGAGGGAAACAGCCCCGCCCCTGCGTGATATTGCTTTCCAGAACAAAATAATGCTATCAAGTCACAACTTACCAACAAATTTCGCGGAAACGGGCGGAATACAGCGGGGAGCACTCCCCGTTGTATCTAATTGTAAAATTCTGAAAAAATCATTTTTTTTGCATTTTAAGCAGATAAAATGTTTCCGTGTGAATCTATCATGCTGCCGTTTAGATCCCAATGTATGCTTGAAGCCCAAAAATATGTTTTACCGTCAGAATCGGTGTATATTTTTATGCCTTTATCATTTTCATGCATTGTAAAAGTATGATTTTCATCATAAACCAAATATCCGTCTTCGTCGACAAAGCAGTATTCATTTTCAAATCTTTCACCCGTCAGAATGTTGATATAAAAACCTTTTTGTTGATCGGAGTCAAACGAATACGAGTATTTATTCAAATCCTTGTCATAAAACGGAACATCACGATATGTGTAAGCGTTTTTGAATTTGTCATAACTGAAATTCGCGCTGTTGAATGAATAAATTACAGAACCGTCTTCGCTGAATTCAGAGTATTTTATCGGATAATAAACGGTACCGTCTTCATCAACGCAGCTGTGCTCGTCCTGTGCCGTTATGGACATATCTTCATCGTAAATCAGATAACCGTTTTTATTAAGATAGCACAAATCGGTGTTAAGATATTCATCCGTGCCATTCATATATAATTTGTCAAAGCCCGAAGTTTCAAAATCAAAAGTGTATCTATTTCCATCGGCATCCGTAAAGGACATATCACTTTTATATAATTGTATTTCACCGTTTGAATCATATAACTTGGGATGATTGCTGTATGAAATAAGGACAGCAGCAGAAACGTAGACTGCCAGTGTAATCACCAGCATAAACAACACGCTCAACTGTTTCTTTCTGTTGTTTTTGCATTTGACTGTGCAAATTATGCCGGTTATGATCGGTAACACAAAAGAAAGATATGTTAACACATTTCGTTGTTTTTTGCTCAGGTTATCACACGTTTTGTATATTATTACGGCATACAAAATTTTAAATATAATGATCAAACAGTAGCTGATGATCACGGCGGTTTTACTGTTTAAAAAATCAAACATCATGTCAGCTCCTTATGTGATCGAATTTTTTAATCAAAAAATAGGAATGGAATGTAGAACCGGTTATAAGCATAAAATTCGGCCTTTTCTCTTGTTCCTAATTTGGAAAGAAGAGTTTCCAAGGCGGAGCTTGTAATATTCTTGCAAAAGGTGAACTTGTGCTTCCAATATCAATAATGCTGTTGTTCATGTTTTCAACAAATTTCGCGGAGACGGGCGGAGGGCAGCGGGAGTAGTACCTGCTGTATTCTTTAATTCAAAGACTGTCTTTATTCTATTGAGATTTTCTGAAATTCAATATAATAATTTGAACCTGATGGACAACAGACTTCATGCGAAAAACGTTTATCACTGATTTTGTAAAACTCATCGATTCCGTATTCATCGTGCCGAACATCCTGAAAATGATTTTCATTGAAACAGCACTTAAAAGATTGAACATTTTGATATTTTATGGTTTTGCTTTGTTTGGTGTAATCGTCATACAGCGTAACGAAAACAGTATTTCGTTTTCCGTCATAACACTGTTTAACACATTGCAAAATCCAGTCGTGGAACCCTGTGAATTTAAAATACTCGGTAATGAATTTTTTGAAAAAGTATCTCGTATTTCTTTATCAAAATACTCATTATATTTTTCTGTTTCTTTTTCACAAAGATTTACAGACATTTCGTCATTGCCCAGATAATGTTCTATTTTTATGAATCTCATATTTAACCTTCCTTACAGCATTTCCTTAAATTTACGGTGCGGTTGCAAAAGGAATTAAAACGGCAGCAAAAACTATTTTCCAATGCCCCTTATTGCGCTCCGATTGCGGTGAACTCAATCGCATCATTTTCGTCCGTTTCATCTTATATGTGCTGTTTTATGGGATTGAACAATTATCGGTTTTTTCTTTTCATTATCTCATCGACAAGTCCCAAATTATCTTCAACCGCAAATGCAATTCTGTTGTTATTAACAAGCTCGATAACAATATAGCTTTGCCATTTGGATATATACATTTGAGTTTCCCAAGCCGTGAAATGACCTTTACCGCTATATATATTTATATTCTTTATTTGCCAAGTATAAAAAGTATATTTGATTCCTCTTATGCTATGAAAGTTTCCTCTGACAAAATAACCGTTTTTTATGACTATTTTGTTGTCATCAAAAATATATACACCTTTTTTTGTGAAAACATAAAGTAAATTAAATATAATCCACCCAAAGAGAATGATTAATATACAAGCGATAAATCCGTGTTTGAATTGAATCGTTTTATATAAAATTTTATCTATCAGTAATGCTATTACTAAATAAAACGGCAAAATACGCCTGGTTATAGTTATTGCGTTCGCACTTGCAGCAAGAAAGAGGTTGATTATTTTATTTCCAATGGTTGGGTATGAATATTTATAGAAAATCACTTTATCTGTATTTTTCATATGTATTCACCGTTTATATATTTAAAGAAGCTGTCGGGGGAGATGAATCTGCCCCACTCGGGATTGTAGTAACGGCTTTGCAGATAGTAATAGCCGGTTTCCGAATCGTAGTAATAACCTCTGTAACGCAGAGGGTTTGTTTCGGCTATCTCTTTTTCTTCCTGTGTGCCGTAACGGGTCAGCGTTTCGATTGGCTTGCCCCATTCGTCATAGGTGTACTGTACGAACATTTCGCCCTGCGAATCCGCTATTCCCACAACATCGCCGAGCTGGTTCGTTATGTAGAAATACTGCACGCCGTTCAGCACGAAGCCGAGCGGTACGCCGCCCGCGCCGTACTGGAAGAAAATGACATCATCGCCTGTTTTCTGTGCCAGCAGCAGTCCGCCGGTATAGTAGAACTGCGTTGTTTCTCCGTTTACGGTCTTTGAAAATCTGATTCCGCCCTCGTCGTAAACGTAGCTGTATTCCTTTTCTCCGTCCTTTATGCTTTCAAGCCTTGTGCCGTGGCTCCAGCTGTATGTTTTATCGCCGTATGCGCGCAGATTGCCGCTTTCGTCATAGGTAAGCTCTGTGCCGTTTACGGCAACAAGCTGATCCTTCCAGCCGCTGTTTGCATAGGTGAAAGAAGTCGTTTCTTTCGGAGTGAGACCGTTGAGCGCACCTGTTGTGTAATCATACAGCTTTTTGGAGAGCATATTGCCGCGGCTGTCGTACTCATATGACGAGGTGGAGCCGGAAGCGCTGTTGTCCGTTCTGATGAGCTGATCACTGTCATCATAGGCGTACCGGGAGATTGCGCTGCCCGAGCCGCTGCCGGTTATCCTGCCGTCTTCGTCATATTCCAGCATAAGGTCAAGTGTGCTGTTTCCGCCCACGGTTACCGATTTTTTGATATTTCTGCCGTCCTCATCATAGCTGTAAGCGGCAGGGAGCACAACGCTTTCTCCGGCGGTTATACCGTCTGACACAAGCACATCATTTTCGTCCGTTTCCATTGTGTATGTGCTGCTCAGCTCACCGACGGTGTTTTTGATCTGACTGCCGCCCGAGGATATGGAGAATGGCGTGCCGAAATATATGCCGCTCAGTTCGGCTGCGTCATTTTCTGTTTCGTCATGCAGCTCTGCTTTCTGATCGTTCGGAGCAAGATAATGAAGCCACTGGTACGGATCATCGGGATCAAGGTCATATGCCGATACCTTGTTGTTCTCTTTATCATAGAGGTAATGCAGCTTCGTCTCTTGATTATATGTTTCCGGCAGCTTCTGTATCGGGTGGACTTTCTGTACCCAGTACGCGTCAGGCGCTTCTTCTCCGTTTTTATATATGGTGGTGAGCACGCCGCTGCTGTTGTACTGATAGCTTTCCACATCGCCGTTGGCATAGATCACCTGATCCACATAGTCGCCGTCATTCAGCGTTATGCCCGAATCCGTTACATTGTATGCATAATCAACGGCAGTTTTTCCGTCCACGCATATTTTGTCTATACTGCCGTCATCCAGATAATAGTAATCGTATATATCAAAATGCTTTTTATACAGATTACCGACATCCGTGTAAGTGTATTCGGTTTTAACGCCGTACTTTGTGGTCTCCGACGTGAGGCTGCCGTTTTCCGCGTATACATAGGTGTGCCCTGCCGAGGGGTCGGAATACGTGTTCTCTGACGGGAGCCCGTCCTTAGCAGGATCGTACACATCGGAGTCGATCTGCTGCTTGACTCTGCCGCAACTGTCATACAGTGTTCGGGAGACCGCACCGTCTGTTTCACTGCGAACCTGACGTCCTGCTGCGTCATAAATGAAAGACGAAACGGAAGACTCGTTCTGAGCGGTCAGCAGATTGCCCGTAATGTCATAGGTGTAGTCCGTAACGGAGAGCGCAGTGCCGTTATCCGTTTCGGATGCGCAGGCAATTTTCGTTACATTGCCGTAAGGATCATACTCATATGTGGTTATTGTGTTATTGCTCTTATCTTCAGTCTTTGTCAATAAACCACTGCTATTATAAGTATATTCCATTAATTCATCATATGTCAAGCTTTCGTCATAAGATTCGGGGAACCGTGGTTTAACAGAGCCTGTTTTTGGTGCTGTTTTGGGTTTTTATCTTTTATTGTTGATCTTGTATTGCGCTCGATGCTAAAATGAATAAAGAGGGGGGTATCTGTATGAAAAATAAGATCATCGTGGCAGGAATGGGGCATGGCGGATTGGCAGCCGCTGCGATACTGGCGCAAAACGGCTTTGATGTAACGGTTTATGAGCAAAAAAGCGCAGGCACGCTCGGTTATGACTGGACGGATATTTTTGATCCGAAAGCTTTCGGCGTTGCCGGGCTGCCGATGCCGGCAAACGATCTTTATACATATAAAGAAGATATGACTTTTTATAATCCGTCCATGACTGTGGGGCTGCGGCAGCATGTGCCTGCGTTACAGCGCGAGATCAAAATGGAACGGCGTGATCTGTACGCCCATCTGATTAGCTGTGCTGAAAAAAGCGGAGCAAAGCTTGTGTATGACTGCGCAGTGAAAGGTCCGCTCATGACCGGCAGCCGTGTTGTCGGCATTTCCACGGACCGGGGTGATTTTTACGCTGATCTGGTCATAGACGCGTGCGGTATGGATTCACCTGTCAGAAAAAATCTTCCCGTCAGTGTGCCTGTTGAAAAGAACATTGACAGGTTGGACAGGATCACGATCTACCGGGCGTTTTTTGACCGTGCCGATATGCGCGAAGCGCAGGATAAGTTTAAAGTGGTTTTGTTCGCGGACGACATCCGCGGAATCAGCTGGATTGCAGCGGAGGACAGATACACGGATCTTTTGATCGGCCGCTTTGAAGATTTTGATGTGGACGAAGTTGAACGTTTTTCCGAATTTCTGCGCAAAACAAATCCTCACTTGGGCAGAAAAGTGCTGCGCGGAGGGCAGTTTGTTCAGATACCTGTTCGCCAGCCGCTCTCTGTTATGGTCTGGGACGGGTATGCCGTGATCGGTGACAGTGCGTTTATGACTGTGCCTCTGATCGGTTCAGGCATTGCAAACTCGCTGCGCGCTTCACGGTATCTTGCCGATGCTGTGCTGTCAGATGTAGATTGCCGTTATGATTGTGAGACGCTCTGGCAGTATCAGGTGCGTTATTTCCGCGAGCTGGGGCAGGGCCTTGCGCCTCTTGCCGCAGCCAAACGGCTTTTGCTGAAAATGGATCCGCAGGATATTGATTATTTTTTTGAGTCGGGAACTTTGAATGAGGATAATATCACGATGACCGCAGATTTTCACAGTCTGTTTGATTTGATAAAGTTTGATCCTGCCGATCTGCTGAAAAAAGCCAAAACGATCTGCAAAAACAAAGCTGCTATGAAAAAACTGCTTGAGGGAGTTCCTAAGATCGCGGGAGCAATGGCAGTCAGCGCCGCGGTTCCGCAGCACTGGAACGAACGCGCCGTGCGCAGATGGGCGGAGCACTATAATGCCTGTTTTCGCTGACATATACTGTTCCGTCTGCAGAAAACGTTCATAAAAGTATGCCCCGGCTCCTTTGAGCCGGGGCACTTTTTACCTTTATTTATTTTACGCCGCCGCTGTAAGAAACAAAGCCGCATTTATAATCGCCCGTGCCGTTTATTTTATAGATAACAAGATACATGCCATCTATTTTTGCAGGACAGATGCAGCTTTCCTTTTTATCAAGGCTGCCGATAACCGTTCTTTTCGCCGTATCTGCGTAAACGGTTTCCGTTGTTGAGCCGTTTTTATAGGCTTTTCCGTTCGCGGGAGCATTTTTTACGCCGCCGGCGTATTTTACAAAACCTGCTTTGTGCTTATTCGTACCGTCAAGCTCGTAAACCAGGCAGTAACCGCTGTCTTTTTTACCGTAGCAGCTTGCAGTCTCGCGCGGTGAAAGCATTCCTATCTCTTCAGAAAGGTCGCTTCGCTTGTAAACGATCTCTTTTGTTGAGCCGTTTTGCCATTGAACAGCGTCCGCAAAAGAGCCGCTCTGCGCGCCGGTGATCCGGTTTTGATCTTTTGCGCGCAAAACACCGTAAACATGGTCGTAATCGTGCTTGACAAGGTGCATTTCTTTGCCGTTCCAGTTCTGGTCATAAGAATAGAAATAGGAAGTAGTGCCCTCGCCCGTGCAGATGGACATATGACCGGCTGCGTCGCCGACACTGCCGTCCCACACCATAATGTCGCCTTTTTTCGGAACGAAGGACGGTGTGTTTCCTATTCTGTCAAACGCTTTCACAAGCTCTGTGCGTTTCGGATAATCAATCCAGTAGTATTTCGCGTTTCCCCAGCTTCCCGCCTTAATGCCGAAGACCTTGTCAAGATAGAGCTTGATAAGGTCAACGCACTGCGCGCCGTAAACGCCGTCATAATCGGTTGCCTTGCCGTTGTAGGCCGCCACAAATTCAGCATAATTCATTGAGATACCCCCGTTTCGGATTCGCCGTCTGCCGTTTGTTCTGTCTGCGCTTTCAGCTCAGGCAGACTGATAACAGAGGTGAGAAGCGAGAGTATTCCCGACAGTAATGCGGAGGAAGCGACCATGCCCCAGCTTACCTCTCCGAGTGTCATCGCCGTTGTGCCGATGGCGGCAACGGCGGTTTGCGCCATCGTTCTGACCGCTCTTAAGCCGGCAGCCTTGAACCAAGGCAAAAACTTGTTTTTAAGCCATTCTTTCATAAGTTTCTTCCTTTCTTTCAAGGGCGTTAATCCTGCCCTCGTGACTGAGAATTTCTTTGTTATGCGCCTCAAGGCGAAGGAAGATCTTTCTGTGCCTGTCCGCCGCCTTGCTCTTAAATTCTTTCAGTTCTGTTTCATCCTGCTCCATTCGATAAACAAGATGATTGATCCTTTCCGATAACTGCGTCATCGCTTTTGTGTTTTTGGTCAGCGGCACGGCCACTGTGCCTATCAGTCCTGCAATTGCAATTATCACGGTTACCGCAGTCCATTCCGTTATTATCACATCCTTACTCTGTAAACTAAATTCCTTGGATCCGCCGGATCCATAATCTGCGCGCGGCAAGTGCTTCTGATCAGCTTCCCCACACTTCCACTGTGCTTCCGGCGCCAAGCATATAGCCGGCTATGCCGCATTTAATTTTAATATAGCCGATTTTTTTGCCTCCGGCGGAATAGGTGATCCCCGCTCCCTGAACGGCACCTCCCGAACTGTTGGGGCGCGGCGTGTTTTCTGCTATGCCGTTATACCTGTATAAAGCTTCCGTCTCAGTTAAAGTTGTAAACTGCAGGAGGGAGGTGTAGTTTTTGCCCTGCGGCTGAAAAATCTGCTGTGAGGGCAGACCTGTAAAAGCTTCAGAGTCCGGCACGGTGAAAAGCTGACCTTCCTTTGCACCGGAAAGGTTTGCCGCACTGCCGACAGCCCTGATCAGAATAACAAGATTTTCCACGCTGAATGGATTGCCGTTCATATCCTGTGTGATTTCAAACTGCTCGACATCGTGCGTTGCTTTTACTGAGCTGATTTTTCTCCATTTGCAGAAATCCCGGCTGTAAAGAAAGCCCGACGAATCCACCGCAACCGAAACAGATTCGTCTGTTACGGCCTTTGCTTTGACTGTGCCGGGCGTTTGGGCGTTCGCTATCGGAAGCTCTACATAGCCGGCAATTTCCTGTCTGTCCTGTTCCGTAAGAGCATAGTTCTCTCCCGGCGGTCCCTGTTCGCCCTGAATACCCGGGTCGCCTTTTTCGCCTTTATCTCCCTTGTCACCTTTCGGACCTTGCGCGCCGGTTTCGCCCTTATCGCCTTTTTCTCCGCGGTCACCTTTTTCGCCTTTCAGCTCTCCGCTTTCAACTTTTGATTTGATCAGGCTCACATCGTCTGCGGCGGCTTGCGCCGCTGAGAGCGCGTCTGCCGTAACGGCTATGAGCTGGCTGTATTCGGACTCAGTTGGTGCGCTCGGTTCCCCGCCGTAAACGGCGGGCTTATTGAAAAAGCTGACAGGGGAGGAGGTTATACGGTAATTTTCCTTTTCGCCGATCACTGAAAACGTAACGTAACCCTCATCCTCAAGCGCCTCGTGCGGAATGACACATGCATCGTTTTGAAGCACCTGAGAGTAGATTGCGCCGCTTTTCGGGTTGCGGAAATATGCCGTTTTAACAGTGCCGTTCCAGTCCTCCGTCTTAAAATCGAACGCGCATTTCGCATAGTTCAGCGAGCGTTCAACGGTGGAGACACTGCGTTTTAAAAGCAAGGATGATGCGTTTACTTCAAGTTCTATTATCATATTCCCACCGCCGTTTTGAGCTGCTGCACGAGTCGTTTAACACTTGCATTTAAAACCGCATACGCATATAAATGATTCATTTTATTTCTCCTTTTTGCTTTGCGGCGGATGCGGCAAGACGGAATTGAAAATCGAAGTCATAAAAGGGGGAGCGTAGTGATCTGCGGTCAATTCCCCTGTATATTCTATGAAAACGAATTTAAAACCGTTACGCCTGCCCTGTGATAAAGCGCACCGCCCCTTGGTGAGATAGACAGGCAGACCGGGCGGCAAAGTATAACTTCGGTAAAGCCGAACCCCTTTTACCTTTTTCGGCCTGTATACAAGCATAGTGATTCGCCGTATCCTTCCGCTGAATAAATGGAAAAAAGAAAAAATACGGCGTTAAATCCGCCGGTTCGGGCAGGTTTAAGCCGTAATTTCCGCTTTTGTATTCAAATGTTACAGGCGAATTTTCGGTTTGTCAAATGATCGTGCTGATTTTTTCGCATTTTCGAGTTCAGAGGGAGGTTTTTTACACCGTGAGAAAAAAGTTTTGAAAATAATGTATTATTCTATGCATAAACAAGAGAGATAAATCCGCCCATAAAAAACGGTCAGCCTATTAGGCCGACCGTTTCAAAATCAAAACGCATTATTTTTTCATTGCGCCTTTCATAGCCTTAACATATTCATAAACCTTTTCCGGCGCGTTTTTGCCGTATTGCGCCACTATTTTAACTATGGCGGAGCCGACGATGATCCCGTCGGCGTATTTGCTGTATTCAGCTGCCTGATTTGGTGTGCTGATTCCGAAGCCGATGGCAACCGGAGTGTCGGTAACCGATTTTATCGCGTCCGTTACGGACTTCAGATCGGTCTTTATCTCGTCGCGAATTCCCGTAACACCCAGGGAGGATACTTCGTAAATAAAGCCCTTTGCCTCTTTCGCTATCCTCTGTATCCTCTGTTCGCTCGTGGGCGCTATCAGAGAGATAACATCTATATCATATTTGTCCGCAACACAGCTCAGCTCGTCTTTTTCCTCATAAGGCAGGTCGGGAACAATAACGCCGGAGATACCGCTCTGCTTCGCTTTTCTCAGAAAAGCATCATATCCGTATTTAAAAAGCACATTGAGGTAAGTCATAAACACCAGCGGAATCTCGGTCTGCGCGCTCAGCCTTGCCGCAAGGGCAAAAGCGTCATCCGTTGTGGTGCCTGCCGAAAGCGAGCGCAGGTCTGCCGCTTGAATCACGGGACCTTCGGCAATCGGATCGGAAAAGGGGATGCCGATTTCAATCAGATCGCAGCCGCCGCGCGCCATTTGCAGCATTACGTGTTCGCTGGTTTCCATATCGGGATCCCCGGCAGTTGCAAAGCCAATAAATGCTTTTCCGTTTTCAAAAGCCCTTGCAATATTACTCATAGATCTCTTTCCCCCTGTATCTTGCAATGGCGGCAACATCCTTGTCGCCTCTGCCCGAAAGGCAGCATATGATGATCTCGTCTTTTTTCATTTGTGGCGCAAGCTTCATAACGTGGGCAACGGCATGCGCGCTTTCAATCGCGCATATGATGCCCTCTGTTTTTGCGATATACTCAAAGGCGTTTACCGCCTCGTCATCTGTAATCGCCACATACTGCGCTCTGCCCGTATCTTTAAGATTCGCGTGCTCGGGTCCTACACCCGGGTAATCAAGCCCTGCCGATATGCTGTAAACAGGCGCGATCTGACCGTATTCGTTCTGGCAGAAATAGGATTTCATTCCGTGAAAAACGCCGAGTGTGCCTGTTGCCATGGTTGCGGCTGTTTCTTTTGTGTCAACACCCTTTCCGGCAGCCTCACAGCCGATGAGCTTCACCTCTGTATCATTTATGAAATGATAAAACATTCCGATCGCGTTTGAGCCGCCGCCCACGCATGCCACAACCGCGTTCGGCAGCCTGCCCTCTTTTTCAAGTATCTGCTCACGCGCCTCTTTGCTTATAACGCTCTGAAAATCACGCACGATCGTGGGGAACGGATGCGGACCCATTACCGAGCCGAGCACGTAAAGGGTGTCGTCCATTCTGGAGACCCATTCACGCATAGCCTCGTTAACGGCGTCCTTAAGTGTTTTTGTGCCCGTTTCAACAGGGTGCACCTTTGCGCCGAGCAGTTCCATACGGTAGCAGTTCAGCGCCTGCCTTTCCGTATCTTCCTTACCCATAAAGATCTCGCATTGGAGGCCCATGAGCGCCGCAGCTGTAGCCGTGGCAACGCCGTGCTGCCCTGCGCCGGTTTCGGCTATAACACGTGTTTTGCCCATCCGCTTTGCAAGCAGGCACTGACCGAGCACATTGTTTATCTTGTGCGCCCCCGTGTGGTTGAGATCCTCGCGTTTAAAATAGATCTTTGCGCCGCCGAGATCCTCCGTCATATTCTTTGCGTAATACAGCAGCGAAGGTCTGCCTGCATACTCTTTCAGAAGCGTGTTGAGCTCATTTACGAAATCGGGGTCGTTTTTGTAATGCTCATAGGCTTCTTCAAGCCGTATGACCTCATTCATCAGCGTTTCGGGTATATATTGCCCTCCGTGAATTCCGAATCTTCCTTTACTCATATCTTGCCATCTCCATAATTTTTTTCATTTTGTTATAATCCTTAAATCCGTCCGTTTCCACGGAGGATGAAATATCCACTGCGAACGGGCTGATCGTTTTGATCGCCTGTTCTATGTTCTGCGCCGAGATTCCGCCTGCCAGAAAAAACGGCGTTTCTGTCTTCGGGATATCGTTCCAGTCAAATTGCTTTCCGCTGCCTGTTCCCGAATCAAACAGGTAGTATGGGGTGTTATATTTTTGGATATCCGCCGCCGTGTTTTTGCCGCATTTGAAATATTTTATGACCGGCGCGTTTATTCTTTGGCAGAAAGCCGGGCTCTCGTTTCCGTGCAGCTGCACCATGTCAATGATTTCCTCATTAACAAAGAGATTTATAAATTCTTCGCTTTCGTCAACAAAAACGCCCACGGCAGTTATTTTATCGCTGAGCTTTTCCTTCAGCCGCGCGGCTGCCTTTAAGCTGATGCTGCGCCGGAAACCGGGGCTGAGTATGAATCCGATATAATCCGGCAGCAGATCGTTAACATATTCCATATCCGTTTCTCTGCGAAGCCCGCAAATTTTAATTTTACTCACCCTTAAGCTCCTTCAGCGCCTTTTTAATGTTGTCTGCCCTCATAAGCGCTTCGCCGATCAGTACTGCGTCGGTGCCGTTCTTTTCAAGCGCCTCTGTGTCGGCTCTGCTTTTCACTCCGCTTTCCGAAACAAAAAGAATGTCGTCAGGTATAATACTACGAAACCGAAGCGAGTTGTTCACATCCACTGAAAAGTCCTTGAGATTTCTGTTGTTTACGCCGATCATTCTTGCGCCCGCTTTAAGCGCGGATTCGATCTCCGCCTCATCGTGCGCCTCGGCAAGGGCGCTGATTCCGAGTGCGTCGCATATTGAAATATACGCTTTCAGCTGTTGTGTGTCAAGCAGGGAGCATATCAGCAGCACGGCTTTCGCGCCGATCAGCTTTGCTTCGAATATCTGATAGCTGCAAACGGTGAAATCCTTTCTTAATACGGGGATCTGAACTTCATTCGCGATCTCTTTCAGGTATTCATCTTTTCCCAAAAACCAGTTCGGCTCCGTCAGGCAGGATATGCAGTCCGCTCCTGCCGCTTCGTACTGCTTTGCGGTTTCAAGATATTTAAAATCCTGCGATATAATTCCCTTTGACGGACTCGCTTTTTTAATCTCGCAGATAAAGGAAAGCCCCGATTTTTTCAGTGCCTCTTCAAACTCAAAGCCGCCTTTTTTCATGGCAAGTGCCTTTGCTTTTACCTGTGGCGGCGGCGTTCGGCGCATGATTTCCGCATATCTCTGCCGTGTGTTTTCGGCAATGCGGTTCAAAATGTTTTCACTCATTTGTTATCCTTATAAAATCCTCAAGCGCTTTGAGCGCCTTTTTGTTGTCTATTGCCTGTTCCGCGCGTTTCATGGCGTCCGCCAGCGTGATGTGCCCCTTTTCCGCAACATATATGCCTGCACCTGCATTGAGCACAACCGCCGTTCTCTGCGCATAGGTTCCCTTGCCGGAAAGCACAGCCTTTGTTATTTGTGCGTTTTCCTGCGGAGAGCCGCCCTTAAGCTCGGATTTTTCACATCGTTTGTATCCGAATTCCTCCGGCGTTATGGTGTAATAGCTTATATTGCCGTTTCTCACCTCGGCAACGCTTGTTTCGCCGCAGGCGCTTATTTCGTCCAGGCAGTCGTTTCCGTAGACCACAAGCGCATCCGTAACTCCGAGCTTGACGAGCGCTTTCGCCACCTTTTCAACAAAATCATTGCTGAAAACACCAAGCACCATCATTCTTGCCCCTGCCGGATTTGTGAGAGGACCTAAAATATTAAACACCGTTCGGATGCCGATCTCTTTTCGGACAGGACCCACATATCTCATTGCCGAATGGTACTTCTGTGCAAAAAGAAAGCTTATATTATCCTCCTCAAGTGCTTTTTCCATGACCTGCGGTTCGGCGGAAATGTTGACTCCGAGCGCCTCCAGGCAGTCTGCCGCTCCGCTGCTTGATGACGCCGCCCTGTTTCCGTGTTTGGCTATTTTTATACCGTCGCCTGCAAGCACGAATGCCGCCGTTGTGGAGATGTTGAAGCTTTGGGATCTGTCGCCGCCTGTTCCCACTATGTCCAGCGTATCGCAGTCCGTATCCATTTTAAGCGCCTTGCTGCGCATACCGTCCGCGCAGCCGGCGATCTCCTCGTCTGTTTCTCCCTTCATTGCAAGGGCTGTAAGAAAGGCAGAGACCATTTCGGGCGAGCATGCGCCGCTCATGATCTCGGATACCGCTGTTTTGGCTTCATTATAGGAAAGGTCTTCTCTTGCCGCGACCTTTGAAAGTAAAGTTTTAATCATGATCGTTTCCTCCTAAAAAATTCTGAATGATTCTGCCGCCCTGCTCAGTCAGCACCGATTCGGGATGAAACTGCACTCCGTATACAGGCAGATATCTGTGTTCTACCGCCATGATCTCTCCGTCATCGGTTTGGGCGGTTATTTTAAGCACATCGGGCAGGCTTTCCTTTTTCGCCGCCAGCGAATGGTATCTTGCCGCTTTTATCCTCTGCGGCAGTCCTCTGAACAAAACCGACTGCGTGTCAACAGCACATTCGCTCTGCCTGCCGTGCATAAGCTGTTTTGCGTATCCGATCTCTGCGCCGAACGCTTCGCATATTGCCTGATGACCGAGACATACGCCCAGTATTTTTGATTCGGATGAGAGCTGTTTCACAACTTCTTCGCAGATTCCGGCGTTTCCCGGCGTGCCCGGTCCCGGTGAAAGAATGATATATTCCGGCGCAAGCCTTTCGATTTCGCTCACGCGCATCTCATCGTTTCTGATCACTTTTATATCCGTGCGGAAAGTGCCTATAAGCTGATAAAGATTATAGGAAAAGGAATCGTAATTATCGATCAGCAGAATCATTCGGTTCACCTCCGCTCGCCTCAAGCGCTTTCATAACGGCTCGCGCCTTGTTTATGCATTCTCTGTTTTCTTTTTCGGGAACGGAATCCGCCACGATTCCCGCGCCGGAACGGATATAAACGCGTCCGTTCTTTTTGTAAGCCAGCCTGATTGCAATGCAAACATCCGCGTTGCCCGAAAGGTCTATATATCCAACTGCGCCGCCGTAGATACCGCGCCTGTTGTTTTCAAGCTCGTTGATGATTTCCATAGCCCTTATCTTGGGCGCGCCGGAGAGCGTTCCTGCGGGCAGCACGGCGTCTATGGCGTCCAGCGCCGTATAACCTTTTTTTATCTGCCCTTTTACCGTTGAGCCTATGTGCATTACGTGGCTGAATTTCAGAATATTCATATACTGCTCAACCTCAACGCTGCCGAATTCGCTTATCCTGCCCAGATCGTTCCTGCCGAGGTCAACGAGCATGTTGTGCTCCGAAAGCTCCTTCTCATCGGCAAGAAGCTCCTTTTCAAGCCGCAGATCTTCTTCTTTGGTTTTACCTCTCGGTCTTGTGCCGGCAAGGGGATAGGTGTAGAGTGTGCCGTTTGTCAGCTTAACAAGCGTTTCGGGCGAGGCGCCCGCCATTTCCATGCTGTCTGATGAAAAATAAAACATATACGGGCTGGGATTGACTGTTTTTAGTTTTTCGTACGTGTAAAGAAGCGAGCCGTCCATTTCAGCTTCCAGACGGTTTGAGAGCACCGCCTGAAAAATATCGCCCTCTTTTATATAATGCTTTGCCTTTTCCACCATTTTTCCGTATTCATCTGCATTGAAAAGCGGTCTGAACGGCGATCTCAGTTTCGGCATTTCAATATCTGCCTCTTCGCCGTTTTTCAGAACATCAAGCATGATCTCTATTTCTTTAACTGCACGCGCATAGTTTTCTTCAACTTTATCGGTCTGCATATTGCAGATGAGGAAAATGCCGGAATTCTGATTGTCAAAAGCGATTACCTTATCAAACAGCATCAGATCCATATCGTTAAAATGGGAATCGTCCTCTGCGTCAAGCGACAGACGCGGTTCTGCGTATTTGGCGTAATCGTAGCCGAAATAGCCTACAAGTCCTCCTGTAAAGGTCGGGAGATAGGGAAGCGAAGGGCTGTTGTGACGTTCCAAAATATCGCAAACATATTTTTGCGGCGTTCCTTTTATTCGCTTTACGCCGTATTCGTCCGTTATTCTTATTTCGTAATTTTTACAGGTTATCTCAAGCTTGGGGTCGTACCCCAGAAAGGTGTATCTGCCCCATCGCTGTCTGTCCTCGCACGATTCAAGCATATAACAGTGCGAGCTGATTTTTTTCAGCTTTTTTATTGCCGCCTGCGGCGTCAGGTCCAGTCTGATCTGTGCCGATACGGGAATGGTTCGGTATTTTTTTGCAAGTTCTTTGATCTCTGAAACAGAAGGTCTTAAATCCATACAGCACTCCTCCGAAAAAATATATTTCGCAGAGAAGGGCACGAAAAAACAAAAAGCCCCGGCAGTATATTACAAAGAATATACTGCCGGGGACGAATCATTCGCGGTGCCACCCCGTTTTGCGGAAAAATCCGCACTCTCTGCGAGGTACCAACATACCTCCGGCCACTGACGCAGGCCTCGCGTTGCGTGATACTCGGCAAAAATGCCTTTGAACGCACCCTCAGCGGTCCATTTAGCAAGCCGTTTACTGCCACTTCCCAGCAACGTGGCTCTCTGTGAGTTCGTATCCTGCTTTTATCTCCGCCTCATCGGTTTGGGGATATTTGGTTGTTAAAATAATCATATCATCGTTTTGCCCGTTTGTCAAGCGCACGGTAAAGAATTTTTAAAGTCAACGTGTTACCAGCCGAGACGCACGATCGTGATGGTGCAGCTTCCCGTGCCGCCTCTGAGCGCGGCATTGTGACCCTCGGGCGTGTAAATATCGATTCTTCCTTCTTTGGAAAGTTTGCTGCCGCCGCGGTCAACTACCGTGTAATTGATTCCGTCAACGTTGATTACAGATCCGAGCGGAAGCCAGTTGCAGGCAACATAATACGGGTTTGGCATTCCGTTATATACCTTTTTGCCGGAAGCCGTTACACCGTTTGATTTGCCGCAGCATATAGCGCAGGCACAATAATGTGTGTATTTACCTTTGATCTTCTGACCGAGTGTGTAACCGTTTTTTGACTGAACACCGTTTGGTTCAACGCCCGGTGTTTTGGTGCCGGTATATTTGACCTCGGTTACAGGCTGCCTTGTTACGGTAGAAGCAAGCTCTTCTCTTGCGCTTTCCTCGCCGTTTACATAAGTTATTTTATATGTTACTACCTTTTCGCCGTCCACGCCCTGTGTTTCGGTTCTTGTTTCGCCGATCTCAAGGTCGCTGTCCGTTTTGGTCTGCGTATCATGCTCGATTGTTTCGGTTACGGTAACGGTTTTGATTTCCGTTCGGAAAACAGTTATAACAGTTCCGTCCTCAACAACTGCATCGGCAGCAGGTTCGCAGTAATCGTTATCACCAAGTGTGATTCCAGCAAGAGAAATAACTTGAGCAACCGTTACGGAGGAAACCTTTAAGCTGTAGGTTTCACCGTCTGCATAAACGGTTACCGAGTTGGGTGCCGTAACGGTAATTACCATTCCGTTTTCAACGGCATTATTTGTATCATAGTTGAGCGTGCAGCCTGTAATGTCCATTTCAAGTTCTGCAAACGCCTCGCCTACGGTATCCGCATAAACATCGTATGCTTTGATAACATCGCCCGTTTTTATATTAACGGTGTTTAATCTGTCCACAACGATCGTGCCGCCCTCGCCGGCAGTGAAGCCTGCGATATTCAGCCTGTCATTGGGGCCGAGAGTGATATTTGCCTCTTCAAGGATTTCGATAGGTTCTGTTTCTTCTGTTGCAACCGTGTATTCCGTACCGTTGTCGTTGATAACAACATTGTATTCTGACACAATATCAGCAAATGCGTTTGTGGCAAAGATACAAAAGATAAGAATGAACGCGGTTACCGCTGCAACCATTGCTCTTGATATATGCTTTAATGACGCAGCGCGTGATTCATTAATCATCTTAATCTCCTTTTATTTGCACTTGAGCCATAATATTGGCTGTGCTGAAATCAGCGCAATCATTCTGTATTTGAGCATTTATTTGCCTGCTCATAATCATTGTGCCGGGCGAAATGGATTCGCCTTCAGAGCCTGTGTTTGTTTAGAACACCCGGCGCTCTGCCTTTAGTATTTCTCAAGCTTTTGGCATTATAGTCATTTTTGCATAAGGTGTCAAGGCGTAAAAAAAGATTTTTTTGTGCAATGTGTACAAGGCACAAAAAGGTTACAGGGTTGTAACCTTTACTGCCAATCAATATATTGTGGTTTTTGATTTTATCACACTAAATCGTAAAAGCAATTTTTTGGTCAATTTCCCAGAAATCGCCGAAACGCTCTTTATTATTTTGTAACTTTTTAAAATCAAAAAGTTAAAAATAACTATATATTGTATATGAAATGCAAAATGACGAGATTGCACATCAATATATAGACTTAACTTTTGTAACCTTTTTGTGATAAAACGGAAAATTTTACATATATAT
>ERZ779894.2171-NODE-2171-length-18066-cov-5.959358_pt1 | contig 18066 bp, 17 predicted proteins | sample MGYA00511587_ERZ779894 | MGnify/ENA primary metagenome ERZ779894 (study PRJEB29588, sample SAMEA2160490) | human gut metagenome | biome: human gut; feature: human-associated habitat; material: faeces | place: Denmark | collected 2008/2010 ... | reverse complement strand
GCCCGGCGGGCGGGGGCATCCAATTCCCGGGGCCTGGGGGGCGGAGGCCGGCATGGGTCAAAATTCGGGTTGAGGGCCTCTTTTCCTAAATAGGCTGCCGCCTGCCGGGCCAGCATGGCTCCCAAGGCGCTAGCACAGGTAAGCCCCGGGGTCTTGATGCCGATAAGGGACCAGAGCCCCGGGCAGGGGTTGCCGATGAAAAAGCTGTGGATGCTTCCCTCCTCGGGCACCCAGGCCTCTCCTTCCCTCCGGACATAATAGGGGTTGGGGCGAACCGCCCCAAAGGCGCGGATGCTCTGCCCCAGGTCCAGGGAGGGGACCACCCGAGCCGCCATGCGGCGGAGGAACTCCAGCCCTTCCGGCGTAACGGCCCGGTCGGGGCGGCCGCCACCAGCCTGCTCCGAGGGGCCCAGGAGAAGCTTGCCCTCCATGGTAGGCACCAGCGTAAGGCCTTTGCCTCCTTCCTCGGGCTCGGCAAAGATCACATGGCGGACATAGGGGCCCGCCGGCTGATCCAACACCAGGTAGTCCGCCCGGCCGGGAATCACCCGCACCGTGGGGGCTGTACACAGCTCCTGGATGCGGTGGGCCTCCAGGCCGCAGCAGTTAATCACCGCGCCGGCCCGGAGGGTATGGGGGCCCGCCGTGATGATCCAGTCTCTTCCCTCCTGGATCAGGGCGGTCACCGGGGCATGCAGATATACCTGGCAGCCGTTGGCGCGGGCATTCTCATAGGCGGCAAAGCACAGAGCCCAGGGATCTGTCACCCCCGTGCCGGGGGCTAGAAGGGCCGAAGAAATCCCCTCGGCCAATCCGGGCTCCAGGGCCATAGCCTGGGCTCCGGTCAGGAGTTCCAGCCCCTCCACCCCATTTTCCAGCCCCTGGCCATACTTGCGCCGGACCACCTCGTCGCCCCGGGGGCCATAGCTCACCAGCAGGGAGCCCCGGCGGGCAAAGGGGACGCCCAGTTGGGCGCATAGCCGGGGGAAATCCCGGTTGGCCTGTACGCACAGCCGGGCCTTGCGCGTATTGGGCTTGTTATCATAGCCGGTATAAATGATAGCGCTGTTGCCCCGGGAAATGCCGGTGCATACGTCCTCCCGCGCCTCCACCAGGCCGCAGCGCAGCCGGTAAGAGGTCAGATGGCGGGCGGCAAAGCAGCCCAGCAGGCCGCCCCCCAGCACCACCGCGTCCAGGCGCGCCTCAGTAAACACGGCGCACCCGCCCCGGCCGATCCAGGGTATAGCCCCCCAGCTTTTCCAGGCGCTCGCGGAAGGCCGGCTCCGCCAGGAGTTCCAGCATACGGCGGACCAGGGGGTTGTCCCAGGCATAATCGGGGATGATCAGGTCATATTGCTCCACGCACACGGGCAGGAAATCCAGGCCGTAGATCTTCGCCGCGGAGCATATCCCCATGCCCGCATCGGCGGTGCCCCCGGCGATCTGGGCGGCTACGGCGGTGTGCGTAAATTCCTCCCGCCCATATCCATACACCGCCCCAGGATCCACCCCTTCTTTCTTACATAGATAATCGGCCAGGATGCGGGTGCCGGAACCCTTTTGCCGGTTGACATAGCGCACCCCCGGGCGGGCGATGTCTCCAAAGCCCCGCAGGCCCAGAGGGTTGCCGGGGGCCACCATCAGGCCCTGGGTCCGCCCTACGCACTCCACCTGGTACACGCCCCCCTTGGGGAACTGCTTTTCTAAAATCGCCGTATTGTAGCTGCCATCGGCTTCGTTGAGCAGATGGCAGCCGGCCACATGGGCCTCCCCCCGGCGGATGGCCATGAGGCCCCCCATAGATCCCACATGGGCGGAGTTCATAAAGGCGCCCGGATCCGCCTGATGGAGCAGGTCCGCCAACTCGTCCAGGAGGGGGTCGTGGCTGCCGATAGCCACCAGGGTGCGGGACAGCTCCCCGGCAGGGCGAAGAAGCCGGATGGATACCGTCTCCCCCGCCTCCACCCCTTCGCTCCCCTGGGGGATCTCCAGGATGCCGTCGGCCTTCATAAAGGAGGAGACCACGCCGCTGCCCCGGGCCAGGGGGGAGGCCACCAGCCGCCCTCGTACCTGCCCCAGCCGCACCCGGACAAACTCCTGGTATTTCAGGCTGGATACCACCCGGCGGCTTAGCACGGCCTGGGCCTTGTGGCCCGCTCCAGCCTCCCGGCACAGCCAAAGGTCCACCAGGGGACGAAGCAGCTGCTCGATCACAATGATGCCGGACACGGGATAACCGGGCACCCCCAGAATGGGCTTGCAGCCCTGATACCCCAAAATGGCGGGCTTTCCCGGCTGGATGGCAATACCGTGGCAAAATACCTCCCCTACCTGACCGATGACGGCGGCGGCATAATCCTCCCGCCCGGCGGAGGAACCGGCGTTGAGCAGCACCATATCGCACTGCTCCAGCGCCTCCGTGAGGGCGGCGCGGATCGCCTCCTCCCGGTCGGGGACGATGGGATAGACCCGGGGCGCCGCCCCCCATTCCTCCAGCATGACCGAGAAGATGACCGAGTTGAACTCCATCACATCGCCAGGCTTTGGAGCGGCTGTGGGAGGGACCACCTCATCCCCGGTGGGGATCAGGCCGATGCGCGGCTTTGCCAGCACCTCCACCTCCAGCACGCCGGCGGCGATCATGGCCCCCATGGCGGCGGGGGAGATGGGCATATGGCCAGCCAACAGCATTTCCCCGGCGCAGATATCCTCCCCAATCTGGCGCACATGCTGCCAGGGGACGGCAGCCTGGCGGATCACTGCCCGGCCCTCGGCAAAGACCACCTCCTCCACCATGATGACGGCATCCCTATCCTCGGGCAGGGGGTCGCCGGTATCCACCACGGTATACTGCTCCGGGAGGAGCGAGATCGGGGTGGTGTCGCTGGCGCCGAAGGTATCCGCTGCACAGACGGCGATGCCGTCCATGGCGCAGGCGGGGTAGTGGGGGGCGCAGATATGGGCGTACACCGCCCCTGCGGTGATCCGGCCCCTGGCAGCCTGGACAGGGATCCTCTCCCGCCGGGGAGCAAAGCCCGCCTCCCGCAGCAGGGCCAGGTACTGGCCCCTGGCCTCATCCAGCGGCCAGTTGTTGAGATATTGAAAAGCCATGCGCTTCCCTCCATAGGATGATTGATATATAAGGGGCAAATATTGGTAAGCTACCGGTAGCTCAAGCCTCTGTAAAGGTGGTCACCAGGACCTGGCACCCCCGAGGGAGGCCCTCGCAGTCCCGGGGGATGCAGAAATAGCCGTCCGCTCCGGCCAAGGCAGTGATGAGCCCTGATTTCCCCCGGATCGGCGCCGCCTCCATCCCCTGGGGGCCTTCCCGAAGGAACACGCCATTGTACTGCGCCCGGCCATGGTTGGCGGAGACCTCCTCCGTAAGGCGGGCGGTTATCTGCCGCCGGCGGAGGGCCCGCCCCTCCAGGCGGGCAAGGAGGGCCCGAACGAAGAGGTGCGTGCAGAAGAGCGCAGCCACCGGGTGCCCCGGCAGCCCTACCATGGCCTTCCCCCCCGCCATCCTCCCCAATAGGGTGGGCTTGCCCGGCTTCATGGCGATGCCGTGGAAGAGGACCTCCCCCAGGGCGGACATGACCCGGCAGGCCGCGTCCTTCTCCCCGACGGAACTCCCTCCGGACAGGAGGATCACCTCGCACTCCGTCAGCCCCTGCTCCACCGCCCCCATAAGGCGGTCTTCCCGATCGGGGATGATGCCGTAAAAGCGGGGCAGGGCTCCTGCCTGCTCCAGCAGGGCGCATACCATGGGGCCGTTTACATCCCGAACCTGGCCGGCGGCAGGGGCACGCTCCGGCGGCACCAGCTCATCCCCGGTGGAGATAACCCCCACCCGCAACCGGGGCACTACGGGTACTGCCGTTACGCCCAGGGCAGCCAGGGCCCCAATATCCTGGGGCTCCAGCCGGCGGCCGGCAGGGAGTACCGTGTCTCCGGGCTTCACGTCATCCCCCCGGAAGATCATGTTGTGGCCCGGGGCTACGCTTTTGAGGATGCCGATGGTGCCGTCGCCATAGTCCTCGCAAAGCTCCAGCATCTGCACTGCATCCGCCCCCTGAGGCACCTCCCCGCCGGTGGGGATGGCGGCGCAGTGCCCCGGGGCCAGGGCTAGGCCCGCCCCTTCCCCCATCCGGACCTGCCCGGCTAGAAGGAGCTGCGCAGGCAGGGCCTCGGAGCAGCCGAAGGTATCCGCGGCCCGGAGGGCGTAGCCATCTACTGTGGAGCGGCAGAAGTCCGGCACATAGGCCTCGGCAGTCACGGCCCGGGCCAGCACCCGCCCCCGGGCGGATAAGAGGGGAACCGCCTCCGGAGGGCGGCCCAAGGGTGCAAAGGCGCCGTGGATGATTTCCAGGGCCTCATCCGGGGTTTTAACATGGAGCATGATGCTTCCCTCCTATACGCATAGCAGGCTTTGTGGAAAACTACATCCCTGCGCCTTGCTCCCGCAGGACAAATCAAATAAAATGGAAGAAAAAGCGTGAAAGGTGAACTTGATATGCAGGAGCGCTATATCCGTAACCTCGGCCCGCTCACGGAAGAGGAATGCCTGCTGCTCCGGCAGCGGCGGGTGTTCCTTGCCGGCTGCGGCGGGCTGGGTGGCTATCTTCTGGAGCATTTGCTCCGGGCGGGAGTGGGGGCCATCACGGTCTGCGATGGGGATACAATCGTCCCTAGCAACCTAAACCGGCAGCTTCTGGCCGATATGGAGAGCCTGGGCCGCTCCAAGACAGAGGCGGCCTGTGCCCGGGCTGCGCTGGTGAATCCAGAGGCCGCCGTGGAAGCGCGCCCCGTATTTCTTACGGCGGATAATGCCTTGGGGCTCATCGCCGGCCACGACCTGGCCCTGGACGCCTTGGACAGCCCGGCGGCCCGGCGTATCCTGGCCAGCGCCTGCCGCCAGGCAGGCATCCCCCTGGTACACGGGGCAATCCGGGGATGGTACGCCCAGGCGGCTGTGATTCTTCCGGATAGCGGCATGATGGAGCAACTCTATCCGGCCGATGCTCCGGCTGCCCCAGACCAGGGGAGCCTTTCCCCTACCGTTGGGCTGTGCGCTGCCATCCAGGCGGGAGAGGCGGTCAAGCTCCTGTGCGGCCGCCCCAGCCCCCTGGCCGGGCGGCTGCTATGGGTGGATCTAGTAGAGCAGGAGTATCAGGTGGTCTCCTTCTGCCCGGAGGGGCCGCCCAGGTGAAAGTGCTCCTGCACAAAGGAGCGGAGGAGCCTTCCCGCCGGGGAAAGATGCTTGTCGCGCTTGAAGCATAGCATCAGGCGGCGCTGGAATTTGTCACTGCGGATGGGGAGCAGCCGGAGGGCCGGATCACTCCGGTAGGGTCCGGCGCACCCCTCCGGCACAAAGCCCAGCCCTACACCGGCGGCTATAAGCTGCCTGTGCTGCTCCCGCTCGTCAGTAAGGCAGGCGGTGCGCAGGCCCAGGTTGAGCCCGGCGCACAGGTCGTAAGGATCCTCTATCCGCAGCTGCCCCCGCCGGAGGAATACGAAGGGTTGCCCAGCCAGGCTTCTGGGCAGTATGCCGGGCCGGCCTGCCAGGGCATGGGAAGCCGGCAGGGCCAGCAGATACCGTTCCTCCCGGAGAGGGATCCCCCGGAAGCGCCGGTACTCCCCGGTATCGGGGCAGAGAAGCATATCATATTGATTGATATCCAGGGCCTCTTTGGCCGCAATGGAGCAATCCAGGTTCAGGATGATCTGGGGGTGGGCGGTGGAGAAGGCCGCCAGGCAGGCGGTAACCGGCCCATCCGGCCCGCACAGGCCCACGGAGAGCCTAGCCCCCACCCCCCCGGCATAGGTGCGTAGCTGCGCCAGCGTGCCGTCCAATTCCCGCAGGATTGACTGGGCGCTGGTGAGGAACTGGCTGCCCAGCTCATTGAGCACCACCCGCCTCCCCTGGCGGTAAAATAAAGGGGTGCCCAATTCCTCCTCCAGCCGGGCGATGCTCCGGGACAGGGAGGGCTGGCTGATATGGAGGGCCTCGGCCGCCTTGGAGAGATTTTGCAGCTGAGCCGCAGTTACAAAATACCGCATCTGGTCAAGGGTCATGGCGCATCCTCCCCGGCAGAAAACAGAAAGCCTCCAAGCCGACAACCTGGCGCCGGCGGATATCGGTCATAGCATAATAGCATAAATGAATAAGTCCGATTTGAAAATTAGGACGGATATCTTGTAGAAACCGCCGAACCTAAGCTCCCTATTGTGGTTCGGCCGGAAAAAGATCAGGCGATTAGAGGGTTCCCTTTTCGTAAAATTATAGGATAATCTATGCCTAAAAGCAATATCCAATTTGTCTCTAAACGATTTACACCCCCGCCGGCTGGACTGTAAAATAGAAATCAGAAGCGCATAGGCAAAAACAGCTCGGCGCTTCCTGGGCTTTTTCCTATGGGCCCAGGGGCAAAAAATACGATTTGGGGAGGTGGGTTCCTGTCCCCCTGCATATCCGGGGGTGGGAGAATGGCTATGAAACAATTGGTCGTCAAGCCCGAGAAGTGCATCGGCTGCCGCACCTGCGAGCTGGTGTGTTCCTTTGGGCACTATCAGAAGTTCAGCCCCAGGCTGTCCAACATCACCGTGCTGGAATACGAGGCAGCCACCCTGGCTGTGCCGGTGGTATGCCAGCAGTGTGAGGACGCCAGCTGCATGAAAGTCTGCCCCGTCCACGCCATCAGCCGGAATGAGGACGGCATCGTCACCATCAATTACGACGCCTGCATCGGCTGCAGGCTCTGTACCAACGCCTGCGCCCTGGGCAATATGTCCTATTCGCCCCGGCTGCGGAAGGTATTTAAGTGCGATCAGTGCGGCGGCGATCCCAAATGCGTGCGCTATTGCCCCGGCGGCGCCCTGACCTACGAGGACGCCGGCCGCATGGACCCGCGCAAAAAATTGACGGCGGACAAGATCGTAGCCGCCATGGGAATGGAGGTCTGAGCCATGGGCAACGGATATATGGGAACTATCCTGCGGATAAACCTGGCCAAGGGCACCATCATCAAGGAGCCTTTGAACCGGAAAAACGCAGAGGAATACGTGGGTGCGCGGGGGCTGGGCACCAAATATTACTGCGATGAGTGCGACCCCAATTGCGACCCCCTGGGCCCGGGCAACAAGCTGATCTTCATGACCGGCCCTCTCACGGGCACCTGCGCCACCTCCTCCGGCCGCTACAACGCCGTGGCCAAGGCGCCCCTCACCGGGACGATCGGCGCGGCCAACTCCGGCGGGCACTTTGGGCCCGAGCTCAAGTATGCCGGGTATGACGGCATCATCTTTGAGGATATCTCCGACCACCCGGTCTACCTGTACATCAACGACGACGCAGTGGAACTCCGGGACGCCTCCCACCTGTGGGGCAAGGACGTATACGAAACCACGGATACCCTCCTGGAGGAGCTGGGCGATGAATTCCGTATCGCCTGCATCGCCCCCACCGGGGAAAATGGATGCCTTTTTGCCGGCATCATGAATGATAAACACAGGGCTGCCGGCCGCGGCGGCATCGGCGCGGTAATGGGCTCTAAAAAGCTCAAGGCCGTGGCCGTCCGGGGCACCAGCGCCATCACCGTATCCCGGCCGGATAGCTTCTTCCAGGCCTGCATGGACGCCCGGGATAAGCTCAAGGCCCACCCCGTCACCGGCGCCGGCCTCTCGGCCTACGGCACCCAGATCCTAGTGAATATCGTCAACGCTTCCGGCGGGCTGCCCCTGTGCAATGGCCGGGATGGCGCGGTATTCGATCAGGCCGACGATATCTCCGGCGAGACCCTGGCGGCCAAATACCTCCTGCGGAACAAGGGCTGCTTCGGCTGCTCTATCGGCTGCGGACGGGCCGTAGAGATTAAGGAAGGCCCCTTCAAGTCAAAGGGCGAGGGTCCCGAGTATGAGGCGGGATGGTCCTTTGGGGCCGATTGCGGCATAAGCGATCTGGCCGCCGTATGCGATGCAAACTTCCTGTGCAACCAGTACGGCATCGACCCCATCACCATGGGCGCCACCGTGGCCTGCGCCATGGAGCTCTATGAAATGGGCGCCATCCCCGAAGCCGATATCGGCTTTCCTCTGCGCTTTGGCGATGCCGCCGCTATGGTGAAGGCCGTGGAGATGACCTGCAAGGGCGAGGGCTTCGGCAAGGTCCTGGGCCTGGGATCCTACCGTATGGCGGAAAAATACGGCCATCCGGAGCTTTCCATGTCCGTAAAGAAGCAGGAAATGCCCGCCTATGATGGCCGGGCCATCCAGGGCATCGGCCTGGAGTACGCCACCTCCAACCGGGGCGGCTGCCATGTTCGGGGTTACATGATCTCCCCCGAGGTGCTGGGTTTGCCGGTAAAGATGGATCCCTTGGTCACCGAAGGGAAGGCCAGTATGCTCAAAACCTTTCAGGATCTTACCTCCCTGGTGGATGCCACCGGCATCTGCCTGTTTACTACCTTCGGCATCGGCCTGCCCGAGGTGGCCGCCCAGTACAGGGAGGCCGTGGGCAGCGATGAGAGCGATGAGGAGATCCTGCTCAAGGGGGAGCGGATCTGGAATCTGGAAAAGCAGTTCAACATCGCTGCCGGCGTGGAAAAGGATGCGCTGCCCCCCCGCCTGCTCCGGGAGAAGCTGCCTAGCGGCCCGGCGGCGGGCAAGGTCAACGACCTGTATACCATGCTGGCTGAATACTATGCAGCCCGGGGCTGGACGGCCGAGGGCATTCCTACCCCGGAAAAGCTAGAGCAGCTTCATTTAAAATAATTGCGATAAGCGAGCTGCCCGGGCTGGGGCGCCCCTGGCCCGGGCAGGAAAGGCCTGTATATGACCGTTAAGTTTTTTGCCTATCTCCGGGAGCCCCAGTATGCCGGCTGCAAGGAACTGGCCTGCCCCGCAGAGGAGACGGTTTTCCGCCTGGGCGAGGCCCTCAGCCGCCGGTTTGGCCCGGCCTTCCGGGGTGAGTTCTTTTCCCCGGATGGGAAGTCGCTGGGAGATCGGGTCATCGTCATGGTCAATGGGCGGCGGATCGAGTTCCTCCAGGGGCTGGACACCCCCCTGACCGACCGGGACACCGTGCAGATCTTCCCGGTGGTGGCTGGGGGCTGAGCAGAGGGCCCGGCGGGCGGTATCACTACAGCAATAATCAAAAGGAAAGGCGGTGAGGCCGGTGCAAGTGGATCTGCAGGCCATTACGGATATCCTGCATAGGTATCCTGCACAGCAGCGCTACAGCCTGGCTATGCTCCAGGATATGCAGCGCCATTTCAATTATATCCCCCGGGAGGGGATGGAGGCCCTGGCGAATTATCTGGGCTGCCCCATGTCCAGCCTGTACGCCATGGCCACCTTCTATAAGGCCCTGAGCCTCAAGCCCAAGGGACGGCACATCATCAAGCTCTGCGATGGCACGGCCTGCCATATCCGGGGCTCTGCCAATCTGTTGAGCGGCATAGAGCGCCTGCTGGGCATCCAAGCAGGGGAAACCTCGGCTGATGGGCAATTCTCCCTGGAGCTGGTCAATTGCCTGGGGTCCTGCGCCCTGGCCCCGGTCATGGTGGTGGACGACACCTACTACGGCAAGGTGACCATGGAGCGCCTGCCGGAGATCTTGGCGCAGTACAGAGAGGAGGGGCAGGCTTGAATAAGACGATCTTGGTCTGCTGCGGCACCGGCTGCCTGGCCAACGGCAGCAAAAGGGTAGCTGAGGCCTTTCGGCAGAGCCTGATGGGCACGGACCACCAGGTAGAGTGCTGCGTAAAGGAGACGGGCTGCAACGGCTTCTGCGAGAACGGCCCCCTGGTTCAGATTCTTCCAGACGATATCACCTATTACAAGGTCCGAGTGAAGGACGTGGAAGAGATCGTATCAAAGACCATCCTGGCCGGAGAGCCGATAGAGCGCCTTCTTTATAAAAACGACAGGGGGCAGCGGGTGCGCAGCCAGCAGGAGAACCCCTTCTACACCCCCCAGAAAAAGTTCGCTCTGCGGAATATCGGCAAGATCGAGCCATGCAGCGTAGAGGACTACATGGCCCATGGTGGTTACCGCGCGCTGAAAAGGGCCCTGACCATGACGGGAGATGAGATCGTCCAGGAGGTGGAAGCTTCTGGCCTTCGGGGCCGGGGCGGGGCGGGTTTCCCCACGGGGCGCAAGTGGCGCTCGGCCCTGGAGCTGGACCGCTTCCCGAAATACGTAGCCTGCAATGGGGACGAGGGCGACCCTGGTGCCTTTATGGACCGCTCCATCCTGGAGGGGGATCCCCACAGCGTTCTGGAGGGCATGGCTATCTGCGCCCTGGCCATCGGGGCGGAGGAAGGCTTCCTCTATATCCGGGATGAATATGGCTTGGCGGTCCATAACGTACAGGCGGCCATCGCCCAGGCAGAGGCCCAGGGCATTCTGGGCGAGCACATCATGGGCTCGGATCGCCGGCTCAAGCTCAGCGTGGTCCGTGGGGGCGGCGCCTTTGTTTGCGGGGAATCCACCGCTCTGATGGCCTCCATCGAGGGCCGGGTGGGCGAGCCCCGGGCTAAGTACATCCGCTCCGTCCAGCGGGGCCTTTGGGATTGTCCCACGGTTCTTAATAATGTAGAGACCTTAGCCAATATACCCGTCATCCTGGAGCATGGCGGGGCGGCCTTTGCCGCTACCGGCACCGAAACCTCCCGGGGCACCAAGGTCTTCGCCCTGGTGGGCAAGGTCAAGCGCACGGGCCTGGTGGAGGTGCCTATGGGCGCCACCCTCCGCCATCTGATCTACGATATCGGCGGCGGCGTCAAGGGGGATCGTCCCTTCAAGGCCGTGCAGACCGGCGGCCCCTCCGGCGGCTGTATTCCGGCGGATATGCTGGATCTTCCCGTGGATTTCGATACCCTGACGGCTCGAGGCGCCATGATGGGCTCCGGCGGCATGATCGTCATGGACGACCGTAGCTGCATGGTGGAGGTGGCGCGATATTACATCAAATTCCTCTCCGAGGAATCCTGCGGCAAGTGCACCCCCTGCCGGGAGGGCCTGCGGCATATGCTGGCCATTCTGACCGACATTTGCGAGGGCCGGGGCCAGGAGAGCGACCTGGAGCTGCTGGAGCAGATCTGCGATACCCTGGAGGATGCCTCTCTCTGCGCCTTGGGCAAGTCCGCTCCCAACCCGGTGCGGACCACCATGAAGTACTTCCGGGAGGAATATGAGGCGCATATTAAGGAACACCGCTGCCCCGCCGGCGTATGCACGGCCCTGACCAGCTTCGTGATCGATCCTAACAAGTGCGTGGGCTGCGGCGCCTGTACCCGTGCCTGCCCCGCCGGCGTGATCTCCGGCGGCTTAAAGGAGCCCCATAGCATCGACAATAGCCGCTGCATCGTCTGCGGCAGCTGCCGGGAGGCCTGCCGGTTCGACGCAGTGGAGGCAAAAGGGAGGGCTGCGCTATGAATATAACCATCAACGGCATGACTTGCGCCTGCGAAAAGGGCGAATTTCTCCTCGCCGTTGCCCGGCGCAACGGTATCCAGATCCCTACCCTCTGCCACCATCCTGCCCTGGCCGGCCAAGGCTGCTGCCGGGTCTGCCTGGCGGAGGTGGACGAGGGGCGCGGCCCGAAGATCGTAGTCTCCTGCGTCTATCCCATCCAAAGGGAGTGCCGGGTGGAAACCGAAAGCGAGCGGGTTTGCAAGGATCGGGGCATGGTGCTGGCCCTATTACGCAAGCGGGCTCCGGACAGCCAGCGGATCGCCGCGCTGTGCAGGATCTATAAGGCCCCCGAGCTTCCCCGTCTCTCAGCGGCGGATGCGGGCAAATGCATCCTGTGCGGCCTGTGCGTACGGGCCTGCACCGAACTGAGCGTGGGGGCTATCTCCACGGTCAATCGCGGCGTGCTCAAGGAGATCGCTACCCCCTACCACGAGGCAAGTCCCGTGTGCGTGGGCTGCGGCGCCTGCGCCAGCGTTTGCCCCACCCAGGCTATCCCCATCGCCGAAACGGCCGATACTAGGGTCATCTGGGATAAAACCTTCCAGCTAGTCCATTGCGCCCAATGCGGAAGCGTGATCGGCACCCGGGAGGAATTGGAAATGGCGGCAAAGCGGTCCGGCCAAGAGCTGGAGGCCCTCTGCGATCGTTGCCGCAAAGCCGCTACCGCTCAGATTCTGGCAAATGTCTATGGGAAGTAAGTCCCGCCCCACCCCAAAACGGATCATCTCAAAAGCAGCGTAACCGCTCTGGCGGGATGGAATGCGGCCAACTTTTGAACCGGGGGTACAACGGAAAACTAATACGGAACAGCCAGGGAGGGTTGCATCACAACTCTCCCTGGTATTGTTTACATTACATAGCTTGGTTTTAGGATATCTCTTTAATGGAAAGATACTTCGTAAGTACCTCTCAGGACTCAGACGTGTATTAGCTAAAAAATAAAGTGTAGTCCAAAAACGAATAAAATCGAGCTTACCCCCTAGATTCACAATGTGGGCTAGGGGGTAAGCTGTGTATGGGAAAAGTGGGGGAAGAACGGCTGGAGAAACCCAAGGCATCCACTGCCAACGTGGGCATCTTCATTGAGAAAGCCAGCCGGTATACCGCCATTGACCGTCTGACGCCGGAATTGTTGAGGCTATTCATCCAGCGGCCCCGGCTGGATGCCAGACAGCGCCCTACCAGGCAATGAAGGTATGAGTGTAATCCTGGGGCACAGAAATCGGAAGCATCTGCGCCCCCTACAGGATGTAGAAATCGGGGACAGCCTATGCTTCCGGTATCCCGACGGCCGGGAATATACCTATACGGTTTCTGAAATCGTGAAATATGAGGATACGGCGGACTGGCGGCTTCCCGCCCTAGACGGGAATACCCTGGTGCTGGTCACCTGCTATCCGTTTCACTATAGCGGGAACGCGCCGGGGAAATATGTGGTAACGGCTATTATAAAACATATTGAAAAACCGCCTAGAGTCTGCAAAGGCGGCAATTAAATGATCTCTTGTTCTAAATTGTCAAACTCGGGCGTGGAGAAAAACTCTCCCAATGTAATCTCAAATCCATCGCACAGCTTTTTAATTGTCACCGTACCGGGATTTTGGCTTTCTCCATTTTAAATGCTTTTGATGGTCGCCTGTGGCACAGCGGATATATTGCTTAGAGCGTTTGGTGTAATACCACGCTCTTTACATAGTTGAATGATACGATGTGCAATGGCTTCACGGGTGCTCAACGTCTATCCTCCAAATAGTTTATCACTAGGATAAATTATTTGAAGTTTTTATCTTAGTGATTCTTCACTAATTAAAGAAGACGTGTTAAAATTAGAATTAAGTGATTTATCACTAAACCCTGACTAGAAATCCTAACTTCAAAATGCGAATAGCGTAAAATCTAACATATACTACTGCATATATAAAGGGAAGAGAGTGAGGAGACATATATCTATGAAAAAACAAAAAAAGATTTGTCAAGATAAGAGTGTAATAGGTAATGCCCTGATGGAGCAGGAAGCTGAGAAACTCTTGGCCCAATATCCCATTGAAGTTAAAACTATTATAGAGTGCGCTAAAAAAAGTATCGATTTACAAAAGCAGAGCTAATGCAAATTAAAAAAATAATCTTCGAAATTAGCGTCAGATATGCCCCTGTTTAATTGTCGAATTATTAGAAAGGGTGAGTTTGCATGAGCCGAAGGCGAAAAATGTGCATGGTTCGCGTTATCCTTAAATCGAATGAGGCAGATAATTTAGGTTATCATAAGCGCAATTTGACACAAACCAAGCAGTATATACTATGCTTTTTGCAGAAATTATACCAATTTGGCTTTCGCCATTTCGTCATTTATATTAATGACCCTATTGATTTCTGGTTAGCTGAGATGCTATATTTCATGCACTACTGTAAAAAATATGCAGATGTAATGTACTCTTTATATTTTTTGACAGAAGATACCGATTCCCCTGATTTTTTTAAGTGGCTGGATGATGAGTATTTCCTAAATGACGTATCTCGATTTGCGCAAAAGGTTTATTGGCGCGAGAGTATCTGGTATACTCGAAATTGCGAAGCGGCGTTGCTGGATTTGACAGATCCACAAATATGTAGCCCCTAAAGGCAAAAGTTTTGTCCAAATACATTTGCTGCGAGGTCAACAATGGAGTTGGAGGCATTACTGCAAGTATTTCTCGATAAGAAAAACAACCGTGATTTGATTAAATACGCTCTTACCTTTACCGGTTCCCTTGACGATGCGACGGATCTGGTCAGTGACCTCTTAATCAAAATCTATACCGATGAGCGGATGAAAAATGCAGAGGAACCAATGGCTTATTTTATGGCTTGTATAAGAAACTTAGCCTACAACAAAATTAAACGGGATAAGCGTCTGCTTCTTTTACCATATGAGGATTTTCAAGCCTTAAAAGATGGCATCCCTGCCCCACAAGAAACCAGCTACGAAGATCGTCAAACCAGGCAGGAAATAAGAGAAATGCTATCGCAATATAAAGCGCAATTGAAAGAAGCCTTTATCCTGTTTCATTTAGATGGTTATTCTATTAAAGAATTAGCAAAATGGCTGAATATGAGCGAGAATGCTTTATCCCAACAGTTCCGAAGAATGCGCAAGAAGATTGAAAACCAGCTAAATATGGAGCTAGACCGGGAAAACTAGAGAGATTTTAAACAGCTATGGATAGAGGAACCAGCATGAAAATAAGTATTAAAAAAAACAAATATAAAAAAAAGAGCCTTCATGATAATTTAGCGGTAATGTCATATGCAGAGGCTGAAAAAATGCTGCGTATTCAAGGCTGTCCAACGACAGAACACATTCTCGATAAGGCAAAGTCAAAAGTGAATTGGCCTGATGAAGTATGGGAACAAGCAGAAGCGATAATAAACGCGAATAAGCAAAATAAGGGCAAGGCGGCACGGAAAAACCAGCATGGATATCATAGGGCACTATATCGCAGAGGCTTCGCGCTGGCATGCGGATTTATTGTGCTGCTTACAGGCTTTATACTATTTGCGCCGGCTGGTCGTGCTTTTGCTCTACAGGTTCGTCAAGCAATTATACGCTTGTTTGACAACCGCGCTACTGTAGAAATTGCAGAGCCTGACTATGCTGCGCGGACATATGATCAGTCTATTGCAGAAAAATATGCATCCGCCCTTGATGAGACAACAAATAGTGAAACGAGTAGCGAATCAAGTCCACAGGAATTTTCCTGCATCGAGGACTTCATTAAAGAAACAGGATATGTACCATATGTATTGGATGCGAATGATTATAGTATTGAATCCATTTCATACTCTTCTAGTCCGCATTATGGAAACAGCTTAATAATCCAGTACAAATCTTCTATGGGCGGGATACTAGTATCCACACAAATATGGGATCTCTCTACGGATATAACTACTTTTTCTGATGATGGCTTTCAGCATTATCTTGCTCAACGAGGAAATATCATTTATTATTCCATTGATAAGACGGATAAAAGTTTTTATGGAGTAACTGTATTAGAAGATTCTGTATTATATATTGGTGCGGATCGTTCTATACCGCTAGAATCGATTTTAGCATTATTCTAAGATAAGAAGAAGATAAAAAGCGGCTTTAAAAGAAATGCATCTTTTAAAGCCACTTTTTCATAACGAATATTAAATTACATATGTGGTTACATTACTATCGTTTTGTGTTTCACCAGTGTAATAAGCGTATAGCTTATAGGTGCCAGAAGATAGATTCACAAAGTCCTCAGCCTCAACGTAGATTGCGCGGTCAGTATTTGATGCTGACGTTACATAAATTTCTTGCCCATTTACGACTTTATATAGTGTAAAACCAACGCTGATTTGCTCCGGTAGCCCAGCTCTTGCACCTGCCCAGGGATTATATTGATTCGTCGTTCCAGGAACTTTGGGAAGTCCACTGGACAGGCCAATAATCCCCCGGGGCTGAACAACAGTAGTGGCATCCGCCATTGCTGGTGCACAAATGGCAAGACACATCATTACAGCCAAACATACACTCAAAATCTTTTTCATTATAATATCCTCTCCTTCCTTTTTTCGGTCTATGCCTCTGTATTTATGACAAATAAGAAGTGCAAAATCTGACGCAAAAAACAAAAAAATATTTTCGCAAAATGCATCAGATTTGCCTATCGATCTTTGTCAAATAAGTAGAGAGGTTAATAAGCTGCTTTTTAAGTTGATAAAAGAATATTTGATTTTTGTAAAAGATAGCAAAAGCGCAAATAAAGATTTTATTTTTTAAGAAAGGAGGTAAACCGTTCTAAAGCAGGGGTCCCATCAGGATGGCTAGCCTATTTGCACCCCAAGTAGAAAAAAACAGGAGGTATATAACGATGCGAAACAAGAAATGGATTGCCATACTAATGGCGGCGCTCATTTTAGTTTGTGGGAACACGATTGCTTTTGCAAATGGTGATTTAACTGCCGTATATATCGAAGACACAGAAGCAGATATTAATAGCGGAAAAATACCATTTATAGACGAAAATGGTTATTCTTACAACAAAGTAAAACAAATTATGAGCGCACAGCACCCTTATCTGGTTGCTTTCTCCGAAGAATCGTCCGAATGGATTGCGGACAATGACTATCCTGATTATTTTGCAGGTGCCTATTTCCGAAATAATACGGAGTTTGTAATTAAGTCTATTTCCTTAGATGATGCTGTAGTTAGCGAAATTAAGAATACATTTGGTGCCAACACGATTGTAGAGTCCGGTCAATATTCCTATGAGGATTTGCTCGAAGAGCAAAAGCAGTTGAGTCAGGAGATTTTAAGCAAAAATTTGGCCGCATATAGCTGGATCAATATGGAAGAAAATGCAGTTGAGGTTGTAATAGCACAAGATTCTGGCAATAAATCTTCTGTATCTCCAGAATTTATTTCTAAATTGTCTGATGGGCCATTTAGCGTTGAATATGTTAATAGCTTCCAGGTTCAACCAACTTCGTATATTGGCAATAATACCGGTTGCTATTATACAGCTACAGGCCATACATCTTCTCTTGGCTGCTGGTTCACACACGCTGGCGTTAATAAAATCTTTTGCGCCGGGCATAGTCCGAATGGCGTAACTGGCCAAAATTCCAAAGTATACACCAGCAGCAGTCAATCTACACAAATCGGGTATGTATCATTTGCACAGTATAATTCTAATCAAACCACAGAAGGTGATTTTGCTTTTATTACAGTAAACTCTTCTCATTCGCCTGCTGATGGAAACCAAAGAGTAGAAGGCTTCTATACATCCAGCATAATTCCAAATAGTACATATGTTTACAGATCTGGTAAATCCTCTGCCAGTAGCGGGTATGTCCTCCAAACAGGCGTATCTATTATATATGATGGTGATAGTGGCTATAGGACCAACATGGTAAAAGCAAATTATTCAACTACAGTTGGTGAAAGCGGGAACGCAATCGTAGCTGGTAACAACCTATTCATTGGAATTCAAGGCGGTGGCACAGGTCCTAGCTATTTCACCCCGTTTTCTGTTATCAATAATTATTTTTAAAAATGGAGGTATAGTAGATGAAACGGCATGGTTATGCTTTGATCTTGCTTGCGGCTATCTGCCTATTGCTGCCTTGTCAGGCTCTGGCAAATTCTTCCATCAGCCTGGGCGACCTGGAGGATATCGTACAGGCCCAGATGCTCCTGTCCCAGCGAACCGGCTTGCAGGAGCCGTACAGCGGTTACTACAAAACCTATGTGGACTATTACGGTGGCACAGCCTTTGTGGACAGCAAGCTCACCATCTATGTGACGGATACCAGCCCGGCGGTGATTCAGGAATTGGCCAAATATCCCGGCGTGGAGATCAAGCGGGTGAACTACTCCCTCAACCAGCTCAACCAGCTGGCCTTGCAAATCGTGGAACTGGGGAACGCAGGCAAAATCAACGGCTATGGAGGCCCGCCGGCGGTGCTGCCCCGGCACAACCGGGTGGACCTGACCATCTGGATAGACAAATATCAGGTACAGGGAGGCATGTCCCCATCGGCGCTACGACAGACGCTGGGCGTTTCCAGCTCTATGCTTAACAT
>ERZ779894.2157-NODE-2157-length-18202-cov-11.232380_pt1 | contig 18202 bp, 26 predicted proteins | sample MGYA00511587_ERZ779894 | MGnify/ENA primary metagenome ERZ779894 (study PRJEB29588, sample SAMEA2160490) | human gut metagenome | biome: human gut; feature: human-associated habitat; material: faeces | place: Denmark | collected 2008/2010 ... | reverse complement strand
TTCTAAAAGAGCTTTCTTTTCCTTAAAACGAAGGAAAAAATCAATTGCAAATCCAGATATCATTCCAACTAAAATCTTTATGCCTAGAATTTTTAAAATTACAGAAATTTCTACAGAATTAGAAATAAAGATAGGTAGCATTTCATCTGAAGTAGATAAAAATATAGCAATTAAAGTTCCCAATGTAATTACTCTTCCGGCGTACAAATTAGAAGCTGCAGCAGAAAATCCACATTGTGGAAATACTCCTAAAATACTTCCTAAAAAAGGTCCAAATTTTCCTGATTTTTTTATTACCTCTTTTGATTTTTTACTTGTCTTATGTTCAATATACTCCATTATTAAATATGTAATAAATAAAAAAGGTAATAACTTAAAACTATCAATTAGAGCCTCTTCTATAACTTCTAACATTTCTATTCTCCTTTTCTTTCGTTTTCATATCATAGCATAATTTTAATCAAAAGTAAAGAGCTATTAACTATTCTGTTCAATGTCAATAACTCTTTATTAAAATACTATCTTCTTCTATAACATCCACAAACATTTCCTGTTCTACCATTATTGTTAGAATTAGGTATTACATTTATTCTTGCAGATAACCCATTATTAAGCGCAGTATCACTATCTTGATTGCAACCGCAACTAGATATTGTAAGTAGATTACCATCTTCAAGATTTCCACAATTACTATTTATAGAAAGCAATTCATTTGAATTATTATTATTATTACATCTACAAGAATTTCTAGTTTCTCTTAAATGCCTTATCAACCTGCAACTAATACATACTAGCACAGCAGTAATGAAACTAATAATTGTATATACAATAGTAGCTATTAAAAAATTTAAGTTGTTAATTACAAATGTAACAATTAAAAAAATAGCAAAAATAATTGCAGAAACTAAAGGTGGACATTTTAAGATTTTTTGCAATGCTATTGAAACAATAATTGTAGCTATTGGCAAAGCAAAAAATATAAGTAAATCAACATTCATATTTATCTCTCCTTTATTTTTTACTATATTTTATGCTTTACAACTTTATTTGGTTAATATCACTATTTAGAATATTCTACTTTAACTAAATATAAACCTTGTGGTGGTAATGTTTTTCCAGCATTCTCCCTTTTTTTCGATTTTATTATTTTTATAATATCCTCTGGATTTATCTTTCCTAACCCTACATCTACTAATGTTCCAGCAATAATTCTTACCATATTATACAAAAAACCATTTCCAGTTAATTCTATCCATATTCTATCATCAGGCATTTCTTTTACTTCAGCTTTATATATTATTCTAATACTACTTTTACTACTTGTACCACTAGCTTTAAAAGCTTTAAAATCATGTTCTCCTTGAAAGTATTCTATTGCCTCCTTCATTTTCTCTATATCCAATTTAATAGGAATATGTGTTTCTAAATTTCTATAAATAGCTGTACCATACTTAGAATTATTAATGATATATCTATATGTCTTCTTTTTGCAAGAAAGTCTACTATGAAATTCTTCATCTACTTCCTCTGCTGAATAAATTCTAATTGACTTTTTTAAATTACTATTAATGGCAATCGGAAATTTATCAATAGGCAATTGAGAATTAGTCTTAAAATTAGCTACTTGTCCTAAAGCATGTACTCCTCTATCAGTTCTTCCTGATGCCATTAAATCAACTTTTTCTCCTGTTACAGTTTCTATTGCCTTTTCAATATTTCCTTGTATATTTAATTTATCTGGTTGTTTTTGCCAACCATTGAAGTCTTTTCCATCATATTCTATTGTTAGTTTTATGTTTCTCATTCTTACTCTCCGTTCGCTTTTAAGATTTTTATTTTAAAATTCATTTTTGTGATTTTAATAACTGTACAGCCGTAGTACAGCCTTGCAAATTATTTTTCTTATATTTTTGATTTTCCCAATTAAAAGCATCATTTAACCCTATTCTATATACCTTTATAGTATATTTTTTTAATATCTTCATTATTATTTTATCACAAAAATTAAGGTTCTTCCCTATTTTATTTAAAATTCTTTGTTTTTTATCATTTTTTCTCATAAATATCCCTCCTATATTTGACTGATATTTAGAGATATCTCTTATTCTATTTTACCATATTTTGTAATATAAAATAACTATTCTCTATGATAGGTATATACCCTTGAACTTGTTGACACTACTTAATTACAAAATTCGACATTTTTTGACAAAATACTACATTTCACTATTTTTTCCTATTATTTACTATATTTATTTAAGATTACTTACTAAACTGTCTATATAATCTTCTTCTGCACAATTTAAATTATTAGTATATGCTTCTATACTTTTTTCTTTTTCATCTATATATAATTTTAAACCATTATAGTCTTTTCTTTCCATATACCATTTTACTTTATTTATAATTTCTTTACATATTTTTAATTCTTCCATATTATCACCAAAAAAATTATAACAGAAATACCTTAATCGTGCAATAGTTATAGTGCCTGTATCTTAAAGCAAAAAGAGTTAAAATATAAATATGTTCATTGTAAAATAGATATCAGAAAGGAAGGTGAGAAACTTGGTATATGTAAGAGTAAAAGAAATATTAAAAGAAAAAAAGAAAACAAAGTATTGGTTCGTAAAAAAAATGGAAGGAGGTTATCAAGCATTATCACATCTGATAGATAATGAAACTACTGGAATACATTTTGATACATTAGAAAAACTTTGTAATGTTTTAGAATGTGAACCAGGAGATATCTTAGTTTTGAAAAAAAGAAAGGAAAAATTAAAAAAATGAGTAAATTACTGAATCAATATAATGAACTAAAAAAGAATGATGCATCTTCAGTTTACTTGTTTAGAGTTGGGATTTTCTATAACATTTTAAATGAAGATGCAAAATTAATCAATGAGAAATTAGGGCTTAAAATAACCGACTTGGGACCTTCAATATTCAAGTGCGGATTTCCCGTTTCTCAGTTAGATAAATATATCATACTACTAAATAAAATGAAAATAAAGTATAAAGTAGTAGATAATTTGCCAAATACAAATTTAAATGATTATATGAAAAACGTAGAGATAAAAAAAGTTTTGAATAAAATTTCTAATCTAGATATGAATAATACTACATTTCAACAAGCATTTAATATTTTATTAGAAATTCAAAATAAGTTAAAAAATATTAAGTAGAGGAATACATCCTCTACTTATTTTAGTAAATATCTATATTTTTAATACTTGTCCTGGATAAATTTTATTAGGATTTGCAATACCATTTTTCTTTGCGATTTCCTGGTATGTCGTTCCAAATTTACTTGCAATTCCAGACAAAGTATCTCCAGATTTTACAATATATGTTTTAGATGAATTAACACCAGATTTTTGATTTACTATTGTTTGTATTGCATCATAATCATACCCTGCTGCTTGTAGTTTTTTCTTTCTTTCAGATCCATTATCCCATTTACCAGCTAATACTTCATTTGCAATTTCCTCATTTGATTTTTTTGAAAAAATACCAGACAATTCATTAACTCTAGCTTGTACTACATCATAGTTATAACCTTCAGCAACTAATCTATTTTTTCTATCTTCGCCATTTCCCCAATCGCCAGCAAGAACTTCTTGTGCTAATTGTTCTATTGACTTTTTAGCTGGTGTATTTGAAGATGAATTACTATTGTTATTTATTATTGATGGATAATCTTTATATGCTTCATTCATATCCACATTACCAGATATACCATTTACACTACCGCTAGATGTGTATTGCCATAATCCATAAATATTTTTATCAAATGATGCTCCCTTATTCCACCAAGCAATCCATTTATCAAATCTGTTTAGTCTTGAAGAATTTAGTTTTGTATCAAACCATGATTTTGAAGCATAAATTGCTGCATAATATCCTGCTTCCTCAAACATTAAACATTCTTTTTCACAAATAGATACAAGAACATCATTTGATGGCATACCATGTTTTCTTTTATATCCATCTGCATCTTCCATATCAATAATAACTGGAAATTTCACTTTATCTTTATATGGTGCTAAAGTTTTTATTACTAAGTTTGCTTCATTTATAGCATTATTTATATTTAATGCATAAGAATATGTATATACACCAAATGGCATTCCTACTCTAATACATTCTTCTATATTTCTGATGGCTTTACTATCTACTGAATTTTGCCCATAACTAATTCTTATAATAGCAAAATCAATTCCTGATGCCTTTACTGCATCCCAATTAATATTACCTTGATGTGCTGATACATCTATTCCTTTACTCATTAGCCCCACCTCCAAATTCATTTTCATCTCTTTGGATTTCTCCATTTCCTAGAATTTCATTTTCTTCCATTGAAAATTCCACCTTTCTTTAAAAAATAAATACTGGAAGATTTTTTATTTTTCTTCCAGTATTTTTAAATTACAAGAATAAATTTCTTGTATTAAGTTATTGATTTTTAGCATCATATAATACAGTAGCAGTACCAATTCCACCTAATGCAGTAACAACTGCTTGTATTATACTATTTGCATCTAATCCTTCAATATGAATTATACAACCTATTATTGTCGCTATAATTCCTATCAAAATATTTTGTATTGGAATAGGTAATGTTTCATTCCATCCAAAATGCTTTGATATTTTACCTAAAATATAAGTAAATACTGTTGTTATAACATATACTAATAATTGAACTGTCATTACTTTTCCCTCCTTTCTAAATCTTCTATTCTGTGATTTGCCACCTTTATTTGTTCCTCTAAAACAGGAACTCTTTGTGCAAAATTATTATGTGCTCTGACCTCTCTTGTAAGTTCTTCCAATTTTGTATCTGTTACTGCTTGTTGTGTTGATAAAGTATTTTCAATTTTTTTATTATTGGATAAATTAGAAAGGACTACTCCTACAAGAGATAGTCCACCTGTTATTATACAACCTATTATCGTTTCCATTATTGTTCCTCACTTTCTTTGGTATAAAGAAGGAGCCCTATCTAGACTCCTCCTCCAATTTTTCTTTTACTTTTTTTCTCCATAGTTTTGGAACATCTTCAATTGTCATTGTTTTTAAGTCTCTAATTTGAATCACATAAAAATTAATCATTTCCAATTACCTCCCCTATGTCTTTAACAGCTTGCTCAAGTATAGCAATTCTTTCTACATCCGGAATTGCCACAACTCTCTTTGCATTTTCTTCTTTTGCAAATTTCAACCATTTATCATAATTTGCTTCAATACTTTCTGCAAGTGTATCTCTACTATTTACTTCTACTTCATACATATCGTATAAATATCTTGTTGTTTCTACTCCATCTGGATCTGTAACTTTGTCCTCTATTATATTGTCATAAAAAAGAACGGTACATTTACCGTTCTGATGTTTGCTTATTTCAAATTTATTTGGTTTTATTGAATTTTCTGTTTGCATAGCTCACCACTCCTTTTAACTTATTTATATCTATATATGGTCTTATATATTTTTGATTAAAATTGTAACTATTGCAATGTTTAAGCCAACCATAATAACTTATCATTGCTGATGCATCTGTCAAGGTTATTTTATTTCTTTTATATATTCTTTTTGCCCTTCTCTTTATCCTTAAAAAATTTCCACGCCTTAAAGTTGTATATCCTCTGTAATATCGATACCCAATAAAATCAACTGGCCTACTATCAACTTTAAATAGTTGCCAGTTTTCTTTTAAATTTAGGCCTTCCTTTTTCAACTTCAATTCTATTGCATTTTTTATTTTCTTCAATTCCTTCTTGTTTCTGTAAAAAAGTAACATATCATCCATATATCTTAAATAGTATTTTACCTTCATTTCTTCCTTTATAAAATGGTCTACATCTTGCAAATAAAAATTTGCAAACCATTGTGAAGTATAATTTCCGGATTGGAAGTCCACTTTCAGAGCTATCAATTATTTTATCAATAAGATCTAAAGTATCCCTATCTTTTATAACTCTCATAAACTTTCTTTTCATTATTTCTTTATTTATCGATGGATAAAACTTTTTCACATCAAGTTTCAAAGCATATTTTGTATTCTTTCTATCATTTACTAATATTTTTTTATATATTTTCCGCCATAATGTATGCCTCGGTTTGGAACTGAAGCACAACAATATTCATACATTCCTTTTTGAATTATTGGTTGTATCTGCTGCATCAATGCCCAATGAATAATTTGGTCTGGATAAAATTTTGGTTTATATATAATTCTTTCTTTTTTTCTTGCACCATCGTGAATTAGCATTTTTATATATGGACTTGGTGTATATGTTTTATTGATAAGCATATTGTATATTTCATCAACATAAAAATTGACATTGTCTAATATTTTAATTACACCGTTCCTATCTTTTTTTCCTTTTGATGCATTTATAATAGCTTGTCTAATATTTTCCTTTTTTGTTATTTTTTCATATATATTTCCTACTCTTTTCACTTTTCCTCCTGGTTTTTCTTATTTCGTCTACCGATTTTTCGCTCAAAAGGAGCTACTAGACCAGTCCAGTCTCGACTCAATTTTTAGCAAGTGCTATGGAAAATGATGTGTAAAAATAATTTAAAATAAGTAGGCGAGCCCCGTAATTCCAGTTCGAATTGCCGGAACCATTGTTCAAATTCAAGTAAAAGAACCCATCATTAGCACCATTGTTGAAATTACCCCCAGCAAACGCTAAAATTCAAAACGACAATTACAGGATCGCACACATCAAATCCCCTGTAGGATATTATATATATTTTTTTCCAAGATTTTAACTACACTTGAATTAAGGTATTTATAATGGAGGCTGGCCGCCCCCATACCCCTGCTTATTACTGGTATTTAAGAAGGCGAGCCCCGCAACCCCAGTACGAAAAGCCGGAACCATTGCGCAAAGTCAAGCAAAAGAACCCAGCATTAGCACCATAGCTGAAATAACCCCCAGCAAACGCTATTCTGTTTCCTTCTGAACACCAGTATTTATCACATATTCCTGTTCCAGAGCTTCCATTAGCTTCTATTGGAATTTCAATTTCAGGATAATTTTCATCATATCCCAATTTACTTGGATAACAATCTGTTTGTTTTAAATTTGTATATCCAACCTGTTTATAAGGGGCAACAAATTTATCAGAAGCATATTGAGTAGGATCATCACAAACATATGCTACATAATCTTTGATATTAAGTCCATCTATTGCTGTCCACATATTACTAAATACATTCTCAATACCTCTATATATAACTGAATGACATCCGTCATTTGATAGACAACCTGATTTCATTCCTAATTCATCACATTGCCCTGCTTTTTGACCTATTCCCCACAAAGCATTTCCTACTGCTATATTAACAGCAGCTCCATCAAAATACACTGCCTTACCAGTTACGTTTCCATTAGAAAAGTCTTCTATTTTAGTTATTGTTCTTTCAGAGGCTACAGAGTTATTCCAAGCATCTGTTGCTCCTATTGATATTGTTCTACCAACATACATATTACTTGAATTTGCAACAATTATTCTATTAACTTTATTTTCTGCAATTAAAGCCTTTGTATTAAACCACTCTGACACTCCTCTACCTAACTTGCTTTGAGAATTATAATCAGCATATTCTACTAAATATAATAATTGTAATATAAAATATCTAGTATCCATTTGACAAAATCCTTCGCCTACTGCTGTTGCTAAAGTCCTAAATGCTGCTATTGTTTTGTTATATGCTGGAATTGTTCCACTAATGCTGTGAGCAATTCCTTCAGCATCTACACTAATCCCATATCTACCAACAGAAAATTCTTTACTGTGTTTATATCCTGCTCTATTATAATCAGATATATAAATATATTCATAATCACCTTTAACTTCTCTTTTGAACCAAAATTCCGGAATTCTTGTAAGTACCTCTCCGTTTGAACCATCAAATGCAAATCCTGGTTCTCCATAGAAAGCTGTTATTTTTTTATTTGTTGTATCATAATTATATGTAATTATATCAGACCATGGATATAAATTGTCAAAATCATTTTGAACTTCATCTCCATTTTTTGTAGCATTTGCGATCAATCCAGTATTATCACAAATTCTCTCCCATTTTGATAAAACATTATCTACAATTTTTCTTCTGATACCATAATTTTTTCCAACAAACTCTCTTGCTTCAGTTATTGCTTCTTGTAATTCTTTTTCAGTCACATATATTTGAGTAGAGTCTAATGTAATTGTAACATTACTAGCATTATCAACAATAACGTTTATTTGAATATGTTTTTCTATTTTTTCAGCAATAGAATTGTTTATATATTCTGCATTGCTTCCAGCATTTGCATAAGCATATAATACTTTTGCTTTTGTATCTGGATCTATTGCAAATAATCCAATTTCTCTAAAATTAAATGCATTTTTGGCATCAGTATTCTTAAAAATAAAAGACACACTTGCTTGTGCATCTCCTGTTATTTTTGTTTCCTCAATTGGACATTCTAATACTTTTGTAGTTAGTGCTGTTTTATCTGCAGCATTACCACTCAAATTTCCACTACCTATTTCAGCATGGTCAAATTGTATTTTTTTCCCTTGCAATGTCTTTGCTGCCAATAGTGCACCTTGCTTTGTTATATAGACTTTTTCAAATCCCATTTTAATCTTTACCTCCTATTTCAATATAATCTTGGCTTGCTAATTGCAACCCTAAATTAGTATTTTGATTTATATTCATATTTTCCTTTTTTTCTTCTGCAATTATGTTTAAGTCAATGTAATCTTGTCTAGATACTTTAGAACCAACACTCTCATCTACATTTAATATAGTATCATCTAATATTATATCTGTGTTTGGATCAACATCTATATATTCCATATTCGAAATACTTAATCCTGTATTATTTTCTTGTGTAATTGATATATCTTCTTTTCTTTCAAATGCTATTGCATTTAGATTTATATAATCTTGGCTTGATACTACAGCTCCTATAAATTCATTTGACTTTGTTTCCAATTTATAATCTAGCATTATATTGGCTGGTATTTGCTTTACTAAATTAGTTTTTAACATCTCCGCTGCTTCAGTATATACCAAATTTATGGTAATATATAATTCGTAGTCTCTAGCTTCTAACTTATAATTATCTTTTCCTATACTTTCATTTAAGGTGTTTATTAACCACTTTAATGTATATGGTACTTTATTGTTCATTTTAAAAAGAATATTCATTCTTCTTGCTTCTATTGTTTCCGCCTTATTTGTGATTCTATATATTTTTTCGTATCGGTCTAATCCATAAGTTCTAGCACTTTTTACTATTACTTCTCTTAATATACTATCAATTAAATACCTCATATTTTCAATTTCAACATCTTCAGCATCAAATATTTTATTAAATTCTACTACATTTTTTAGAAATGGTGGCATATATTCTACTAACTTCATTTCAATGTCACCTCTTTCAATGTAGGAATCTCGAATTTCTGTAATTCTATATTTGAAGCCTTATTGTTTATAACTGTATTTGCTACATCTATAACACCATCTGCATTTAGAATTATTGTATCTATTTGCGACTTTCTTATAATTATGGTTTCTGTGTTTTCCCAATTTTGCTTTAACTGTAAGAAATAATCATTTATTAGTTGCTTTATTTGTTTTCTTACAGTTTCAATAGTAGTAGTTTCAGATATTGTAACAGTAGAAATGATTGAAATTTCAATTTCATTAACTGTGTCAACTGTTACAACATGTCCAATTGGAGCAACTCCTAATCCTTCATCTGTAAAATTTGGACATATTTCTTTTTGAACCTTATCAATTAAAACCTGTGATGCTTTGTCAAAATTGCTATCCAATATTGTAAGTTTTACGGTACCAGGCCCATTCCATATTGGAGTAACTTTTACGCCACCAACCCCTGCTATCTCTTTTGTTTTATTTTGATAGTCAATTATATTTCCACCAAATCCTTGCTCACTTGTAGTCTCATAATATCTACTTCTCAAAGAATCGTCACTTTCTTCATCTTCTCCAGGAATTAAAATATCTGTTAACTCGGCTTTGGCCAAGTTTTCTATATAATTGACTGGTATTAAATTGCCAACATAATTATTTCCTATTGCCCCAGCAGTTTCGCATTCCATTTTATATATTCCATTTTCAATTTTTTCAGTTGCTTTATATACTATATCTTCTATTGTAAATCTTTCTCCTATATCTACATCCATTAAATTATCGTTTTCATCGTAAAATGTTCCTTTTTTTATTGCATATGTTGCTTCATTTCTTGTAAGTCCAACTTGATTTGCTAATCTGTCTAAATATTCTTCTACAGCAGTATCTGCAAAGACCAAATTTATATTATTCTTTAACAAAATATACATTTGTGTCAGTTCTGCCGCAGCAGGACCTAAAGCATCATATATGATACTTCCCTCTCTCTTATCAATTTGAGAAGGTACGGTATCTAACATTCTTTGTAAAATGGTGTCATAATCAAAAAATTCATCCAAATCTTCAATTTTGTCAATATCAACTACGCTCATTAAACACTCACCACCTTTTCTGCTTCAAATTCTCCTATATTTGTAATTACTGTGAACTTTACTTTTATTTCATTTTTATTTATTTCAAAGTCAAAATCCTTTACTTCTGTTATCCTTGAATCTTGCAATAACGCTTCAGTTATTACTCTTTCTAATTCAGGAATTACAAAAGTTGTATTTTCCCCTATTAAATGTTTTAGTTCAATTCCATAATTCCAACTATAAATAAGATGTTCAAATCTTTCCGTATTTAATATACAATATACTGCTTGTTTCATTGCATCAATACCATCACAAAATTTTGAAATATTATTTTTTTCTATATTCAAATAATATGTCTTACTTGTTTGTTCTATTGTATCTTGCACATTGTTTATTACAATATTATCTGTATTAGGTGTCATCTTATTACCACCTTTCTTTTAAAATTTATCTAGTACAACAAAGTTATTTCCACCTTGCTGTTGTATTAAAATAACATTATCATTAATTTTTAATGCATTATGTACCATTATACTTTTAGTTCCTTTTATGCTATGCTTATGTGTTAAATTTATATTCTTTTGTTCTACTGATACACTTACCTCTCCTGTTACATTATTAGTTATTTTCTGATTATTATCATTTGGAGATATATCAGATGAAACACTTATATTTGAATTAACCTCTGTAGAATGGCTATGATTAGCATTTAAAGATGTAGTTTCTGTATTCCAGTCCATAGTCACATCTACTGTATAGTCTTTAACATTTTTAGTCAGCACTAAAAATTCTTTTGTTAGTTTTAATTTTTGTTCAACTGTTATTTCAAGTGGTTCAACACTTGTTACAGTTCCAAATAAAACAGAAGTAGGAGCATTTGCATCATTTGCTCCTACTGCCATCTTTTTTATTACTTCTCCCAATGAACTACTCATATTTCCCCCTATTGAGATATAAAGTTTTGGCCCCTTAATGTTAAATCCATAAAATGTTCTCCATTTTTAAAAGTATGTTTTGCTTTTTCTACTAACATAAAGTTTTGAAGCTTAACATCACCCAAATTTAGATTTACTATTATAAGTGAACCACCTCTAACCCTAATATCTCCTAATGCGTTTTTTATTTCTAGGCTTCGTGTTTTTTGATTATATAAATCTAGTAGTGCTCTTGCTTTAACTGCTCCATTAGTTTTTTCATCTATTGTGTCAAAATATTGTAATACTCCCCACTTTTCAATGTTACTTGAATCTTTCGCCATATATACGTCTCTTTTTCCTGTCTCAGAGTTATCGTATGTAAGCTTTATTTGATTATATGTATCTGAATCTATGGAACTTTCATAATCAAAATTTTCTCCAGTTTCTTCATCTATCACTAATCCTACTTTCATTCTTTCTAGGTTTTTCAAACACAATTTTCCAAAATCATCATACAGAACATACATTTCTTTTCTATTCCTTATTGTTTCATCTAGTGCATTTAATATAATATCAAATAAAGACTGATTACTTTCAGTCTTTTTTGCTATCACATATCCTGTATTTTCAAGCATTCCGGCAATTTAATTGAAAATCACTAGCAATAGAGCGTACCACTTCATCTGCTCTTTTATTTACATATACTCTAGTATCTTTATTTTTTAAATATCGAAGCTGATCGTATGCTGTTGTTGTTATTATTTGTTCCTTATCACGTTTTTTTCTAAACACAAAACCATAAAATAAATTTGTATTATCAACTTTAAATGCTACTGGATTTCCTTCTTCAAAGTTAATTATATCATCTTTAACAACTTTAAATTCTAGTTTTCCAGCAGCACCTTTTCTTTCAGTAGTCCAAGTTATTTCATCTTGAACTACTGGTTCATATACAGTATTTCCATTTTGAATTAATAATTGTTGGCTCATTTTCTTCCCTCCTATGATGGTATCCATAGAACTTGACCTGGATATATCAAATTTGGATTTCTTATTTTACTTCTATTAGCATTATAAATAGTTGTATATTTAGCACCATTTCCATAAAATCTCTTTGCTATATTCCATAAACAATCTCCTCTTTTTACTGTATAATTTTGCCCACTTGGTTTTGCTACTGCAGTATTATTAGTTGTAACTGTTCTTGTAACTGCTGGTGGTCTATATTGTTTTATTGTTACTTGTACCTTTTTGGTCGAATATTCTTTATATTGTTTTAGTTTTATTTTTACTTTTGTATCAAAACCTTCTTCTGTTGTATCAGTTATAGTGTATTCTTCCAACGCCACTTTAATATTAGTATTAAAAATGTCTTTACCATTTGGAAATTTTCTAACAACTATAAACTGAAAAGCAGACCTATTAACTTTTAAATTCTCTAATACACCTAAATAATATTTAGCATTTTGAAAATTGTTTTTATACATTGCAAAAGGATATTTTGTATTAGGTAGTACAACTTCAAATTCCAAACTTGACAATCCTGGATTTTTCAAAACATTTATTTGCGAATAATTTATCAAATCATATGTTTTATTATTATTACTTATTTTTAGTTCAAGTTTACTAGGAGGAATGGGAAGAAGTACATTGCCTAAATAAAAATAATATGCCATTAAAATCCCTCCTATTCATGTACTCCATCTGAAATATATTCTAATTCTTCCTCTAACCTTTTTGTTAAAGAATCAACTATTCCATCAATATCTGTTTCACTATCAATATTATTATTGTTAGTCATATTTATAGTTAATGGAACGGTTGTAAATCTATTTATAGTATCTCTTTCTGCTATATCTATTAAATATTTTAAATCTTCATCTGTTATTTGTTTAGTGTTATTGGCTGTGTCCTTTGTATTTCCAGCAATATCTCCTAGTGTATTTCCAAACTGTGATGGATCTATTGTGAAACTCTTATCGTTTAACACATTTTTTATAGCATTTCCAGCACCATTTATCCAGTCATTTCTATGATCTACTCTATCTTGTCGAGTATTATTCATATCTATTGCCGTATTTTGTATATTGGTTGCTGATGCATTAAGTTTCGTTCCAAATTCACCTTTTAATTGGTTTATCTTGTCGACAGTTCCATCCATTTGACTAGCCATTTCTTGTAATTTTGCATTTCTATCTATGATATTATTTGTCATTTTACTTGCAAAGTCATCAGCAAAGTGTGCTGCTTCAACAGTATCTATTTGCACTCCTGGTATTTTATTCAACGCTTGAATTATTCCGGTTTACCAACCAAACAACTCCATTATATAAGCCTTGGAAAATACTTAAAACTCCCAAACAAACAGCCTCGACTCCTGTTTGAAATGCATACCAAGCACCCATTGCTCCAAGTACACAAGTTTGAATTCCTAACCATAATGCCATAGCACCTAAAACTATTGCATAAAATACACCTTGAATTCCAAGTCCAGCAACCATTATTCCTAATTTCAATGCATCCCAAACATAAAGAATTCCATATGCTACCTTGTCATTAGTAAACCACAAATATGTTAGTGCAACAATTAAGGCCATTATCAAAATCACAATCCAAGTAATTGGACACGCTAACAATGCAGAATTTAATCCCCATTGTGCTGCAGTTGCTGCCATAGTTTGTCCAGAATGTAACATTTCTGCCGCTCCTGCAATTCCATGTGCTATTGACAACATACCTAAAAGTCCACTTGCAATCATTGAAACTATATTAAATCCAACGTAGGCTCCTACTAATCCAAGTATAACTGGTGCTACAGGTTCTAATACACTTAACAGCCATGATATACCTTCTATTAAGCTTAAAATTGCCTGTGCTGCTAAACTGGCACCATTTATAAACATATTAAACGTTTCTTGCACTTGTTGGTTATTTGCTAATGCATTTATTTTATTAAGAACAGGATCTAGTGCTTTTATTGCAATGTTCTTCATTTTTGTAAATACTTGATTCCAAGTCATTGGCATTTTATTAAATTTTGCATTTGTTTCATCTGCCGCTTTTAGCATTGCGTTTTTAACAATTTGTGCACTAATCTTTCCATCCGCTGCCATATCACGAATCTTACCAATTGGAACATTTAAATAATCTGCAATATTTTGAACTATTTGCGGAGCATTTGAAAATACCGCATTTAAATCTTGTCCTCTAAGTACACCTGTTGATAATGCTTGTGTTAGATTATACATTGTAGATTCTATTCCTGTCGCTTCCGTTCCGGATATTGCAAATGTTTTATTTAATTGTTCCGCAAACGCAATTAATTCATCATTTCCTTTAAATGCCTTGCTGGCCTGTAAACCTAGTTTTGTAATAATATCTGTAGTAGTCTGATATGAAGCCCTAGCATTCATTGCAGATACGAAAATTTTATTTTGTAATGCTTCTACACTACCACCATCATCTACAATCAAATTTAATCTTGCTTTATTATTTGTCATTTCATCTGACAAATTAAACAATCCTTTTATTGCAGATATACCACCAACTGCTAATGCAACCTTTTTTATAGTAGAAAGAAGTTTATTTCCATTACTATATGATGTGTTTATACTATTACTAAATTTATCTTGATTTTCTTGTGAATTTTTTATACTATTGTTTAGTCTCTCTTGGTTTGCCTGTGTTTTTCTCACACTATTATTAAAGCTTTCTTGACTATTTTGAGAATTTTTAATACTACTAGAAACATTATCATAATCTTTCTTTAAACCTTCTACTAATCTTCTCTGTTCAACCACACTAGAAATTAAATCTTGTGCTTTTGCACTTTGTGTTCCTTCTGCTGCAATAATCTTTTTAGCTTCAGATTCAACTTGTCTCAGAACCTGTAACTCTGCTTGATATGCTAATTCAGTTTTTACTGCCGATGCATTTAACCTTTCAGCATTATTTATTGCTTTTGTTGGAGCGTTTGACATTTCACTATTCAAGTTTTTAAATCCTGCTGTTGTTTTACTTACATTAGAATGTATTTTTGCAAATACAGAGGAAGCCATATCTTGTACCACTATTGAACTTTTTATAGTAGCCATATTTTCCTCCTTTTAGAAAAATAAGATTATTTATTTTTAATTTTATTGGCTTCTTCTTTTTCATTTTCTGCTCTTATTTGAACAGATGCAATAACAAAAGCCTTTTCTTTAAACGGAAGATTTAGAAATTCATGCGGAAATTTATGAAGTTTTTGAAGGCAAAAATGTGCATATACAGCATCACTCTCGCCTTCCTTAATTAGTTTTTTGCTTCTTCAACCGCATCATCTAAACTATATCCATTTATTTCTTGTATTTCTTGCATTAAATCATCATATTCTCCTGGATTTAGTAAATGCTTTTTCAAAACTTTTATTGAATCCATTTCTTTATAGAAATCTTGTAATTTGACATCATGTAAATCTGGATAAACTATACATTTATCTGCTAATAATTCTAGATATTTTACAGTATCAAATTCTTGTTTCATTCTTTTTCCAACTTGAACTTGTTTATAACATTGTTTTCTTATTGCATCATTTTCATCTGCTGTTATAGTTCTTAATTTCCATTTTTCTGGATTTCCATCTTTATCTTTAATTCTAGTAGAAGCAACATATTCTACTTCTTTTACTTCATCTTTCAACATAAAACTTTCTAAACTCATATCTTATCTTTCCTTTCATTAACTATTTTTTTATTTTATTTTTATTGCATACCTGCTAATTGTGTAAATTTTGTTGGATTTGAAAAATCTTCAAATGTAAAGTCAATTTCTTGTTCTAGGAAATCACCATCTACATCAAATGAAGCTAACACTCCACCATCTACATTACATCCTGAAAATACCATTGTGCAAACTCCTGCTGCTGATGTAGGATCACTATTTGATACTTGTATATCAAAGTATATATCTTCTCCTGTATTTTTGTATCTTTCCATTAGTTCATCAAATATTGATGTATTTTTATATATTGTTATTTTTCCAGTTCCTTTCCAACCTGTTGATTTATTACCAGAACCAGTCTTTCCTAACACATTTATTTCTTTCTTTGTTTTTTCAAATTTTGCTTCAAAGTCCTTACCTTGCATTAGTAAATATCTTCTGCCTTCAATAGTAACATAGCATTCTGCTAATTTTGCACTAACGGCATCTTTTGCATTCATTGTAATATTTGCCATTTAAAATTCCTCCTTATAAAAAAAATTAGAGAACTTAAAAAGCTCTCTTTTATTCTACAACAACGGTCATATATAATTTTTCCATTGCATTTATTACTTGTACACTTGTTTCAATTGGTACTGATTTTTTATCATTTCCAATTGCAACTTTAATATCTTCATCTTCAAAATTTTCAATTGCTTGTAAAGTTTGATAATCTTTGAATAAAGCAACTATATCAGCCCAAAGTGATGTTCTTCCGGCTTCATTGTTCGCTATTTTTCCAAGATATTTAGAATTAAATACACTTGCTACATCAGAAGCAATTTGATCTAGAACTCTTATTGTTTGATTAGATTTAAATTCTTCGCCTTTTTCACTTGTAATATCTACTAAACTATTTATATCTACCAACACTCTAACTTCATCTCCAACTTTATGAAGTATAAATTCTCCATTATCTATTGAATTTTCTAATTGTGCTTGTGTATAATCAGCATTTACTGTATATTCTCCATCATATGTTTTATTTGTATTTGATCTATTTATTTCACAACCAGCAATTACTCCTGTAACCCAATAAACAAGTGCTGAATCATCTTCAACAGTTGTATTCTTAACATTTACAACACCCTCATAATTTGCTGAATTGTTATATACAACTGCTTGAAATTTAATTCCTTGTTCATCTCTCATTCTTTTAGCATATTGAACATATAAATTAGAAGTTGATTCATCTTTAGCAGTACATCCAACGGCATTTATTTCATATGATTCTAACTTATCTAAAAATTTTTGATGTGCTTCTCCACTTACATCACCATTTGTTCCTCCAGCTAGAGCTTTTCCTGCTGTTACAGCAAGAGTTTGCATTTTAAATGTAACATAGTCATTATCTACTAGTTCATTTACTGTTTTAACTGTTTGAACATCTACTTCTTTTGTTCCTAAATATGTACTTACATCATATTTACTATCTTCATCAATATTTTTTGCTATAACTATTTTTATGTCATTACCCCTAACCCCACTACATTTTGCTGTTGCAAGGTCATTTGTAGCCTTATTTCCAGAATTTAATCTATAAAAATATGCTTTTTTGATATTTTTAAATAAATCTCTTATTCCTTTTAATTTTTCATTTGAATAATCATAACCAAATATTTTTAATGAATTTTTTGTAAAATTCTCTGATGTAACTTCAATAATGCTTTCATCTTGTCCCCAGTCCATTTCTATTGCCATTGCAGCAATTCCTCTTTCTCCTATTTTAGAAGATGTGGCTTGTGCTGATGCAAAGTTAATATAAGTACCTGGTAACTTTTTATTTTGACTTATAAAATTTCCTCCTCCTAGCATAACTAGTTCACCTTTCCTTTCATATAATTTTTTATTATTTCATCAATTTCTATTTTAGTATATTTTTTATTTTCTCTTAAAACTGCATTTAATAAATCTCTATTACTAATATAGATTTTTGAATTAACTATTTGACTTTTTGTATATTTTTCTTCACTTATCGTTTCCTTTTTAGTTTTCTTCATTTTCTTTTACCTCCCCACTCAAATTATAA